>OHFA01000017.1_pt1 | contig 136794 bp, 115 predicted proteins | sample 1567501 | NCBI WGS metagenome assembly OHFA01 (sample SAMEA3879593, study PRJEB24766) | human gut metagenome | biome: human-associated habitat; feature: feces | place: USA | collected 1985/1987 | reverse complement strand
TCGTCAGCTCGTGTCGTGAGATGTTGGGTTAAGTCCCGCAACGAGCGCAACCCTTGTCACTAGTTGCTACGCAAGAGCACTCTAGTGAAACTGCCGGTGACAAACCGGAGGAAGGTGGGGATGACGTCAAGTCCTCATGGCCCTTATGGCTAGGGCCTCACACGTCATACAATGGTCGGAACAGAGGGCAGCGAAGCCGTGAGGTGGAGCCAATCCCAGAAAACCGATCGTAGTCCGGATTGCACTCTGCAACTCGAGTGCATGAAGTCGGAATCGCTAGTAATCGCGGATCAGCATGCCGCGGTGAATACGTTCCCGGGTCTTGTACACACCGCCCGTCACACCATGGGAGTGGGGTTCACCAGAAGGCGTTTGCCTAACCTTCGGGAGGGCGGCGACCACGGTGGGTTTCATGACTGGGGTGAAGTCGTAACAAGGTAGCAGTACCGGAAGGTGCGGCTGGATCACCTCCTTTCTAGAGAAAAGTCTTAACACTCAATTGCGATGCTCACACTTATCGGTTTGTTGTCAGAGTTTGGTGTGCTGGGTCAGTAGCTCAGTCGGTTAGAGCACCGTCTTGATAAGGCGGGGGTCGAAGGTTCGAATCCTTCCTGACCCACCAGGCAAAACAGACGGGGCCGTAGCTCAGTTGGTAGAGCGTCTGCTTTGCAAGCAGAATGTCATCGGTTCGATTCCGTTCGGCTCCACCACCACGATGATTTGTGATTTAAGTAAGTTCGTTAGAAAAAAAAACGAGCTTTTTTAAATGACAAATCGATTTGAGTGTGATACAATGTCAAACTCACTCGAAAGAGTCAATGTGTTCTTTAACAATTTGGTGAAACAAAGCGTTTCAATCAAGAAGAAGTCTCGGATTTCATGAGAGTCTGAGATGGATTGATTGGAAACGGGTTGTGATTGCATTCAAACTCAAAACAAAAGAGTTCTTGAGAACCTTAAGAATTGAGAAACAGCGTACAACGTTATAGAGTTACTTGTGACTCTGCCGGGCAATAGGCGGTAGGGTTATAGGATCAAGTGACTAAGTGTATGTGGTGGATGCCTTGGCGATTACAGGCGATGAAGGACGTGGCAGTCTGCGAAAAGCCGTGGGGAGCTGACAACGAGCGTTGAACCATGGATATCCGAATGAGGGAACTCACCTGCAAAGGTATCTTTAAGTGAATACATAGCTTAAAGAGGCGAACGTAGTGAACTGAAACATCTAAGTAGCTACAGGAAAAGAAATCAACCGAGATTGCGCTAGTAGCGGCGAGCGAATGCGCAGCAGCCTAATGCTTGATAACCATATCAACAGTAGAACGGTCTGGAAAGGCCGGCCAAAGAGGGTGATAGCCCCGTATATGAAATTGATGTGGTGGTACTAAGGGCATGAGAAGTAGAGCGGGACACGTGACATCCTGCTCGAAGATGGGGGGACCATCCTCCAAGGCTAAATACTCGTAATCGACCGATAGTGAACCAGTACCGTGAGGGAAAGGCGAAAAGAACCCCGGGAGGGGAGTGAAATAGAATCTGAAACCGCATACATACAAACAGTAGGAGCCCGTAAGGGTGACTGCGTACCTTTTGCATAATGGGTCAGCGACTTACGTTCAGTAGCGAGCTTAACCGAGTAGGGGAGGCGTAGCGAAAGCGAGTTCGAATAGAGCGAGTAGTTGCTGGGCGTAGACCCGAAACCGGATGATCTATCCATGACCAGGTTGAAGGTGTGGTAACACACACTGGAGGACCGAACCGACTAGTGTTGCAAAATTAGCGGATGAGTTGTGGATAGGGGTGAAAGGCTAAACAAATCCGGAGATAGCTGGTTCTCCCCGAAAACTATTGAGGTAGTGCCTCGCGTATCACTCCAGGGGGTAGAGCACTGTTATGGCTAGGGGGACATGGCGTCTTACCAAACCATGGCAAACTCCGAATACTTGGAAGTGTGAGCGCGGGAGACAGAGCACCGGGTGCTAACGTCCGGACTCAAAAGGGAAACAACCCAGACCGCCGGCTAAGGTCCCTAATATTTGCTAAGTGGAAAACGAAGTGGAAAGGCTAAGACAGTCAGGAAGTTGGCTTAGAAGCAGCCATCCTTTAAAGAAAGCGTAATAGCTCACTGATCGAGTCTTTCTGCGCGGAAGATGTAACGGGGCTAAGCAAGTAACCGAAGCCGCGGATTCATACGTAAGTATGAGTGGTAGGGGAGCGTTCTGTAAGCCTGCGAAGGTGTGTTGAGAAGCATGCTGGAGGTATCAGAAGTGCGAATGCTGACATGAGTAACGTTAAAGCGGGTGAAAAGCCCGCTCGCCGTAAGCCCAAGGTTTCCTGCTCTACGTTCATCGGAGCAGGGTGAGTCGGCCCCTAAGGCCAGGCTGAGAAGCGTAGTCGATGGGAACAAGGTTAATATTCCTAGACCATTGTCAAGTATGCGATGGGGGGACGGAGTGTGAAAGATGATCCGGGTGTTGGATATCCCGGTTTGTGAGAGTAGAAGGAGAGCAGGCAAATCCGCTCTCGAATCTTCGAGTCAAAACATCGATTCTCCACGTGAGAAGAAGTCATCGGAAGTGCTTCCAAGAAAAGCCTCTAAGTGGTAGCTTGACAAGACCGTACCGCAAACCGACACTGGTGGGCGAGTTGAATATACTAAGGCGCTTGAGAGAACTCGGGAGAAGGAACTCGGCAAATTGACACCGTAACTTCGGAAGAAGGTGTGCCTTTGTAGCGTGAGAGAAGAAACATCTTAAGCGTGAAGAGGCCTCAGAGAATAGGTGGCTGCAACTGTTTACTAAAAACATAGCACTCTGCAAAGATGAAAGTCGACGTATAGGGTGTGATGCCTGCCCGGTGCTGGAAGATTAATTGATGGGGTGCAAGCTCCTGATCGAAGTCCCAGTAAACGGCGGCCGTAACTATAACGGTCCTAAGGTAGCGAAATTCCTTGTCGGGTAAGTTCCGACCTGCACGAATGGCATAATGATGGCCACACTGTCTCCTCCCGAGACTCAGTGAAGTTGAAGTGTTTGTGATGATGCAATCTCCCCGCGGCTAGACGGAAAGACCCCATGAACCTTTACTGTAGCTTTACATTGGACTGTGAACCGATTTGTGTAGGATAGGTGGGAGGCAGAGAAACTCGAACGCCAGTTTGAGCGGAGCCAACCTTGAAATACCACCCTGATTTGTTTGCGGTTCTAACCTCGGCCCATGATCTGGGCTAGGGACCGTGTATGGTAGGCAGTTTGACTGGGGCGGTCTCCTCCTAAAGGGTAACGGAGGAGTGCGAAGGTACGCTAGGTACGGTCGGAAATCGTGCTGATAGTGCAATGGCAAAAGCGTGCTTGACTGCGAGACCTACAAGTCGAGCAGATGCGAAAGCAGGTCATAGTGATCCGGTGGCTCTGTATGGAAGGGCCATCGCTCAACGGATAAAAGGTACTCTGGGGATAACAGGCTGATACCGCCCAAGAGTTCATATCGACGGCGGTGTTTGGCACCTCGATGTCGGCTCATCTCATCCTGGGGCTGTAGTCGGTCCCAAGGGTATGGCTGTTCGCCATTTAAAGAGGTACGTGAGCTGGGTTTAAAACGTCGTGAGACAGTTTGGTCCCTATCTGCCGTGGGCGCTGGAAGATTGACGGGGGCTGCTCCTAGTACGAGAGGACCGGAGTGGACGGACCGCTGGTGTACCGGTTGTGATGCCAATCGCATTGCCGGGTAGCTATGTCCGGAAGGGATAACCGCTGAAAGCATCTAAGCGGGAAACCTGCCTGAAGATAAGTCTTCCCGGAGGCTAGACCTCCTTGAAGAGTCGTTCGAGACCAGGACGTTGATAGGTCAGGTGTGGAAGCGTTGTGAGACGTTAAGCTAACTGATACTAATTGCTCGTAAGGCTTGATCCTATAACCGTACAGCTTGTTGCTCAAATAAAAGCTCAAGACTGCAAGACACAAACCGTGACGCTTTGTGACACCGAAAAGAATTCGTCGGGTCTGTTATTAAACAGATCAGACAGCAAGCTTAGCCGGGCGACCATAGCGGGGTGGTCCCACTCCTTCCCATTCCGAACAGGACAGTGAAACGCCTTAGCGCCGATGATAGTTGGTTGTATTTCCAGTGAAAGTAGGACATTGCCCGGCTCCCCATTTAAAAAGCCTCGGATCAGTCGATCTCGAGGCTTTTTATTTGCCTGTTAGTCATTCGTGTTTTTCCTAATAGCCTTTTTATTTTCTATTAGGCACAAATACCTAGTCCGTTGACTATTACAAGGAAATCACAATGAATAAGGCCTTTAAAACCCTCTGGAATGACGTTCGTCAAGCCTATATCGTTACAAACGAAGCTCAAAAGTCTCACGGTAAGCCCGCTAAAACAGCTATAGCTATTGCTTTAATTTCTTCAGTGTTTTTAGCCGGCTCCGCCTCTGCTGCTTATGTCGAACCCGGTGTGCAAGGCAATATATCTTCATGGGAAACTGCAGAATACAATAAAGATCATGGTATGGCTATGATCAATGCCTCGACTGCCTACGCTGAAGGTTTAAATGGCAAAGGTGTCTTAATTGGTATTGTTGATTCTGGTGCGCTTTTATCTCATCCAGAACTGAAATCTAATCGTATTTTCCCTGTTACAGCAACTGGAACATATTCGAAAGACGGAACGCGTTATCCCTTTGCCTATATGGGACAAACGGGTGAAGCTAAAAATCGCTTCGGTGTTTATCACAAAGGTGAAAAATTTAAAGTAGGCGGAGCGTTCATTTTAGGTCATAACGACTCTCACGGTACTCATGTTACAGGCGTTGCCGCTGGTAACCGCAACGGTGAAGAAGCTCACGGTGTTGCTTGGGGCGCGAAAGTGGCAATCGGTAATACTGGGGGCAGCGACAACATGAACTATGGTCCTTATCAGGACTACGGTTACTTCAAAGCTGTTTGGGAAGCCACTGCGAAGACCGGCGCTAAACTCATCAATAACTCCTGGGGTACAAATGTCAGAATCGGTGACACTTCTCACCACTTTGATGTCGGACAGATCGGTACCGAAGGTGAAGAAGTCGCCGATAACGTACAACGCAAAGATTTCTACACTACAAACTCCGTCACAGAGTACTATCTCTTTAAGAAAGATGCGAAAGATAACGGCGGTAAGAACTTCATGGATGCCGCCTATGAAGTCGCACAGAAGTACAACATTATCCAAATTTTCACGAATGGTAACCGCCGCTTCCAAAATCCGTTCTATCGAGCCGCGTATCCTTTCTACAACCCAGAGGCTGAACAATTCTGGATTGCTGCTGGTTCCGTGCAGCGTAATCCTGAAGACGGCTCATATACCATTTACGGTGATGTGAACACTGCTGATGATGATTCATGGGGTTCGGGTGGTCACAACCATGCCGGTTTTGCAAAGTGGTGGACTGTTACTTCTCCAACAGATGCTTGGAACGCAGCAGTCGATAATAAGACCGGGAAACCCTTTAATAAAGTAGCAGGCGGCACCTCTAATGCGGCCCCCCATATTGCCGGATCCATGGCAATCCTGATGCAACGCTATGCCTACATGACACCCACTCAAGTTCGCGATGTCTTATTTACCACGGCTAACCGTACAGATAATGGTATCGGCAAGGCTTTATTTGGCAGTGATGGCGATAAGCTTGATCCTAAAGTACCAGATGAAGATTACGGCTGGGGTGTTATTGATTTAGGTAAGGCAATTTACGGTCCGGGTCAATTCTTCGGTACTTTTGATGTAGCAGTCAAAGGCGACGATGTCTGGCATAACAGCATTTCTGACGAGGCTATTCAGGCTCGCGGTGAAGAAGACCGCACTCAGATGCAAAAGTATGCTAAGCGTATCGCTGAATTGAAGGCGTTGGAAAAGTTAACCGATCAACAGAGCTGGGAACTGGAATATAAGACGAAGCGTCTTGCCAGTATTAAAGATCGTGAGGCTCAAGGTTGGACCGGAAAGCTCGTCAAACACGGTAAAGGTGATTTAACACTTACAGCAGTGAATTCTTACACTGGCGGTACAGATGTTGTAGAAGGTAAGCTCGCTGGTATGACAGAATCTTTCGGCTCAGCACCTGTTGCAGTTGAAGATGGAGCCACTCTTGAATTGCATAAGAGCTTTACGATTGTTAAAGCTGGACAGGAAGGCGAAATTGCTGTTAATTCCAACGGTACGGATAAAGTCTCTGACGATGCACAAGTTGTACTCAAAAAGGGAGCCGTTTTATCTCTGGCCGCTAATCAACTCAGTTTAAAGAGTTTGTCAGTTCAAGGACCAGCAACCCTTGATGTTCGAGCCGCTAATTTGCCTGAATTGACATTTACGGTTGATGACGATATTCAAGGTATCGATCACTTAAAAGTAGTCTACGATACGAACCGTTACTCTGGCGCTAAGATCACGGTTGATGACGAAACAGTCAAAGTGAATCTGACTGCTAAGTAAACACTCAATGCTACGGCAAGCTTTTGTGTTTGCCGTAGCATCAAATGACAGCCAGCCGTAAAAGCAAAGCGACACGATGAGAATCGTGCCGCTTTCGTAAACGCTTGAATTAAAAAGAATTAGACTTTAGTCATCTCTGTCCCTTCTTCTGGAAGGTCTGTTTCTTCGACGACGATCATCATCGTCATCATCATCGTCATCGTCGTTATCATCGTCCCAACGATCATCATCGTCATCGTCGTCATCGTCGCCCCAACGATCATCATCGTCATCATCATCCCAGCGGTCCTCACGAGCCAGGACAGGTTGATAAGCGAGCGAGCTAGAGAGAAAGAACAAGGCTAATAAAAGATCACGTCTGGAAGTCATGATGAGTCTCCTTCTAGGCGTTATACATTCTGTTAGTATCTCAAGATTAGATGAATTAAATGTTAAATTTTGTTTTTTATTAGGGGCATAAAGTGAAGGAATTTAAAAAAAACGCCGCAAGAGAAAACTCTTAGCGGCGTTTGATGAGCGGGCTTGAGCCTGCCAGTAATGTTAATCGTTATTCATTAACGATTGCTTTAACTTCTACTCCATAGTCATCATGGGTTGTTGTCTTGATGTTTAGTAGCACGGTCCAACGACGAAGCGTTCCGATAATCACAAAGAGCATCAGAAGCATCACGATGACAGAAAGCGAAGCCAGTAAGTATTGACCGGCCGGTAAGTATTGATTAATTACCAGCCAGCAACCTGCCCAGATGGTGATGATGGTCATCAAAATACCTGGCACACCAGTAATCGGCGCATATTTTGTTTTGTTTAAACGCAATATGACGGTTGTACCGATTAACAACGTGACAGAGGCAAGCAATTGGTTGCAGATACCGAATAGAGGCCAAATCGAGCTGATGTCGCCCGAGTAAACGAGGTAACCCCAAGCACCTGTGAAAATCACCGAGGTGATAATGATGCCAGGCCACCATTGTTTATCGGAGAACTTGGGCCAAACCTTGCCCATCATTTCCTGCAGGAAGAAACGTCCTACGCGAGTACCAGCATCAACTGCCGTCAAGATGAATACGGCTTCAAACATAATGGCGAAGTGATACCAGTAAGCCATCAGATTTTCCATAAAAGGAATCTGAGAGAAGATATGGGCCATACCCACTGCTAAGGAAACGGAGCCACCCGGGCGAGCCATTAAGCTTTCCTGAACCTGAGCTTCCAGATGCGGCAGCTCCTGAACGGCCATGCCAAGAGCTGCAAACTTATCGGCAGGCGCATTGATTGCAAAATAGTCTGCAGGAACCAATACACAAGCTGCTACTAAGGCCATGACAGCAACGAAACCTTCCATCAGCATGGCGCCGTAACCGACAAAGAGCACATCGCGTTCATTGGAAAGCATCTTAGGTGTCGTGCCAGTACCAATTGTGGCATGGAAACCAGACAATGCGCCGCAAGCAATTGTGATGAAAATAAACGGAATGACAGGACCGCCGACGATGGGACCGCCGCCTTTAACAAATTCTGTGAAAGCAGGCATTTGGAAATTCGGCATCACAAAGAAAATACCGATCGCCAAGGCTGCAATCGTTCCGATTTTCAAGAATGTAGACAAATAGTCGCGTGGCAACAGCAATAACCAAACCGGTAAAACTGAGGCAAGGAACCCGTAGATCGGGATCAATAGGCTCATAGCTGGTTTGTCAATGTCGAGCCAACCGAAGTATTCCGGATGGGCAGCTACCCAGGGACCAGACAAGATGCATAAAAAGAGTAGCACTACACCGATTAAGGTAGCGCCTTTTACGTCGCCTTTACGCCAAACCTGCATGTACAGGCCCATGATAATGGCAATGGGGATCGTTGCAGCAACCGTGTAAGTTGACCACAAAGAATTGTGCATGGCGTTGACCACAGCAATGGAAAGGCCAGCTAATGTCAAAATCAAAATGGCTAAAACTGCCCAGGCGGCAACTAGACCGGTTGTCTTATCAATCTCGGTTGAAGCAATGTGAGCTAAAGACCGTCCACGGTGGCGAACTGAGCAAAAGAGCACCACCATGTCATGGACGCCACCGGCTAATACGCAGCCGATTAAAATCCAAAGCAACCCCGGCATATAGCCAAACTGCGCAGCCAGCACCGGTCCAAGCAAAGGACCGGCAGCAGCAATAGCTGCGAAATGGTGCCCAAAGAGCACATATTTGTTGGTTGGGACATAGTCTTGTCCGTCAGAGTAACGTACGGCGGGCGTTTGACGGGCTTCATTGACATTGAGAACTTTTTGCGCAATAAACAGACCGTAGAAACGGTAGGCGATTGCGAAAACACAGAGTGCGGCGAAAACGATGGTAACAGCGTTGACGCCGGTTTGAGTATCCATAGGAGCCTCCGAAAAAATGAGTCCATCCTTAGTCTATCAGTATTGTCTTTGTGCACAAAGATTTTCTGAATGAATTTCCCAATAAATACGAGAAATTTTGCTTAAAGTCATAGAGAAGAAAAAGGGGGTATTGATTTCGTCGGAATCTTCCGACTTTATCAATACCCCCTTTTTGGTCAAATTAGGACAGATTAGTGAGCTTCTTTGGATTCTCCACCCACCTCGATAATCGTCTCTCCGCTTCCGGGATCCTGATTCTTCGGTCGTTTAAGATAAAGCAGGACAACAAGCAGAATCATTACAAAGCCATGAGCCATCACCACAATGGCATTGCTCCAGTAGGTTGCCATGAGGCCGCCTAAAATTGGCCCCATCACTGAACCGATCTGCTGGGCAGCGTAGCTTAAACCGTAAATACGTCCGCGTTCATTGGGCAGTGTATTTTCGGCAAATAGCGCATTAATAGCCGGGAAAATGCCTGCAAAGAAGATGCCGCCTACAAAACGCCAGATAACAAATTGTGTAATCTCACCAGGCAAAGCCTGTACCACTCCAAATACGCCGCCACCGAAAAGCGCAACATACAAAGCCCAGCGATAACCGATGTTGGTACCTAAACGTCCCCACATGGGGGCAGCAAAAACGCCAGAAATGCCAACTACGGAGAACACGATACCCGATACCATAACAATGTTATCCATCGAGCCTTGCAACTCTGCTATATAAAGCGGCAAAACTGGTTGCACGAGCATGACAGCCAGTTGCACGACGGCTGCTGCAAAAAGCATACGCTGAATGACCGGTACTTTAAGTAATTTGAGCGAGCCGCCCTTTTCCTTTTTCTTTTCTGGTACGCTCGCTACCTTCTTTTGTTCACCGCCCTTAATGAAGAAAATCAGACCAAGAGCAATGAGCCCCAGTGCAGCGCCAGCAAAGTAAAACGATGCACGCATTCCGAAGACTTCTGCAAGCACCCCGCCGATCAATGGTCCGAAAACGCCGCCAGCGGTAGAGCCGCCTTGCATCAATCCCAGACACCACCCCATTTTTTCGCGAGGAGCAGTGGAAGTCATAATGGCAAGGCATGCTGGCCACAACCCTGCAGAGAATCCCTGAAAGCTTCGCATCGCAAAAAGTTCCCACGGGCTTTGAACGAAACCGCCCCAAACGTAGGAAATGGCTAGGCAGACAGCTGCGCGGACAGCCATTGCTTTGTGACTTTTTTTATCAGAGAGTGCGCCCCAAATCGGAGCCATAATGGCACTGATTAAGAATGAAATAGAAAAAATCAGACCGGACCAGATGTTGACATCGCTTTGAGCAACACCTAATTCGTCAATAAGATACATCGGCAGGAACGGAACCAACATGGTGTAACTGGCCGACATGAACACTGATGTAATGGTCAAAAACCAGACCAGGGCTTTCCAGTAAGGCGTTTGATAGTCCGATCTATAAAAACGAAGAAAAAAACTCAGCTTCCATCTTATGCCGAAATGACTCAATAAGAGTGTCATTGAATCAACTTTGTTGCGCTTTGCAGAGAGCGTTTTCCCTAACTTTAGGTGGAAATGCTAAGGCCTCGAGAGAACTCGAGGCCTTAGTAAAGAGAGAATCTTTTTTGCTTAAGACTGAGCGTTATCCTCTGATTTACTGTGTGCTTTGATGAACTCTGCAATGTCAGTGACTTCATCAGGGCAAATCTCGTGCATCATTGGGTAGTCAAAGAATTCGACTGTGGCACCGGCTTGGTTAAGTGTTTCGAGACCAGCTCGGGCTTGGGCAATGGTGATGACTGAGTCAAGCGTACCATGAGCCATGAAAATAGGGGTTTGCTTGGCCACATCACTTAATTCTTCAAATCTTGGATGCCGAGGAACATAACCCGAAAGTGCAATGATGCCTGCAACAGGAGGAATTTGTGACAAGCCAGCGATAAGCGCTAAAGCAGCACCTTGTGAAAATCCTCCAAGCCAAATAGGGCTAGTCGGGTATTTTTGACGGAACGCTTCAATCAGAGCAGTGACCACAGAAGCCGATTGGTTCATCCCCTCAATATCTTCGGCCTCTTGTTCTTCAAAATTTTCAGTGTAGAGATCATACCAAGCGTTCATCGTCAGCTTATAAGCTGAGATGTCCCGGGAGGGCGCAGTAGGCAAGACCATCCGGACGTTATCGAGTCCGCCGAATTGAGAGAGTTCTTTTTGAAAAGATTCGAAATCAGAGCCGTCCACTCCAAGGCCATGAAGCCAGATCAAAGTGATCGGCGCCTGACTGTCATCGAGCGGTTCTTGAATAATCGTGTCCATACCTTTAGTTAATAGTTTTAACGGCCGCTATTGTAGGGTAAATTAAAAAAAAGTTCATGAAGCGGTTATTTAATGAGTGTACATTTATTAATACAGTGAGTCGGAAAAGATTTTTGTAAAGGTAGGCTGAAATGCTTAAAGTGCTTTTTGTTTGTGCTGGCAATATCTGCCGATCGCCTACGGCAGAAGCTGTGTTTAAAACGTTAGTTGCCCGAGCTGGCTTAACCGAACAATTTGAGATTGATTCTGCTGGCACGGAAAGCTTCCATGTAGGAGAGGGGGCGGATCGTCGGGCTCGGGAGTGCGCAGCCAAACGTGGTTATGACCTCAGTGCTCATCGGGCTAGACAGATCAGAGCTGAAGATTTCGAGCACTATGACTGGATCATTGCTATGGATTGGGACAATATTCGGGAATTAAAGCGAATGGCTCCGAAACAGTTTGGGAATAAACCTACTCTATTAATGAGGTTTAGTACAAGTTATGACGTCAGCGTGGTGCCCGATCCTTACTATGGCAACAGTGACGGCTTTAAAAAAGTTCTCCTTTATTGTGAGGATGCCTGTCACGGATTGCTCTCCTTTTTAAATAATCGCGCCATACCTGACAAAACCCTGTAATAGATACAGTTTTAAGGTTGTATTTAATATAGGGTTTTGTCCAGTGAATTGATCCAGTTTAAATAGAAAAAATATTGTATAAACAAATGGTTAAATAGTTTTATTTCGTTTTTAAATTGAAAATTTCTTCTCTCTTTCTTGCGTTTAAAAAACGAAGTCAGTAATATCTACTCTCATTAAAAATGGCAGGGTTAATCCCTAGTTGGAAATTGACCGAATAAAAACATTTCGGCCTTCAGTTATCAACAGGTAAAAGCGTTGATTCTTTGAGGAGCATAAATTGAAAAAACCTGTGTATTTGGACTACGGTGCCACCACTCCGGTTGATCCCCGAGTGGTCGATAAAATGATTCCATGGCTTTATGAACATTTTGGCAACCCTGCGAGCAGTTCGCACGCATATGGACTAGAAGCGAAAGAGGCGGTAGAAGAGGCCCGTTCACAAGTTGCTCAAATGATCAACGCAGACCCTCGCGAAATTGTTTGGACCTCGGGAGCAACAGAATCTGACAATCTGGCTATTAAAGGAATTGCTCATTTCTATAAAGACCGCGGTAAGCATTTAATTACAGTCAAAACAGAACATAAGGCTGTTTTGGACAGTATGCGCCACTTGGAAACCGAAGGTTATGAAGTGACCTATATGGATGTGTTGCCTAATGGTTTGTTGGATCTGGATGCACTGAAAGCAGCTATGCGTGACGATACGATTTTAGTTTCGGTGATGGCTGTCAACAACGAAATCGGTGTGATTCAGGATATTAATGCGATCGGTCAAATGTGCCGTGAGCGCGGTATTTTCTTCCACGTTGATGCCACGCAGGCAATCGGCAAACTGCATTTTGATATGACAAAGGATCCGATCGATCTGATGAGTATGTCTGGTCACAAGGTCTATGGTCCGAAAGGTATCGGTGCTTTGTACGTTCGCCGTAAGCCGCGTGTGCGCCTTGAAGCACAGATTCATGGCGGTGGCCATGAACGCGGTATGCGTTCGGGGACGCTTGCAACGCACCAAATCGTCGGCATGGGTGAAGCCTATCGATTGGCGCGCCTGGAAATGGATGCGGAAAATGCTCGTTTTAAAAAGCTTCGTGATAAGCTCTGGGCTGGCATTCAAGAAATTCCTGACGTGTATTTGAACGGTGACTGGGAGCATCGCGTTGCTACGAACCTAAATGTGAGTTTTGCATATATTGAGGGGGAAAGCCTCATGCTGGCTCTCAAAGATGTTGCTGTTTCCTCCGGTTCAGCTTGTACGTCTGCAAGTCTTGAACCTTCTTTTGTGCTTCGTGCCTTGGGCCGAGACGATGAATTAGCTCACAGTTCTATTCGTTTTACGCTGGGTCGCTTTACCACTGAAGAAGAGATTGATTATGTGGTCGCTCAGTTAAAGGAAAAGGTTGCAAAATTGCGTGAAATGTCTCCTTTGTGGGAAATGCACCAGGAAGGCGTCGATTTAAATCAAGTAAAGTGGTCTGAACACTAATATTAAATAAGGGAATAAGATGCAATACAGTGATAAGCTGATGGATCACTACGAGCATCCCCGCAATGTGGGAACGCTCGACAAAAATGAAAAAGATGTCGGCACCGGCATGGTGGGCGCTCCTGCCTGCGGTGATGTTATGCGCCTTCAGATCAAGGTGAATCCCGAAGGGATTATTGAGGACGCAAAATTTAAAACATATGGCTGCGGTTCAGCTATTGCCTCGAGCTCTTTGGTAACCGAATGGGTGAAGGGGAAATCATTGGATGAAGCAATGAAGCTTTCCAATGAGCAAATTGCCGAAGAGTTGGCTTTGCCGCCGGTGAAGATCCATTGCTCGATTTTGGCCGAGGATGCCATTAAGGCTGCGATTGCCGATTACCGCCAAAAACAAGGAAAGTAAGATGGCTGTTACACTGACAGAAAAAGCTGCCCGACACGTTGAAGCTTATTTAACAAAAAGGGGCAAAGGAATTGGTCTGCGGCTTGGTGTGAAGACTTCGGGTTGTTCCGGCATGGCTTATAAGCTGGAGTTTGCTGATGTGATCGAACCCGATGATCAAGTTTGGGAATCTTTCGGTGTCAAGGTTGTCGTTGATGCCAAGAGCTTGCCCTATATTGACGGAACGGAACTTGACTATACGAGAGAAGGTCTCAATGAAGGTTTCAAGTTCCACAATCCTAATGAGAAAAGTCACTGCGGTTGCGGTGAGTCCTTTTCCGTTTGAGATGGTTCTCAAGCATGAGTCAGAAAGATTATTTTGCTCTTTTGGATCAACCGCAGACTTATGCGGTTGATTCGTCATCTTTAGAAGCCGTTAAAAATACGCTTCTAACTCGACTGCACCCGGATCGTTTTGTTAACTGCAGTGCATTGGAAAAACGATTGGCCGAACAAATGAGTGTGCAAATCAATGAAGCTTATCGGACCCTAACCGATGACCTATTGCGTGCTCAATATCTTTGTCGCTTAAGGGGATTTGATGTTAATGAGCATCGTCCGATGCCGGCCGATTTTCTGATGCGTCAAATGCAGGCTCATGAGGCGCTTGAAGCTTGCGAGCAAAGTCACGATGAGACGATGCGCTTTGCTCTTTTGCGTGAAGTGCAATTAAGTCAAAAACGCCTCATCGAGACAATTCGTAAGGCTTTTGATGACGATCATGATGATCGGGCAGCCTATGAAGCCACGCGAGAGCTGATGTTTGTTCAAAAACTCTTAGCTCAAATTCAACCCTAGGACAAATTTCATGGCTTTATTGCAAATTGCCGAGCCCGGCATGTCAGCTGATCCGCACCAGCACAGACTTGCCGTCGGTATTGATTTGGGCACAACCAACTCTTTGGTTGCTACGGTAAAAAACGCTGAGACTGTGGTGCTTGCTGACCATGAGGGCAGAAAATTGCTGCCTTCGGTTGTTCAGTATCTTGCTGACGGCTCTACGCTTGTTGGTTTTGATGCCCGTCGTTCGGTGAGTGAAGATCCCCAAAATACGATTGTGAGCGTTAAGCGCTTTATGGGGCGAAGCCGTTCGGAATTAAAGTCTTTGTCTAGCCTGCCATACGAGTTTGCTGACTCTGAAGGGATGCTTAAAGTAAAGACTGTTGCGGGAGAAAAAAGCCCGGTGGAGATTTCTTCGGAAATTTTAAAAACATTGCGTCAGCGTGCCGAAGAGTCTCTTGGAGGAGAACTCGTTGGAGCAGTCATTACGGTGCCGGCCTACTTTGATGATGCACAGCGTCAGGCTACAAAGGATGCTGCACGATTGGCAGGGTTAAATGTATTGAGGCTTTTAAACGAACCAACCGCTGCTGCTCTTGCCTATGGACTCGATGAGGGAGCCGAGGGTCTTTACGTGATCTACGACCTTGGTGGAGGTACGTTTGATGTCTCTGTTTTAAGACTTACCAAGGGCGTCTTTGAAGTGCTGGCAACGGGGGGCGACTCTGCTTTAGGCGGAGATGACTTTGATCATCGGATTTTTTGCTGGGTTCTCGAGCAGGCTCATTTAACCGAGATTCTTTCGCCTGAGGATAAAAGTAGCATTATGGTCGCAGCTCGTGCGGCTAAAGAGGCCCTGAGTACGTCTGAAGAGGCAGCTTTAAGTGTTGTGCTCTCAAGCGGAAAGCAAGTCACTCTCACATTGACACGCCAGGTATTTAAAGAACTTACCTGTCGTTTGGTTAAAAAGACGATCGATACGCTTGATCGAGTGATGTGTGACGCCAAACTCGAGCGCAAGGATATTCAAGGTCTGGTTTTGGTAGGCGGATCGACTCGGATGCCTGTAATTCGCCAGGCGGTGAAAGAGTATTTGGGATTTGATCCGCTCGATAACATCAATCCCGATGAAGTGGTAGCCGTAGGAGCCGCTAAACAAGCCAATTTGCTTGCGGGCAATAGCGCAGGAGACGATTGGCTCTTGCTGGATGTGACACCGCTTTCTCTAGGATTGGAGACTATGGGCGGTTTGGTTGAGAAGATCATTCCGAGAAATACGCCGATACCTGTTGCTATGGCGCAGGATTTCACAACATTTAAAGATGGCCAGACAGCTATGGCTATTCATGTTGTGCAAGGAGAGCGTGAAGTTGTTGATGCCTGTCGCAGTCTGGCAAGATTTGAATTGCGAGGATTGCCGGCATTGGTAGCAGGAGCGGCAAGAATTCGTGTTACTTTCAGCGTAGACGCTGATGGCCTTTTGTCGGTCTCAGCTCGTGAGACTCAGACCGGGGTTGAAGCTCATGTAACGGTTAAGCCCTCTTACGGTTTAACCGATGAAGAAATCATGCGTATGTTAAAAGAGGGAACCGGTTACGCTGAACAAGATATGCATGAGCGTGCCCTGCGTGAAGAAGAAGTGGAATCGCGCAGGCTCATTGAGTCTACGGTCGGTGCGCTTGCCACTGATGCAGATCTACTCAGTGAAAGTGAGCAAACTCATATACGCGATTTGATCAATGAGCTTTTGTCTGCAATTAATGAGCACAATCTTGACCAAATCAAGTCACTGGAGAAAGCATTAACCGAAGCCACAGAAGGTTTTGCTGAGCGCCGCATGGATCGAGCTATTGCACAAGCCCTTTCCGGTAAGAGTGTTGAAGAGATTGAAGGGAAATAATCATGCCTAAGATTACTGTTTTGCCTCATCCGACTGTTTGCCCGCAAGGAAAAACCTTTGAGGTTAAGCCCGGGGTAAAGCTCGCTCGCGCCCTTTTAGCAAACGGAGTGGGTATTGAGCACGCATGTGAATTTTCAGGAGCCTGTTCCACCTGTCATGTGATTGTCCGCCAAGGTTTTAATTCTTTAAATGAACCAGAAGATGAAGAGCTCGATATGCTCGATCAAGCTTGGGGAGTAACCTCAACGTCTCGATTATCTTGCCAAACGGTGGTTGGAGAGCAAGACCTGATTATTGAAATTCCCAAGTACAGCCGCAATCACGCCAAGGAACATTAACCATGCGCTGGACCGATACTGTACAAATTGCCGAAGCACTCTGCGATGAGCATCCGGATGTCAATCCGCTAAAGCTTCGCTTTACTGAGCTTCATGCGATGGTGCTGGAGTTAGACGGATTTGATGATGATCCTGAAAAAAGCAATGAGGCTATTTTAGAAGCTATTTTGCAGGCTTGGCTTGATGAACTTTAAAGGTATGGGTTATGCGTTTTGATGTCGTCACGCTCTTTGAACCGATGTTTGCGGCCGTTTCTGAGCAAGGCATTACAGCTAGAGCAAAAAAACGGGGACTTTGGTCATTGCATACATGGAATCCTCGAGAAGAGACTGATGACAACCACAGAACAATTGACGATCGTCCTTTTGGCGGCGGCCCCGGCATGGTAATGATGGCTGAGCCCTTGGCAAAGACTGTTAACCGTATTCGTCGCTCGGGCAACCAGGGGCGCATTATTAGCTTTGCTCCGAACGGTACCCGATTAACGGATGAAACGGTTAGACGGTGGGTGGCAGACAGTCAGGATATGATTTTGATCTGCGGTCGTTATGAAGGAATTGATCAGCGTTTTTTAGACCGTTATGTTGATGAAACTGTCAGTGTCGGTGACTTTGTGCTCTCGGGAGGGGAGCTTGCTGCAATGGTGTTAATCGATGCGGTTGTGCGGCAGTTGCCTGGGGCTATTAAAGAACTTTCAACGCTCGATGAGTCTTTTTCAACTGGGCTATTGGATGCACCGCATTACACTAGGCCTGAAATTTGGAAAGGCGAAAGCGTTCCCGAAGTACTTCTAACAGGGCATCACGCCAACATTGCACGCTGGACGCGTGAAAAAGCTTTAGAGATCACTTTGAGCACTCGCCCGGATCTGATTGCCAAAGCCGAAAAAGAATCTAAATTGATGCCCTCTGATTTGCTTTGGCTCAAAAAACACGGCTGGAAGTAAAAGTCCACTACTTTTTGAGTTCTTTTTCTAAGAGTTTTTGTAGCAATTTGTTTTCCCTGCGAAGTCTGAGAAGTTCGGTTTGCAGTTCTTCGTTTTTTCTTTCTAATGAATTATCAGAGTCGACCGCTTGGTCGGTTCCTTTAGGACTTTTGGCTGGCTGCTTGCGTTTGCCCAATAAGTACCAAATTGCCACAGCTAGAAAGATAAGCAAAATGAGGTTCGGAATACCAGGCAACAGAGTAGCGCCGAGAAAATGAGGATTAAGAATATGATGCATCATACGGCTCCTCTTTTGAGAAATAGACTGTCCAAAATCGGTTAGATAGGTCTTCTTTTCTCAATTTTAAAGCAGGATATTTCGAATTTTTCCACTTGAAACCAATCGCGCTTAAGCTCTGTTAAAGTCAGAAGAAAATAGGAAAAAATACCCAAGGTACATTTTTCTGGGTGAGCAATACCTTGGGTTTAGTTGACAGGCTAGTGCGTCTTTTTGCCTAACCACTTTTCGTAGATTTTGTCGTATTCACCACTTGCTTTGATGGCGGCTAGACCTTTATTGAGTTTTTCAACCAGTGCCTTATTGTTTTTTGAGACTGCAAAGCCGACTTGTTTGGGATTGTAGAGGTGAGGTACGATCAACAAATCTTTGTCGTTGTGCTGACTTTGATAGTGTCGTGCCGTTGTATCACCCAAAAGTGCAGCTTCACAACCGCCCATTTTCAATTCCATCAATGCCTCAGCCACTTGATCAAAATTCATTACTTTAGCCCCCTTGACGGATTGCGCCAAAAGAGATCCAGTCGAGCCAATCTGAGCACAGATAGCTTTGCCCTCAATGTCTTTAAGTTCCGCGTATTTATCTTTGTTTGCTGCTTTAATGACCATCGCTAAGCCAACGTCGTAATAGGGATCGGAGAAAAGTACTTGTTTTTTACGTTCATCGGTAATCGTGATAGCGGCAACGGCGACATCAATCATATTGGTTTGAAGAGCGGGGATGATGCCAGCAAACTGCATATTTTGAATTTTTGCTTCATCACCGACCGCACGAGCGACCGCTTTAATAATGTCCATGTCAAAGCCAACGATTTCTTCGCTTTTTTGATCTTTAAATTCAAAGGGAGCTAAGCCGGCATCGGTGCCAACGAGGATAGTGCCAGCTTGTGCTGCAGCACTGCCGGCGACAATGGCGGCAAAAATAAGGCTTGAGAGTGTTTTTTTCATTTTTTAATCCTTTCATCAGAAAATGTTCAAAAGCAGTGCGAAGCAGTTTACAAAATGTTTTTATAGGAAATGAATGTATTAAGTCGTTGAAAATAGACGAATTTTTAGAATATATGTGCGAATAAATAGTAAGATTGGCCGACAAATAGACTGAAAAATTTTCAATAGATATGCTTTTTTTAAATAAAAATCTTAATTGGCACCGACCTGAATACTCAGTAGTGCTTATTGGTATAGAGACTTTGAGGTAGAGGATAGATATAGAAGCACAAAGCTTTTCGACTTAAAGCGGAAGGCGGTCGACAAATTGAAAATTTGATTGAAATCAAATTTAATTTATTTAAGGTTTAATTTTCGCAGTGAATGTCTTTTCAATCAGTCCTAATACTTTAAGGCAAAGGATAGTTCAAAAAATCTTGGAATTTTTTAAGCAAAATCATTGGCTTTGCTATACAATAGCGATCTTTCCGTTCTATGGGATCGGAAAGTATTTTGTTTAATTAAAACCCATCCTATCGGTGGTGACAATGCGCGGACACAGTTTTCCGATCGCAGACCACATGATGATGGTTTTGGAGAAAAAAATGAATCTTATCCAAACGTTGGAACAAGAAGAAATTGCCCGCGTGAGCGCTGGCAAAACCTATCCTGAATTTGCTGCTGGTGACACGGTTGTCGTGAACGTGAACGTTGTTGAAGGTTCACGCAAGCGCGTTCAAGCATACGAAGGTGTTGTGATCGCCCGCCGTAACCGCGGTTTGAACTCCTCCTTTATCGTTCGCAAGATCTCCAGCGGTGAAGGTGTTGAACGTACGTTCCAACTCTACGCTCCGACGATCGCCAGCATTGAAGTGAAGCGTCGCGGTGATGTTCGTCGCGCTAAGCTCTACTACTTGCGTGATCGCGCTGGTAAGGCTGCTCGTATTAAGGAAAAGCTTTCGAAGTAATTCGAGGTATTTTTCAAAAAATACAAATTTAGTTCTGACGATTTTCGTCAGAATATCGGGAGGCACGGTTTCGTGCCTCTTTCTTTAGGTGGTCTACCAGGCAGAAGTTTTTTCAAGCTGCTCGGCCATTGCACAATAAAAATCGTAACGGCTCTGTGAAATATGACCACTTTGCACAGCCTCCTTAACAGAGCAGGCTGGCTCCTTGAGGTGCTTACAGTTGGCAAAACGACACTGCCCGACGTGAGCTGCGATATCCGGCATGGCGGCAATAATGTCGTTGAGCGTCAAATGAGCAAGCCCAAACTCTTGAAAACCCGGTGAATCAATAACAAACCCTTCGGCACGATCCAAATCATAAAGTGTAGTTACAGTGGTTGTTTGACGGCCTAAGTTGAGTGCCTGAGAGTACTCTTGCGTTTTAGCGTTTGCGTCTTTGACGAGAAGATTCAGAATGGTTGACTTGCCCATACCAGACTGACCGACTAAAAGCGAATGACGTGAATTAAAGATGCTGTCTAATTCTTCAATGGTTGAATCTGTAGCTTTTTCAGCGCTGATTGCATGGGTTTCATAGCCCAAAGCTTTTAGAGATAATAAAAACTCTTCGGCTTCCTTAAAGCCCTCTGACAAATCCGTTTTATTTTGAATTACACAAGGATGCACACCTGCAGTATGAGCAGCCAAAAGGGCTTTCCAAACGAACCATGGGTTAAAGCGGGGACGAGAAGCAAAAACAATTACTAAAGTATCGATATTGGCTGCAAGAGTTTTGGTTCGCCACTCATCTTGTCGAAATAAAAGACTGGTTCGTTCTTTAATAGATTCAATCGCAACGGTATTGTCCACCGCTGGGGAGCAAATAACCTCATCGCCAACGACCACATCGCCTTTTTTACCTCTTCTGTGAGCCTCGTATAGTTTGCCCGTATCATCACGCACAAAATGATGCCGCCCGTGGCCAGAAACAACCTGAGCGTGAAAGGCTCCATTTTCTTTAGTTTTATTCGGCGTTGTGATGGGTTTTCTCATAAAGTTTACGTTGGCGATCAGCCATAATCTTAAGAGCTCTCGTACGTCGAGAAATTTTACTTAGGCGTTGAGAGGCAGATTTTTGTTCGGACTCTCTATCTGTTTTCGTCTTATTGTCTTTAATGTCAATGACATCAAAAAACGTCTCTTGAGCCTGTTCTTTGTGATCTGGCAGTGCATTGCCTGCTTCAGAGACACTTTCTGAAACTCTTGGTTTTTGCAAAATTTCTTCTTTACGAGAAGTTTTATCCACAAAGACCGGAGCTTCCTCTTTTATGTTGTCTGAATGATCATTAGTTTGAACCGACGGAGAAATAGCTTTGCGCGGTTCTGAAACTAAAGCACTATCGACAGAACTATTAGAGTCAGCGACATCTTTGGCGTGGCCTTTTATTTTTTGGCGTAGCGTTTTGCAAAGAGTCTGAAGGCCTACCAAAAGAGTCTTTCCGTACATAGGATGAGTGGAATTGTCTGAGCTCAAGCACTCCAAGGCCTCTTCAAAATGAGGATCCTGGTAGGGTTTAAGCGGTAGGCCGGGGGTAGCACTGCGATCATTTTGAGCACGTCTGATCAGTGCTTTTTCAAATTCAATGTTTAATTTGTGGCGTTTTGTCTCACGAAGCTCAGCCTGCTGGACTTTTTGTTCCCGTTTATCAATCAGAGCGGCAGAAACATTTTCAAGTTGATGCAAGACGGTGAGTGAGTCATTGCGCAGCGTCTCCTCTTCTTTGGCCTCGTAGAGTTTTTGGGATTTCTTCTCAACATGGGTAATGCGGGCCATGAGGCTCGGCTCATGAGAAAAGAGTAAATCAAAAAAACCGAGTGTGACGCTCGAATGACGCATAGGAGTCGGAAATAGAGCGATCAGGGAATTGACCGTTGTCTTTAAACCCGTAAATCGCATGGCAAAGGTGTCGGACGAGAAAATTAAGTGACGCAGGAAAGCGTCCATCGGTAGCCTGAACGGGAAAAGCAGCACTGGTAGCGCAACAATGGCAAAAGTAAGCACAGAGCCATAATAGGGGCCAGGACCGTAGACTCTGAAACCGATCTCATCTAAAAACCAGGACTGAGGGGCAAACCAGGCTAAAAAAACAAAAACAAAAAAGCCCGCCACTGCACACATAAACCAGGCCTGAAAATACATATGACTGAGATTTCTGGCCAAAGCGTGAGCTGCTATCGCCTGCAAATCGTCTAGTGTCATCCGGGCGTAAATGTCATGTCTGAAGAAAAGTTTGACGTTCTGACGGTGTCCAAATGCGAACGCTGGCGGAAGCTCCTCTTTGTCTTCGGGGCGAGTGACACGGATTTCTCCCACACTTAAACTCGCTTTTTTGCCCAATGAGTCAACCATAGTTTTTAATTGAGGATTGTCAGCGAGCGTTGCCCGTGTGGGCTTAAAGAGATAAAGCAGGCGCCGAGCGAGATTGAGCGCAAAAACGAGATAAATCGCAAAAATTATCCAACCAAAAATCCACCAGAGTTTGCCACTGCTTTGCCAAAGAAAAAGACCAATCCAGAGAATCGGCAAAACGGTGATCCAGCCCAATAAAGTGGTCAGGAAATAGTTTTTAAACCAACTTGAGGGAACTTCTTGTGTGTAACCAAACGCTTCACGAAGACGAAACTCTTTGTACCAGCAAAAAGGCAGGTCAATTAAAACAAAAATGAAGCCTACGCTAGCGGGCAGCATCCAGTGAAAGGCAAACTGGTCACCTACCGTATTCATCAGCCAGTCGGAGATCGTGTTGATACCGTCGCCGGCTGTCAGGTACACAATTAATGCAGTGGTGACGGTAACTTCCAGCCAGTTGAGTTTTGTGCGGGCAATATCGTAATGGGCCGCTTTGACATGCTGGGCTAGAGTGATCTTTTTGCGCAAAGGCTCAGGCACCTCATCGATCGTACGCTTGAGGTGTATGATCTCGGCCAGACAGGTAAAGCTGTGAACTAAAAAATAAAAGCACAACGCGGCCAAGAAGACTTGAGCAAAAGTAAAAGTCATGGGCAAAGTATGCGACAATATCGTTTCCAAACGGTTCATTTTAAAGGAATTAGGTCATAAAATGGCGACTGAACTGCAAAAAGATCCTCGCTTTAGTGCGGACAATTTGATTTGGGTGGATATGGAAATGACGGGCTTGCAGCCTGAGGTTAATCGAGTGATTGAAGTGGCGGCAGTCATCACTGATGCGCAACTGAATGTTATCCATGAATGCCCAGTCCTTGCCATTCATCAATCGTCCCGCATTATGGGTTCGATGGATGCCTGGAACACTGAAACGCACGGTCGCTCGGGTTTGATAGACCGTGTTTTAACCTCAGATATTGATGAGGAAAAGGCGAGCGATATTTTATTGGCCGAATTTGCCCGATTTGTGCCTCAGGGAAAAAGTCCTATGTGCGGCAATTCCATTGGACAGGACAGACGCTTTATGGCGCGATGGATGCCAAGGCTCGAAAATTTCTTTCATTACAGAAATATTGATGTATCCACGTTTAAGGAATTAGCTAAGCGTTGGGCTCCTGCAGTTCCCAATAGTTTTAAAAAAAGCACTAAGCATGAGGCGCTTTCCGATATTCTCGAAAGTATTGATGAGCTCAAGCACTACCGCAAGCATTTGATGAAGTGCTAAAAAGCCTGAAAATTTCGTGAGATAGCCCTCGAAAAACTTTTATTTTTCGGGTACAATTTCGGTCTTTCCACGACGTGGCCTAACTTCCACGTTCGCATGTTTAATTTTTTTAAAGGTTAGAAAATGTCTGTTCAAGATATCAAAAAGTCTGAAATCGTCGCTAAGTTCCAACGCAAAGAAGGCGACACGGGTTCTCCTGAAGTTCAAGTTGCTTTGTTGACGGCTCGTATTAACGAATTGACTCCCCACTTCAAAGAACACGCCAAGGATCACCACTCCCGCCGCGGTTTGTTGAAGATGGTGTCCCGCCGCCGTAAGTTGTTGGACTACTTGAAGCGCACCGATTTGGATGCTTACCGTAAGTTGATCAATGAATTGAATTTGCGTAAGTAATTCACACTGGCTTTTTCCGAAGCGACCTGCACAGACAGGTCGCTTTTGGTAAGTTTGATTGATTTTGGGAAAAGACGGGTTTTAGTTTTCGGTTTGTGCGTTGCGATGTGAGTGTTTTTGCTGTTGATGAGAACTTTCACACCGCAGCGTATCGGAAACACGTCTTTTTCCCGTTTTTTAAGGAAGAAACGAAATGACGATGTTTAACAAAGTGAGCAAGTCTTTCCGCTTCGGCGACCATGATGTGACGTTTACCACCGGTGAAATCGCCCGTCAGGCTTCCGGCGCCGTGATTTGCCAAATGGACGATACGGTGGTGCTGGCCACGGTTGTCGCCAAGAAAGAAACTAAGCCCGGTCAGGACTTCTTTCCTCTGACCGTTGACTATATTGAAAAAACCTATGCTGCCGGCAAGATTCCTGGGGGCTTTTTTAAGCGTGAAGGCCGTCCGAGCGAAAAAGAAACCTTGACGAGCCGCTTGATTGACCGCCCGATTCGTCCGCTTTTCCCCGATGGCTTCTTTAACGAAGTTCAGGTGATTATTCATGTTTTATCCGTTGATCCTGAAGTGGATCCGGATATTCCCTCTATGTTGGGCGCTTCGGCTGCTTTGTCAATTTCTGGCATTCCTTTTAACGGCCCGATTGGTGCTTGCCGTGTGGGTTACATTAACGGTGAGTTTGTTTGCAACCCGAAGCTGTCTCAAATGAAAGACAGCCGCTTGGATTTGGTTGTGAGCGGTACGGAACGTGCTGTGCTTATGGTGGAATCTGAAGCCGATTGCCTGCCTGAAGACGTCATGCTCAATGCCGTGATGTTTGGTCATGAACAGCAGCAAGTGGCTATTAACGCCATTAATGAATTGGTTGAAGAAGCTGGCAAGCCCGCTTGGGATTGGCAACCTGCTCCGAAGAACGAAGCTTTGATTGCTCGCATTGCCGAATTGGCCGACGAGGGTTTGAAGCAAGCCTATAGCATTCGCAGTAAGCAAGCTCGCAACGACAAATTGCGTGAAGTCTACGCCATGGTTGATGAAGAGTTGGCTAAAGATGAACGCTTCTCGGGTGATAACGCTGTTGATCCCAACGAAGTCGCGGGCATTTTATTTGAAATGGAAGCCAAGCTCGTTCGCTCCAAGATTTTAAACGGTGAGCCGCGTATTGACGGCCGTGACACAAAGACTGTCCGTCCGATCGAAATTCGTCAAGGTGTTTTGCCCCGCACGCATGGTTCGGCTTTGTTTACCCGCGGTGAAACTCAAGCCTTGGTCATTACCACGCTCGGCACAAAGCAAGATGAACAAATCGTGGACGGTTTGTTGGGTGAAACGCACGAACGCTTCATGCTTCATTACAACATGCCTCCGTTTGCCACCGGAGAAACAGGCCGAGTGGGCAGCCCCAAGCGCCGCGAAATTGGTCACGGCCGTTTGGCTAAGCGAGCTTTGACAGCAGTGCTTCCCTCCGAAGAAGATTTCCAATACACGATTCGCGTGGTTTCTGAAATTTGTGAATCAAATGGTTCTTCCTCTATGGCAAGCGTCTGCGGTGGCTGTCTGTCTTTGATGGATGCTGGTGTGCCTTTGAAGGATTACGTGGCTGGTGTCGCTATGGGGTTGATCAAGGAAGGCAATAAGTTTGCTGTTCTCACGGACATCTTAGGTGACGAAGACCACTTGGGTGATATGGACTTCAAGGTGGCTGGTACTGAAAACGGTGTGACTGCCTTACAGATGGACATCAAGATTGAAGGCATCAACAAGGAAATCATGCAGGTGGCCTTGGCTCAAGCTCATGAAGGCCGTCAGCACATTTTGAATGAAATGCGCACGCAGGCAGCGGGCGGTGCTAAGGAATTGTCTCGCTTTGCTCCGCGCATGATCACAATGAAGATCAATCCAGAAAAGATCCGTGATGTGATCGGTAAGGGCGGTGCTGTGATCCGCGGCATCACCGAAGAAACCGGTGCCACAATCAATATTGATGATGATGGTAGCGTGACCATTGCCTCGGTAGATCCCGAAGCCGGTCTCGCAGCTCAAAAGAAGATCCTCGAAATTACGGCTGAAATTGAAAAGGGTCAGATTTACGAAGGCACAGTCACGCGTCTGCTGGACTTTGGCGCCATCGTTCAATTGCTTCCGGGCAAGGATGGGTTGCTTCACATCAGTCAAATCGCCAACCAACGCGTCAACGCTGTCTCTGACTACTTGAAGGAAGGTCAAGTGGTGCGCGTGAAGGTGATTGAAGCTGATGAAAAGGGCCGTGTACGCTTATCAATGAAGGCACTGCTTGAAGACGAAAAGAAAGAAGAAACGCCTTGCGAGGTTCCTGCAGCCGAAGAACCGACTCAAGTAGCTCAATAAGCTAAATTAGTTTTTCTTCACTCAAAACTCCCGTTTAATCTTTTATTGGATTGGCGGGAGTTTTTTTATTAATTTGAGTTTATAATTCAAATTGAAATTTAAATTTGAAGTTAACATATCGACTTATATGACAATTTCAGTGAAGAAAAAAATAGCAGCCGCTACCGTAGTCGTCATTGCTCTTGCTGTCGGGGGGTGGGCTTTTAAACATTACGCGGTCTCAGACTCTGAACTAAAGCTCTACGGTAGCATTGATATGCGTACGGTTGATCTGGCTTTTGAAGAATCTGGGCGCCTGGCAAGCGTTCTTTATGAAGAAGGCGGGCAAGTGAAGGCTGGCGAAATCCTTGCTCGGCTCGATGAAAGGCGATATCGAATCGCAAGAGATCAAGCTGCCTCATCCGTGGGCGTGGCTCAAGCTCAGCTCAATCTTTTGCTTGCTGGTTCACGAGTTGAAGAAATTGATATAGCACGCGCGAAACTTAAAGCTGCAGAGGCTAATCTTGTGCTCTCAGAGCGCACCTGCAAACGTTATCGTGATATGGGTAAAGCTTCGAGCGCATTAGTGCGTGATGAAGCTTGTTATCGGGCAAGCGCTGACCGTGCCCTTCGCGATGAGGCAAAACGGACGCTCGATATGCTTCTGGCAGGTACTCGAGCCGAAGAAATTGAAGTTGCTCGTGCAACTCTTAAACAAACCCAGAGTCAACTTGCCGATGCCCAGCGCGCTTTAGATAATTGCACACTTTATGCGCCTGCCGACGGGGTGATTCGCTCACGCTTAAAAGAGCCCGGTGATATGGTCGGTGCAAGTGCTCCCATTTATGAAATGGCTTTAATGAATCCTTTGTGGGCTCGTGTTTACATTGATGAACCTAATTTAGGTCTCATTACGATGGGGCAAAAGGTAGCTGTCAGTGTGGATAGTTTTCCGAACAAGACTTTCAATGCTTCAGTAGGCTTCATTTCATCGGTTGCTGAATTTACTCCGAAAACAGTACAAACTGAGGCCATTCGCACCAATCTTGTCTATGAAGTGCGGCTGACAGTTGAGGATCCAGAAGGGTTGCTGCGACTGGGGATGCCTGTGACAGCAAAATTGTTAAAGTAAATCATGTCAGAATCTTTTGCCATCACTTTGCAATCGGTCTCGCGCTTTGAAAAAGGTGCTCAAGACGCTATCTTAAAGTCTGTCAGTGCCGATCTCAGAGAAGGCCGTTTAATTGCTTTGGTGGGTGCCGACGGGTCCGGGAAAACGACCTTAATGCGGGTGATGGCAGGTCTTCTTAAGCCACAAAAGGGTACTGTCAGAATTTTTGGCGAAGAACTTTACTCGGAACATCTTTCTAAACTTCAGAGCTTTTGCGGCTATATGCCTCAGCAATTTGGTCTCTATACAGATCTAAGCGTAGAGGAAAATCTGACGCTTTATGCCGATTTGTTCGGTTTGAGTGACTTGGACAGAAAAGAGCGTTTTGCAGAACTTTTGTCCATGACGGGATTGACTGATTTCACTGCAAGGCCAGCGGGAAAGCTCTCGGGTGGGATGAAGCAAAAGTTGGGATTGGCCTGTGCGCTTTTAAATCGACCGAAGATTTTACTTTTGGATGAGCCTAGCGTTGGAGTTGATCCTCTATCGAGACGTGAACTTTGGGCTATTTTGAAAAAAAATGTTCAGTCAGGGGCAATGACAGTAGTGGTTGCTACGACTTACATGGACGAAGCCTCTCTTTGTGATGATGTACTGATTGTGGAAAATGGAGAGGTAGTTTTGCACAATACACCAGAGGCAATCGCTTCATTAGCCGAAGGTTTGAGTTTTAACGTCAATATTGCAAAAGGTAGAAGAGTTCGGGATGTACAAGCACAACTGCTCGATGATACGGATTTAGTTTTAGATGCTGTTCCCAGAGCGGGTTCTGTTCGGGTACTAATCAAAAATCAGTCCGATCGGGCTTTACTGGAACAAAGACATCATATTTGCTTGCAACCGACAGCTAGCGGATTAGAAGAGGGTTATCTTGTCAATCGGGCCAAAGCAAGCCCCATTCATTCTTATAAGAAGATTGGTGATGACTTTTCTTCTTCAATTTCATCAACAGAAGAAAAACCCATTGTGGTTGCCAAAGATTTAGTTCGGCGTTTTGGTTCATTTACGGCCGTAGATCGTACTTCTTTTGAAGTCAAAAGCGGTGAAATTTTCGGTCTTCTTGGCCCTAACGGAGCTGGAAAAACGACGACTTTCAAGATGCTCTGCGGGCTTTTGAAAGTGACAGAGGGAGAACTGGAAGTAGCTGGCGTCAATGTGCGGCATTCAAGTGACCAGGCACGTGAACAATTGGGCTACATGTCGCAGAAGTTCGCCCTTTATGCAGACTTAAGTGTTTCCGAAAATTTTGATTTTTTCGCCAGTGCCTATGGACTATCGGGAAATGAAAAGGAAGAAAGAATTGATTTTTTAATTAAAGAATTTGATCTTCAGAGTTTCCAAAATACTCAAGCAAAAAATTTGCCTGGCGGCATCAAACAGCGTCTTGCCATGGCAGTTGCCCTCATTCACAAACCGAAACTTTTATTTTTGGATGAGCCCACAAGTGGTGCCGATGTTTTAACACGCAGGCAGTTTTGGCGATGGATCACGGCTCTCAGTCACATGGGGACCAGCATTATTGTGACAACGCATTTTATGGAAGAGGCACTTTACTGCGACAGACTCTTGATTCAGGATGCAGGATTGCCCCTAATTATGGGTTCGCCCGAAGAGGTGCGTGGGCAATGCACAACGATGGATGAAGCCTTCATTCAAATCGTGAAAGCCTTTCGCGAAAAAAGGAGGCGCTTATGATGCAGGTTCAAGATTTTTGCCGTCATGTCTTTGCGTTGAGTTTAAAAGAGAGTCGTCAGATTCTTCGTGATAAGAGCTCCATTTTAGTGGGTGTCGTCCTTCCGATCATTTTGCTGATTTTATTTGGCTACGGTATTTCCTTTGACGTGAAAGATATCCGCCTAGCGGTCGTGGCTGATCAGTCTGGTACTCAATCTGTGCTCTATACGCAGGCGCTTACCAATAATGATTCATTTATTGTGGATGTTTTCCCAACGAGAAAAGAGGCTTTTGATGCGCTTAATCGCTTTGATGCGGAAGCCGTGATTATTTTTGAAAAGCGACCTGTTGCCGGCGAGGTGCAGTTGCTTGTTAACGGAATTGATGCTCCTCGGGCTTCGATGGTTGCCAATGCGGTCTTGGCTACTATTGAAGGGGCGGGATCGCTTCAGAATCAATCAAAAGGCATAACGGTTATCCCACGCATTTGGTTTAATGAGTCTGCAGAGAGCCGCTGGTATTTAGTGCCGGGACTCATTGTGATCATTTTGACGATGATCGGTACGATGTTAACGGCAATGGTGATTGCTAGAGAATGGGAACGGGGAACAATGGAGGCGATTTTAGCGACACCGATTTCCCCCTGGGCATTACTTTTATCAAAAATTATTCCCTATTTTGTTCTAGGAGCTTTCGGTTGGGGGCTTTGCATGATTGCAGCCGTTTGGGTGTATCACATTCCCGTACGCGGTAGTTTGTGGCTTATAACGCTTTCTTCAGCCATTTATCTTTTGGTGAGTCTTTGCATCGGCTTGGTCATATCTGCTGCGACACGCTCGCAATTTTTATCGTCACAAATTGCGCTTTTGGCGAGTTTTTTGCCGGCCGTGATTTTATCGGGTTTTATTTTTGATTTAAGAAGTGCGCCACAATGGGCAAACGTGATTGCTTATGCAATGCCTCCGGTTTACTTTCTTGACCTCTTAAAAGTGGGTTTTCTGACCGGTGGCATGCAGGCGCTTGTTGTAAAAAACCTCCTTGTTCTTGTCGCATACGCAGCTGTTCTTTTGGTTCTTGCACGACACCTTTGTGAAAAGAGGGTGAGGAAATGACTAAGCGCATGATTCGATTCAAAGCACTCGTGCGCAAAGAGCTCCTTGCCACGTTAAAAGAGAAAACAAGTCGGATGATTTTGGTCGGGCCGCTTTTGCTTTATATCCTTTTATTCGGCTATATCGCTAGCTTTAACCTAAATTACGTGCCTTATGCTCTTTGTGATTTATCTGGATCAGCCGATGCTGCGCAGTTCGTTCGTGCAATTGACAACAATAAAATTTTTGAGCGTATTGCTACTGTGCAAAGCGTCTCGCAAATCAAATCGGTTATGAATGAAGGTGAGGCACTTTTGGCCGTAGTCATCGAACCGCTTTTTGCCGAGCATCTCAAAGAGGGTAAAAGTGCACAAATTCAGGTCGTTATTGACGGACGTAATTCCACGACTGCACAGCTTGCTGCAGGTTATTTAACCCAAATTGCTCAGACAATGAATGCTTCAATCACCGGAATTGAAGAGCCGGTTAAAACCCGATTTCTCTTTAATCCCAACTTGATTACACAGTGGTTTATCATGCCGGGGCTTATTGTGATGCTTTCAATGCTTCAGGTCGTAGTGCTTTCAGCACTCTCGGTTGCCCGGGAAAGAGAGCAGGGTACCTTTGAGCAGCTTTTGGTTTCACCTTATACGACAATAGAGCTTCTGGTGGCAAAGTCCATTGCCCCGATTTTAATTGGTTTTTTCCAAAGTACGCTCATTTTCCTCGTGGATCTTTATTGGTTTGAGATTCCGATGGGCGGTAATGTGTTTGCCCTGTATTTTGTGCTTTTGCTTTTTATTCTGTCGGTTGTGGGATTGGGGCTGACTGTTTCAGCATACAGTCAGACCATGCAACAAGGACTACTGATTGTTTTTGTGTTTTTGGTTCCGATGGTACTTTTGTCAGGACTATTTGCACCTGTGGAAAATATGCCTCAATGGCTTCAGATCCTCACTTATGCGGATCCGTTGAGGTTTACGCTTTCAGCTGTCAGGCGCATTTATCTGACAGGGGCATCTTTGTGGACAGTGTTGCCGCAGCTCTGGCCGGTAATCGCGGTGGCGTTACTGACTCTGCCTGCGGCGTATTACTTTTTTAAGAAGCGACTATGAGAAAAGAATCTGCAAGAGTAAGAGGTGACGGTGAGAAAACGCGCGAAGCGCTCATTGAGGCGGCTGGAACACTGGCGGCAGAACGCGGCTGGGCCAATGTCACGGCAAAGGATGTCTGTGACATAGCTGGCGTTAACTGCGCGAGCGTTAATTATTGGTTCGGCGGTCGCGATGAACTCTATAAAGCAGTGCTAATGAAAATCCCAGATACGATTTTCAGTCAGGAGCTTGAAATTGAAATGGTGCAGTATGAAACGGCAGAGGAGGCATTGCGTTACTTTTTCCATCATCATTTAAAGACTACTGATGATAAGAGAGGCTGGCCTATGCGTGTTTGGGCTAGAGAGGTTACCGCAACACCTTCTGAAAATATTCTTTCATTGGCTCGCAATAACGGAGTATTGCGCATTAAGGCTTTGCAGCAGTTTTTCGCGGATTTTCTGGGCCTTAAAGACTATAAAGATCCTCGCGTAGGAGCCGCTTTTATGACAGCAATGTCAGCAGTTTTAATCCATTTGCTGATTGCACCAGAATTAAAAAAGATCATTATTCCCGGTTATGAATCTTACCCTGAGCAGGTGCGGGAATTAGTTATCAGACAGGTAATGGCAGGTCTTGAAGCTAGGCGAGATGAACTCGGCAAAGAAAAAGCACAGGCTTGTTAAAGCCTGCGCTTTTACGATAGCGATTGCTTAAACTACTCGATTCGGGGCATCTCCTGTGGCAAGAAAGGCACGGATATTGTCAAGTGCCTGCTCTCCTGCGCTTTCTCGGGCCTCGTAGGTACCGCTTGCAATGTGTGGGGTAATAATCAGGTTTTCCAATCGGGTCAGTCTTTCATCAATCGTAGGTTCGCCTTCAAAGACGTCAATTGCAGCCCCTGCAATTGAGTGCTTATCCAGAGCCCTAATCAGTGCCTCGGTATCGATGAGTTCACCTCGTCCGATATTGATCAGGTAACCTTTAGGGCCGAGCGCTTCAAAGACTTCTTCGTTAGCGATATGATAGGTAGCAGCGCCTCCCGGCATCGCTAAAACTAGATAATCACACCAGCTGGCCAGCTCTTTGAGAGTCTCAAAGCGCTCATAGGCAACATTGCAAGAGCTTAAATTCGTGTAGCCTATCTGCATCTTAAAACCTTCGGCCCGTCGAGCAATTTCACGGCCGATATGACCGAGTCCAGCTACTCCCAGGCGCTTACCGCTGATACGGTCAGTGAGCGGGAAACCCGAAAACGTGCGATGCGTTTTTCTGGCGTGAGCCCAGGCCTGAGCCGTTTGCCGGGACAGAGCAGTTATAAGACTCCAGGCAAAGTCTGCGACATCATCACTGGTTGCCGAAGGTGCATTGGTGAGCACAATAGAGCGGCGCTTCATTTCTTCAAGATCAAATTTATCAAAACCCACGCCCAGACTGGCCACCATCTTAAGATTGGGGAAAAAGGATAAAAGCGCCTTATCCATTTTCACCGGCGGATTACTAATCACAACTTCCACATCGGATAAATTCTTACGTTCATTGTCATTGAGATCAGACCAATAGACAATTTGCGCGGTTTCTTTAAGACCCTCAATGATGCTTTTAGGCAAGGGTTTGGGGAAAAAGCTCACGATACGCATAATTGAAATCCTAGTTCGTTTCTTCTTCAGTCTCTTTTTCCAATGTCACAGCGGGGCTGACCATCGGATGGATCAGGCGATAGAGCTCACGGGCACTCTTTGGTGGTTTACCGCTTTGAGCTTCTTTTCTTGCGGCACGAATCAATTGTCTGAGTCCTTGAACATCTACCTGAGGAAACTCTTTTACAAAGTCAGTTAGGGCGCTGTCTTCGGCAATAAGTTTATCGCGTAGGCGCTCTGCCCGATGGTGAACCGCAACTGCAGCACGGCTTTCACCCGTGGCAATATCGATGGCTGCGCGGACTTTATCAGGATCAAGTCCATTCATTCGTTTGCCGATTAACTGAAGCTGACGTCTTTGAGCGCCGAATGACTTCATTTTGGCGTATTCATCAATGGCCTCACGGACGCCTTCAGGCAGGGGAATTTTATTGAGCGTCTCAGAGCCCAATTTAGTCATCTCTTTTCCCAAATCCTGAAGCGCCTGTAGCTCACGCTTAATTTGTGATTTACTGGGTCTGTCCCAGCCTTCATCATCTTGCAATTCGCCTTCGTGATTGTCTTGGTATTGAGCCATGGCAAAAATTCCCTATAAACATTGAACGGATTTTAACGAGAAATTTCGATTTTCAGCATTATCATTAGCAAGTTAAGAAAAAGATTTGTGATTAAAGAGAATTCTCTGTGAGCGATATTGTTAAAACTTTCCCCCATTCCCCCTTTGAACTTCATGCACCTTATGAGCCTTCAGGCGATCAGCCTCAGGCGATTGAAGAGCTCAATGAGGGATTGGAGAGCGGTTTAGCCTTTCAAACACTATTGGGGGTCACCGGTTCAGGCAAAACCTTTACGATGGCTAATGTCATTGCACGGCAAGGGGTGCCCGCACTTATTATGGCTCCCAACAAAACGCTTGCTGCTCAGCTTTACTCCGAGATGCGTGAGTTTTTCCCAAATAATGCCGTTGAGTACTTCGTTTCTTATTACGACTACTATCAGCCAGAGGCTTATGTGCCGAGCCGAGATCTTTTTATTGAAAAAGATTCTGCAATCAACGAACACATCGAGCAGATGCGATTGGCTGCGACCAAAAGTATTTTGGAGCGCAGAGACACGATTATCGTGGCCACTGTATCGGCTATTTACGGTATCGGCAAACCGGAAAGCTATACGCAAATGCGCCTGATTATGCGCACGGGGGATTTAAAGAGCCGCTCGGACTTTATCAGTCAGCTTGTGCGCATGCAGTACAAGCGCTCAGAAATGGATTTTGCCCGAGGAACATTTCGTGTCAGAGGCGATACGATTGATGTCTTTCCCGCTGAACACGCAGAGATGGCTGTGCGGTTTGAGCTTTTTGATGATGAACTCGAATCCATTGCGCTTTTTGATCCATTGACTGGCAAAGTGGTGCAGAAAGTCACTCGTTTTGTGATTTATCCGGCAAGCCACTATGTGACGCCTCGAGATGAAATCGTGCGGGCGATCGCAACTATCAAAGAGGAACTTCGCGAGCGTAAAAAATTCTTTTTGGATGAGGGTAAGCTCGTGGAGGCTCAAAGGCTCGAGCAACGAACTTTATTTGACTTGGAAATGCTCGATCAGGTTGGTTTCTGTAAAGGCATTGAAAACTATTCAAGACACCTAACAGGTTTAGCACCCGGTGTGGCCCCTCCCTGCTTAATCGATTATTTGCCTTCAGATTGTTTGATGTTTTTCGATGAGTCTCACGTCATGATGGGACAATTGGGCGGCATGTATAGGGGTGACCGATCAAGAAAGGAAACGTTGGTGCTTTACGGTTTTCGTCTGCCTTCTGCATTGGATAACCGCCCGCTCAGATTCGATGAGTTTGAGCGCAAGATGCGGCGCAGTATTTTTGTGTCTGCCACACCTGCTGATTATGAGCTGGAACACTCCTCTCAGGTGGTCGAGCAGGTGGTCCGTCCGACCGGTCTTGTAGACCCAGAGGTGATTGTTAGACCCGCAGCGACTCAGGTCGATGACGTTTTGTCTGAAATTAATGAACGAGTGAAAAAAGGTGAGCGAGTCTTGGTAACAACGCTCACTAAACGCATGGCCGAAGACCTCACGGACTTTTTAAATGATAATGGCGTGAAGGTGCGTTATCTTCACTCAGATATAGATACCGTTGAGCGCGTAGAAATCATTCGAGACCTTCGAGCTGGGGTCTTTGATGTACTCGTGGGGATTAACCTTTTGCGTGAAGGTCTTGATATACCTGAAGTATCTCTTGTGGCTATTTTAGATGCCGACAAGGAAGGTTTTTTAAGAAGTGAGCGCTCACTTATTCAAACGATCGGTCGTGCGGCAAGAAATGTCGCAGGCACGGCCATTTTATATGCCGATAAAATAACGGATTCCATGAAGCGCGCCATCGGTGAAACCGAGCGGCGTCGAGCCAAGCAAAAGGCTTATAACGAAGCACACGGTATTACGCCAAAGAGCGTGAAAAAAGAAGTTCGTGACATTATTGACGGTGTTTATCGTCCTGATGCCCCGAGTCGGGAAGACATTGCAGAAAATGTGGGCTCCATGACTGAAAAAGAACTCTCGGCTCAAATTAAAAAGCTTGAAAAACAGATGTTTGAGTATGCAAAAAATCTTGATTTTGAAAAAGCTGCAACTATTCGAGATCAATTGGCAGAACTCAAGGCACGTGTGTTGGGAGCTGCCAATCCTTCAGAGACTTGAATAGGAGCCACTATGCATCAGATTCCCGATTGCAGTCAGATCTTTGCCAATGAATACGGTACAAGCGTATACATTAAAAACGTTGTTAAGGCTCCGAACATTGAGGTGGGCGAGTACAGTTATTATGACGATGCTGAGGACCCTACACAGTTTGAAAAGCGCTGTGTGTTGTTTAATTATCCGGAATTTTTTCCAGATAAACTCATTATTGGTAAATTCTGTGCTATTGCCCAAGGTGTCCAATTTATGATGGGAGCGGCTAATCACCGCATCAACAGTCTCAGCACCTATCCTTTTAATGTCATGGGCGGACTCTGGCGTGAGCAGACAACACCACACATAGCAGAGCTTCCACAAAACGGCGATATTGTGATCGGCAACGATGTCTGGATCGGCCGAGAAGCAAAAATTTTGCCTGGTGTGAAAATCGGGGACGGGGCAATTATTGGTGCCTACGCTGTTGTTGCAAAAGACGTCCCTGCTTATTGCGTTGCAGTAGGCAACCCAGCTGAAGTCGTAAAAAAGCGCTTTGACAATGAGTTAATCGCGCTTTTAGAGAAAGCTCAATGGTGGAATTGGCCCATCGAGGAAATTACCAATTTTTTGCCGGTCCTCACGATGTCTGACCTTAAGCAGGCTAAGGCTTTGTTGCAACAAAGGCTGTAAGCACCTTAATTTGAAAAGCTAAACCGACTACAATGCATTCATCAATCATTTTTTGAAGGTTAAAAAATGAGTATTACAACAACTATTCATACTGAAATGCGTCGGCAGGATCGGGCCGTTGATGATCCGACCATCATTAAAGCTTTTTTGCACCGCTGCAAAATGGTAACACTTGCCATCCACGATGAACCTTTTCCCTATATTGTTCCGTTGAGCTACGGCTATGAAGTCAATGATGACGGACTGATTTTTTATTTTCACGGTGCCGCTGAAGGCCATAAAGTTGATCTTTACGAGAAAAATCCTCACGTGAGTTTTTGCGTAGCTGAACCCGCTGCGACGATTATTGAAGATAATCCAGCCTGCCGCTCAGGTCAGAACTACTTTTCTGTGGTAGGGCGCGGCGTGATTGAACGCTTAAAGGGTGAAGACCGAGTAAAAGCTATGGATGCCATCATGCACCACTATATGGGTGATAACGGAGAATTTTCCTGGACATATCCCGAAGAAGTGCTAGATCACATGGCTTTCTGGGCGCTCAAAGTCCACGAACTTTCTGCAAAAACGCGTCAGGAAATGGCTTTCAGAAAGTAAGCAATCATGCAGAACTTTCACGATTTAATCGGTGGTTTCCAGCACTTTCGAACCAACTATTTTCTCAAAGAAAAAGAATTCTTTGAGTCGTTGGCTCATTCACAAAGTCCAAAGACTTTGGTTATTGCCTGTTGTGACTCAAGAACCGATCCGGCTATTATTTTGCGCTGTAAGCCTGGGGAACTTTTCGTTGTACGAAGTGTGGCAGCCATCGTACCGCCTCCTGACAAAGCAGGAGAATATGATGCTGTGATGGCCGCAGTGGAGTATGGCGTTAAGCACTTGAGCGTAAAAAACATTGTTGTGATGGGGCACTCCAACTGCGGGGGTATTGCCGGACTTTTAAATCCGCATGTAATCAGCAGTGAGCGCTATATTAATCGTTGGGTGTCACTTGCTTGTCCTGCAGTGCATAAAATCGACGCCGAAAATGAAAATCTTTCAGTAGCAGAAAAGTCCCGGTTGTGTGAAGAGGCAGCGGTATTGCTGTCACTGGAAAATCTGCTTTCCTACCCCTGGATTGAAGAGGCGGTGCAGTCGGGCATTTTGGCGTTACACGCACTGTACTACGACATGAGAAAAGGAACGCTTAACGTCTGGAATAGCGAACTGGAAAATTTTGAGGAAACTTCAAAATTAACTGTTTAATCAACAAACTAAAAGCCGGATGTTCTCTCAAAGACATCCGGCGAGATTGTTTTTAGCGTAAAAATTCAATGACGCGTTCTTTGGGAAGACGGGATTTAGGCCGTTTGGCATTAGAGTCATTTTCAGCCCGGTATCCCAGAGCAATTCCTACGACAGAGCGCTCAGCTTTTTCTTTGAAGCCGCAAATTTGATCCAAAAGCTCAAAGTCGAGTCCGCCCAGAATTGTTGAATCTACTCCAAGCGAAGCGGCTGCCACGGTGACGCACCCCAAAGCAATAAAAGCTTGGTTACTCGCGTAACGCAAGAGACCCTCTGGATCGTTATCAAATTTTCTAGAGTAGGTCATGCGGATCGCATCGGGCCGCTCGGGATTGGTCCAGCCTTGGTATCGTCCGTCCTTTTCTTCTTGTCTGTAGAGTTCCTCAAAATACTCTTCACTAAAGTGTGTTGGAACCGTGAAGAAAATAAATTGCGGTGCTTTCATGCGTTCAATATTGAAGTCTTTGACAGCCGGCATGATTTTTTCTTTCATTTCAGGCGTATCAATGACGTAGAACTTCCAGGGCTGAATATTGGTTGAGGAAGGAGACAGGCGAAGAACTTCTAAAAGTGTTTGCATATCCTCATCGCTCACACGGCGCGTCGGATCGTAGTGCTTAGTGGTGTAGCGCGTACGCATTAATTGCAAAATATCCATGATCCCTCCTAAAACTTCTTAGCAATAAGCACTCGAAGGGCACCGGAGCCGCCCTCTTCAATCGGAGCCTGTACAAAAGCCTGAACTTCACGCATTTGCCTGAGCCACCGGCGCACTAATCCTTTTAAAACTGGGCCTTGCTCTCCGCTGTTGATGCCCTTGCCTGTGACTACTCGGACACAGCGAATGTGAGCCTCGCAAGCTTGAAGAATGAAATCAACGAGAGCGCGTCTTGCTTGTTCTGTGCGGTAGCCATGCAAATCTAAGTGAGCCCCGACAGGCCACAAACCTCGAGAGAGTTTTTGTGCAAGGTCAATGCCGCAACCTACAGCGATGTATTCACGATCGCCCCAGTCATCGGCACTAGCACCATCATAGTTGTCTGACAATCCCACTTCAGCCCGAAGCTTGACGGCAGTTTGCTCTACGATGGGACGCGGCGGTTTTTTCGTAATTTCAGTCCGATGGGTTTTGCCTCCGAGTTTAACGACGCCAAGCCTTTTCATTTCTTTTTCAAAAAGATCTTTTTCAGCCGGATCGCGTTCAACGGGGGTAACACCAATTCGCTTCATTTCAGCGGCAAATAACGCCCGGTCGTCTTCGGCTTTTTCACGACGTTCTAGTCTGGCGGCTTCTTCTTTTTCACGAATGGCAGATTCTTCAGCCAGTCGTGTTTTGATTCCCTTTAACGCATCAAAACCTTTGGCACGCATGATCTACCCCAGTTTTTCCAAATAGCGCTGAGCGTCAAGAGCTGCCATGCAGCCTGTGGCAGCGCTGGTGACCGCTTGCCGATAAACCGGATCTTGACAGTCGCCAGCAGCAAAAACTCCTTCAATATTTGTAGCTGTTGCTGCCTGAGTGCCGGTTCCCTTGGTGACGATATAGCCGTCTTTGAGCTCAAGCTCATTGGCAAAAATTTTTGTATTAGGTGAGTGACCGATTGCAATGAAGATCCCGTCAACCGTTAGGGTCTCGTCGTCTTTGCCGTTAGTACTCTTTAAGAGCACACCGGTTACTCCCTGATCGTTGCCGAGTACCTCTTTGACTTCACGGAAAAGGTGCAGGACGATTTTGCTTTCTTTGACCGCTTGCATGAGCTTGTCGACCATAATAGGTTCGGCTTTGAAAGTATCTCGTCTGTGGATAAGGTGTACAGTACTGCAGATATTAGCTAGATAAAGCGCTTCTTCTAAAGCGGCGTTACCACCGCCAACAACGGCAACAGGTTTTTTGCGGTAAAAGAACCCGTCACAGGTTGCGCAAGCCGATACGCCGCGACCTTTGTAGAGCGTTTCAGATTCTAAACCTAGATACTTGGCGCTCGCTCCTGTGGCAATGATGAGCGCATCGCACGTAAAGGTTTTACCGGAATCGGCCTCAAGACGAATCGGCTTTTCTTTTAAATGCGCGGCTGTGATGACATCGTATTCAATTCGAGTGCCAAAACGCTCTGCATGATCCATAAAGCGCTGCATAAGTTCCGTACCCTGAGTACCGTTGACGTCAGCGGGCCAGTTTTCAATTTCCGATGTGGTCATGAGCTGCCCGCCTTGTTCCATACCTGTAATGAGCAATGGATTTAAATTGGCGCGGGCAGCATAAACGCCTGCCGTATAGCCTGCTGGCCCCGAACCGATAATGATGAGCTTTTCGTGTTGAATCGTCTCTGACATATCTGTACCTCAAATTAATCGTTAACTAAATCATTGTATCCGAGAGCGTCTGCAAAAAGATGCGAAAATTTGAAAACATTGTTCAAGAAACGCTCAAACTGTGAGCAAAGCCCGTACAATTAGAGGGTTCATTTCAGATTGATTTTTTGATGAAAAAACCGGCACTGATTAAAGAAAAAGCGAAGAAAAACATATTGCAACCGTCCGCTCGTAAATCTTCCCGTGCTAAGGCCGCACAGCTCCCCGTGACCGTCGGAGCCGTAGTCAACGACCCTATTGCTGAAGCGGGATCACGAAAAAAAGTAAAGCTCGGATCGGTTGTAGGCCTCATCCTGCTTGTCTGTTCTGTTCTTTATTTTTTAATGCTTATTTCCTACAACCAGACAGATCCCTCGTTTTCTCACGCTGCACCAAATGTGGCGCCTAAAAATTGGATCGGTCTTTTAGGAGCTTGGGTATCCGATATTGCTCTTTTTGCACTGGGATGGTCAGCTTACTGGCTGGTGCCAGTCGGATTAATGAGTGCTTGGCGTGCCGTGAGTCCCAGTTATAAAAAGCCGCCTTTTGGCAAAATCAGTCATCTTTTTGGACTGATGATTTTGCTTTGTGCAAGCACTTCGCTTGAAGCGCTGCGCCTTTATTATCTCGCCGAACCTCTGCCGGGAATGGCGGGCGGCATTTTAGGTCAGACGGTGATGACGGCCTCCACTCCTGTGGTTGGGGCCTTGGGGCTGACGATTTTGATGGTAGTTTGCGCTATGTGCGGAGCCTCCATCTTTTTTGATTTTTCTTGGCTTAATGTTGCTGAAAAAATCGGAACGCGTCTGGATCGTTTCTGGCATTTTTTCACCGATCGTCATCAAGCTAGAGTCGTTGAGCAAAAAGGAAAAACTGCTCAGGAAGAATTGGTTCAGCAATTTAAACCAGAGCCTGCAGTGCCTGCTCAAAGTGCTGATGCAGAGGTGCCTTCAGAGCCCATTGTGCCTGCAGCGCCTCGTCCTGTGATCAATCCTCAGGCAAAAGTGAAAAAGTCAGAAGTGGCATTTGAAGCGCAGCAGGAAACACTTTTTGAAGATTCGACTCAGCCCGTTCGACCTTCTTTGCGTCTATTTGATCCGGCGGGTAACTCAGAGCCTTCAATTGATAAGGCATCATTGGCCGTGATGAGCGGATTAATTGAAAGTAAGCTCTCAAGCTACGGTGTCTCCGTGAAGGTGAAGGCTGCTAACCCTGGGCCGGTTGTGACGCGTTACGAAATTGAGTTGGCCGAGGGCGTAAAGAGCGCCAGCGTAAAAAGTTTAGAAGCGGATTTGGCCCGAGTTTTATCTGTGCAGTCCGTGCGGGTCCTCGATACGGTGCCCAATACGCCTTATATGGGTATTGAGGTGCCCAATCCTCGCCGTCAGTTGGTGCGAATTTCAGAATTGTTGGGCTCTCAGGATTTTGCAAAAACTAAGGCGCTTTTACCGCTTTGCTTAGGTAAGCGCATTACGGGTGAACCTTTTGTGGTGGACTTGGCGAAGATGCCTCACTTGCTTGTGGCCGGTACCACAGGTTCAGGTAAGTCTGTTGGCGTCAATAGCATGATTTTGTCGTTGCTCTATAAGTTTGAACCTTCTCAGCTGCGACTGATTTTGATTGACCCAAAGAAAGTTGAATTTGCTTACTACGAAGACATCCCTCATTTGCTCTGTCCGGTTGTCGATCAAATGAATGAGGCTAAGCACGGTCTGCAATGGTGCGTCAAAGAGATGGAACGACGCTATAAGCTTGCTCACAGCATTAAAGTTCGCAACCTTGAAAGCTATAACGCAAAGGTAAGGGAAGCCCGGGCAAACGGCGAGCCGTTAATGAATCCGCTTGCAAAAAATGCGGGTGAGGATATTGAGCTTGAGGAGCTGCCTTACATTGTCGTAGTAGTCGATGAATTGGCTGATTTGCTGATGGTCGATAAAAAGGGTGTGGAAGAGTCGCTTATCCGCTTGGCCCAAAAAGCTCGTGCAGCAGGAATTCACTTGATTTTGGCAACTCAACGCCCGAGTGCTGATGTAATTTCCGGCCTCTTGCGCACCAATATTCCCTCGCGCGCTGCTTTCCAGGTAGCAACGGGCTCTGATAGCCGAATTATTTTGGACCAAACCGGTGCAGAAAATCTTTTAGGCAACGGTGATTTCCTCTTTAAGATGCCAAGTCTGCAAGTGCTCGAGCGTATCCAAGGGGCCTTTGTCACAGATGAAGAATTGGAGCGAGTTACGCAGTCGCTCAGACAGATGGCTAAACCCAACTATGTTGATGATGTGCTTGTGAGTGAAGAAGAGGAAAGTGCTGAATCTGATGAGCCTCGCGGTACAAACGGCGGCAGAAAAGATCCGCTTTTTGATAAAGCCGTACAGATTGTCATTGAAAGCAATAAGTGCTCTGTGACCTATTTGCAAAGACGATTAGGAGTGGGTTATCCGCGCGCGGCGAATATTGTTGAAGATATGGAAGCCGAAGGCATTGTGAGTCCGGCCGACTCCAGCGGCCGCCGAACCATTAACGCGAGAAAGAACGAGGAGCTTTAATGAAAAATTTTTATAAATTGTTTCTCAGTGCCGCGGTTTTGGGTTGGACAGCCGTTTCTTATGCAGCCGCCACTGATGACTTGAGTCACTTTTTAAAAACAGTGACGAGTGCGCAGGGAAAGTTTGAACAGAAAGTTTTTACGCGTGAAGGTGAAAGTAAAGAGGGCGCGGGAAGTGGTGATTTTGCTTTTTTGCGACCCGGGAAATTTAAGTGGCATTATCAGGCACCGTTTGAGGAACTGATTGTTACTGACGGAAAAACACTTTGGCTTTATGACACAGAGCTCGCTCAGGTTACTCAGAAAGCTTTAACCGGGGCGATTCCTGCCTCACCTGCTTCACTATTATTCGGCGCACAGGATTTTAGAAAAGATTTTCATGTCCAAAACATTGACAGTACCGACGGCCTGCAGTGGCTTCGGGCCGTACCTAAAGATGACTCAAATGCTTTTTCAGAGGTGAAAATAGGCTTTGAAAACGGCGTGCCTAAAAAGATGATGTTGAAGGATAATTTCGGGCAGCAAACACATTTGCAGTTTGATGATTTTCAATCTAATGTCAAATTAAAAGCATCAGACTTTACCTTTAAGGTTCCCCAAGGGGTAGACGTTTTAAAGGACGAGAGCCGTTTTTAATCCAAGAAAAGGAAAAACCTCGATTGATATAACAACCGAGGTTTTTTGTTGCTGGTTTAATCTGAAAATCAGCTCGCCATCGCGCCGCTTCGTTCGGTTTGCACCTTTCGGTTCATACCGCCTTTTTTCATTTTTTGAGTTAGATGGTAAATCACATAGCAAAGCACTGTGAAGGGAACACCGCAATACAGAGCAATGCGTTGGTCAGGGTCAATGCCCATACCGACCATCACGATCACGCACATCGCGCCACCTACAGTCGGCACCCAGGGGAACCAGGGGCTCACATACTTAAGTTCAGAAAGACTGTGGCCGGAAGCCAGGAATTGCTTTCTGAATCGATAGTGTGCAATGCAGATGCTAAGCCACACTGCAACCGTGGAAAAGCCCACGATGGAGGTGAGGATCACAAAAACGGTGTCGGCAGCCATGACGCTGGAGGCCAATGCAAGCAAACCACCCAGCATACTGAAAGCCAAAGCATTGACCGGAACCCCCCGTTTGTTGAGCTTAGCTAATCCTGCAGGCATCATTCCGTCGTGGCCCAAGGACCACACCATGCGGCCGGAGGCAAAAAGTCCGGTGTTGGCCGAAGACAGGATAGCTGTGATGATCACAAAGTTGAAAATATCCGCGGCGTAGGGAATGCCCATCTGCTCAAAAACCGTGATAAAGGGGCTTTTTGAGACCGTAGCTGCTTCTGAAGGCAAAAGCGTTGCCACGATTAAAACCGTACCCACAAAGAAAATCACAAGACGCAGAAGCGAGGCACGCACTGCCATGGGGATCACTTTTTCAGGATTATTGGTTTCACCGGCAGCAACACCGATCAATTCAGTGCCGGAGTAGGCAAAGCAGACCGTCACCATTGTAAAGAGCAAAGGCGTGATGCCGTTTGGCAGTAGACCGCCTTCTCCCACGAGGTGTGTTAAGCCAGGAGAGCCCGATTCACCAAAAGGTATCACGTCAAAGAAAGCGCAAGCGCCCAAGACGATGAAAACCTGAATGGTGACCACTTTAATGATTGAAAGGAAAAATTCGCTTTCAGCAAAAAAGCGTGTATCGATCACGTTCAGCAGGAAGATGATCGCCCCGAAAATTAAACACCAGGACCACACTGGAACCTGAGGGAACCAGTATTGCATGGCAAAGCCTACGGCTGTGAAGGCTGTACCGAGCGTGACAGTCCAGTTGAGCCAGTACAGCCAGGCGACGGCAAAACCCGAGGCCGGGGAGATGTACTTACTTGCATAAAGGTGGAAAGAACCGGGTTCAGGATGAGCCACGGACAGTTCGCCCAAACTCAGCATGATCAGATACACCATAAATGCACCGATCAAGTATGCAAGCACCGTGCCAAAGGCACCGACGTTTGCAATGATATGACCCGTTCCAAAAAAGAGTCCGCTGCCGATCACGCCGCCAAGACTCAACATGATAAGGTGGCGCAATTGCATCGAGCGTTGAAATTGGGACTCGTTGTTCGCCGTAACGTTTTGGGAGTTCATAATGCCTTCCCCCAAAGTGCTGTCATTGCGTTCTAGCGCCGAGGGTACAGGCTTTTACCCAAGGACTCAGGATCTTGTCTTCGACGAGTAATTTCTCGCTTCGAAGCTAGTCCGACAATAACAACGTGTTTTAAAAAGATGTTCGTCGTCCAAACGTCCATCTCGCGTTTTTCTCGGAGGTTGTCTCCCCCGATACGGTGGTCAACACATTTAACAGTTTTTGGTTGTTTGACACCGCGATATTAGGGATAAATGATCGCGATATCAATACCTGGACGAAAATTTTTTCTCTTGCTGTCAAGCAATACACTATATATACCATGAATAGCGAACTATGTGGCATATTTTCCGATCTATGGTGTATTTTTTGAGAAACAAAAATAATTTTTTTTATCGGTTGGGGGTCTTTTTAAAAGTTAGGAGCCGGAATAAAATAAATTCACCTTTTATTTCGGAGAAATGCTATGTCTGATGCAATGTGGGGCGGACGATTTGATCTGCCGATGGATCATTTGGTGCAGGAATTTAACGCGACCATTTTGATTGAAAAGCGAGTGACTCCTTTTTCAATTATCGGCAGCACGGCCCATGTGCACATGTTGGCTGCACAAAAGATTTTGACCCAGGAAGAAGCTGAGGCTATTTTGAAGGGGCTGCAGGCCGTCCGAAAAGAAGTTGAGGACGGCCGTTTTGTATTTGATGTGGCCGATGAAGACATTCAGATGGCTATCGAGCGTCGTGTAACAGAGCTCGTTGGCCCCGTGGGCGGCAAGATGCATACGGCTCGTTCGCGCAACGACCAGGCCCAGCTTGACGTTCGTCTCTACACGCGTCACGCCATTCGTGAAATTATCAAAGCGATTCGTGAATTGCAGCGCAGCATCATTGCCAAAGCCGAGCAGTACATGGGAGTAATGTTTCCGGGCTATACACACTTTCAGACCGGTCAGCCCATTTTGTTTTCGCATTGGATGATGGCCTATTTCTGGATGCTTGAACGGGATATCGGTCGTTTTGAAGATGCCTATAAGCGTCTGAATGTTTGTCCGCTGGGTGCTGCCGCGATGGCCGGCACCACCTTCCCGATTGATCGTGAAATGACAGCAAGAGAAATGGAGTTTGACGGTCCAAGTGAAAACTCAGTGGATACTATCGGTGACCGAGACCATTTAATTGAAACGGATTCGGCGGCGGCTATCTGCATTATGCATTTAAGTCGGTTATGCGAAGAAATTGTGCTCTTTACCAGCCAGGATATTCATTTCTTTGATCTTTCGGATGACTTCTGTACGGGTTCGTCGATTATGCCCAATAAGAAAAATCCGGATATTGCTGAAAAGATTCGTGGCAAAGCTGGACGCGTCTTCGGCAATCTGCAGGCAATGTTGACAATGATGAAGGGATTGCCTTTGGCATTTAATACCGATATGAGTGAGGATAAGGAGCCCACTTTTGACTCTGTGGATACGCTTCATATGAGTTTGCGCATCTTAAAGCCCATGCTTGAAAAGATGACTGTTAATGCCGATCAGGCCCGAATCGGGGCTGGCCGCGGTTATTCCAATGCCACGGACCTCGCTGACTATCTTGCCCGCAAAGGCATCCCGTTCAGACAGGCTCACCACATTGTTGGCCACATCGTGAACTATTGCATCAAGCACAACACAGATCTGGAAAAGATGACGCTTGAAGAATACAAACAATTTTCCGATGCGATTGATGCTGACATCCATCAATACATCACTTTGGAGGCTTGTGTTGCAGCCAGACACTCTTTTGGTGGTACTGCACCTGAACGGGTCAATGAGCAGATTGCCCGTGCTAAGGCTCGTTTGAATATTTTGCATTGCGGAGTCTAAAAATGGCCGTACTCACTCTGACTGAAAAAGAGGTGCTTGAAGTTCTTCCGAAAGTGGATGTGTTTTCAACCGTTGAAGCCATGTTTGGTGCTTTGGGACGCAATGAGGCTGTCCAGCCTAAACAGGTTCAGACACTTTTCCCGGACAATAAAGGTGACTTTATCAATTACTCTGGTGTCTGGATGAGTGCTGGGGTATATGGTCTTAAAACCTCTCCTTTTATTGTGCAGCCAAAGGGTTATACGGTCACAGCTTGGACGCTTTTGATGTCGACGCAAACCGGAGAGCCTCTACTTTTGAGCGATAGCTCGCGTTTAACGCTTGAGCGCACAGCAGCGACAACAGCCGTTGCTGTGAAGTACTTGGCCAAAGAGAATGCAAAACACTTGGCTGTCATCGGATCCGGCGCACAGGCATTGGCGCATATTCGTTACGTCAGTGGCTTGAGAAAATGGGAAAGCATTCGTGTCTGGTCTTTAAATAGCCATGAGCTCTCGGAAGATAAAAAAGAGGCCTTCTTACAAGCAGGCAACGGGTTGGTGGAGTTTGCAGGCACAAAAACTGAGGCTTTGGAAGGCGCAGATGTGATTTTGCTTTGTACAAGTGCTGCCGATGCTGTCATCAGTGCTAAGGATATTGAGGGTGCTCCGCTGATTACATCCATTTCCACCAATGTGGCCTGTGCTCACGAAATTGATCCAGCAATGCTTGCATTAATGGACGTCTATTGTGACTGCACGGCAACAACGGCTACGGTAGCCGGTGAAATGAAACTGGCTATTGAAGCCGGTTACTGGAAACCCGAAGCCGTCAAGGCGGATTTGGGAGCTTTGGTTAATCGGGCAGCGCCTCTTCCGGCCTATGATAAACCTGTCTTTTTCCGTTCGATCGGTCAAGGTCTTGAAGATGTTGCAGTGGCTTTAGCTGTGTTCAATCAAATTCAAAAACAATAAAGCAATAAAGGTGGCAAAGATGAAAATCGAAGCATTCGGTGTCGAACAATGGATGAATGAGTGGGAAACCAAGTGTGCCTATAACGTTGCAGAGACCTGTGTAGAGTCAGTAACGGTTGAAGAGCTACTTGAAATGGCAGATAAAACACCAGAAGAGATGACGCGTGATCTGTTGCCGAAGAAACTGACTTACGGTTGGATTGAAGGCAGCATCAAAGTGCGTGAATTAATTGCTGGTTTATATCAAAAGCAGACGGCCGCCAATGTGGTGACTACCCATGGGTGTATTGGTGCCAATATGCTTGTTCACGAAACCTTGGTTGAACCGGGTGATCACGTCATTTCTGTGATTCCAACTTACCAGCAGCACTATTCAATTCCTGAAAGTTTCGGAGCAAACATTGAAACCTTACGTTTAAAGCCTGAGCACGGTTTCTTGCCTAATTTGGATGAATTACGCGCAATGGTTAAACCTCAAACTAAACTGATTTGCATCAATAACCCAAATAATCCAACAGGCGCATTGATGGATGAGGCGATGCTCAAAGAAATTTGCGCTATTGCAAAATCAGTTGGCGCATGGGTATTGTGCGATGAAGTCTATCGTGGTTTAACGCAAGAAGAGCTTTACAGTCCCTCTGTTGCCGACTTGTATGAAAAGGGGATCAGTACGGGCAGTATGTCCAAGGTCTTTAGCTTGGCCGGTTTACGTTTTGGTTGGATTGCGGGTCCTCAGTCCTTAATTGCTCAAGTATTGCATCATCGCGACTACAACACAATCAGTGTCGGTATGATTGATGAGTACTTCGCAGAATTAGCTCTGACTGCAAAGGATAAAATTTTGCAAAGAAACAGGGCAATCGTTCGCGAAAATCTGCAGATTTTAGATGATTGGGTAAAAAGTGAGCCCAGGGTTAGCTACGTTAAGCCGAAAGCGGGAACGACAGCTTTTGTGAAAATTGATACAAAGTTGTCATCGCACGAATTTTGTGAACGCTTGGTTAAGGAAAAGGGCGTGATGTTTACGCCGGGCTCGGCCTTGCATACCGAAGGTTATGTACGTATCGGTTACGCAAATAATAAGGAAGTCCTCAAAAAAGGCTTAGCACTCACAAGTGAATTCTTAAAAGAAATTGACTGATCTTCGTACCGGATCACGATTAAATCGTGACCCGGTCTAAAGTCTGTCAAAAAAATAAAAGCTCGTCATGTGACGAGCTTTTTAAATGTGGCTCCCCGAGTTGGGTTCGAACCAACGACCTGCGGATTAACAGTCCGTCGCTCTACCGACTGAGCTATCGGGGAATCAAGGCTGTGAACTATACACAACATCGACAAGGAACGCAAGAGTCTTACAAAAAAAATTGCCGAGGAATTTTTCAAAAAGGCCCAGAACTTTAAAAGAATCGAGTTCCTCAATCTGTCTTAGTCAGACAATTGGGGAAAAAATCATTAAAATGGTCGACTCTACATACGTGTGCGACCCCGTGGTGAAACAGGATATCACGATAGCCTCCTAAGCTGTAATTCTGGGTTCGAGTCCCGGCGGGGCCGCCATGACCTGCTCAAATTCTGAGCAAAATTCTCTTGAATAATCATTAAAATAGTGGGCTTGCATTAATTTTTTGATAGTGTTGAGGCGGTAGAGCCTGTGATTTAAACAACAGACAAAAAATTGTTTTTGTGCCTTCTTGGCGGGCGGTCTTATTTTGGTATACGGATTAATTTTCAATGGCTACTAGTAAACGTTCGGAATACGGTGAATCCAGCATTAAAGTTCTAAAGGGATTGGAACCGGTTAAACAGCGCCCGGGGATGTATACCCTTACCGATAATCCTCTTCATATTATTCAAGAAGTGATCGATAACTCCAGCGATGAAGTCTTGGCTGGTGGGGCTTCAAGAATAGAAGTGGTGCTTCATAAAGACGGTTCTGTCACTGTGACTGATGATGGTCGCGGTATTCCGGTAGGCATTCATAAAGAAGAGGGGGTTCCGGCCGTACAGCTTGTCTTCACTCAGCTGCACGCAGGCGGTAAATTTGAAAAAGATTCCGGCGGTGCATACTCTTTTGCTGGTGGTCTGCACGGCGTGGGCGTTTCGGTGACTAATGCTCTTTCAACACGATTAGAAGTTACCGTTTGGCGTGAAGGTAAAGAGCACCGCATTGTTTTTGCCGACGGGGATGTCATAGAGCCCCTTAGCAGTCAAAAAAGTCCGCGACCGAAATCGGCCACAGGCACCCGTGTTCATGTCTGGCCAGATCCGAAATATTTTGATAGTCCCAACATTCCAGTCGAGCAGCTAACGAGACTGCTTCGATCCAAAGCCGTTTTAATGCCGGGCTGCGAGGTGGTTTTCATTAATGAAAAAAATGAATCGACTCAAAGCTGGAAGTTTGAAGGGGGATTACGTGAGTATTTGCTCTCGGAAATGACCGCAGAGCCTATGATCCCGCCTTTTGAGTCAAGCGGCTATGCGACAGATGACTCAATGGGTTTTGCGCTTGGTGAAGGAGCAAGCTGGGTGGTGGCCTGGCAGGAAGAAGGAACGCCTGTGCGTGAAAGCTACGTGAACTTGATTCCTACGCCTGCAGGCGGTACACATGAGTCTGGTCTTCGAGAAGGTCTTTATTTAGCTATTAAAGCTTTTATCGAAGCTCATGGTCTCATGCAAAAGAACGTTAAGCTTTTAACTGAAGATGTCTTTGCTAGAGCCAGCGCTATTTTAAGTGCCAAAGTGCTCGATCCTCAGTTTCAGGGACAAACTAAAGAGCGGTTAAATAACCGTGATGCGCTGCGTTTAGTGAGTAACTTTGTGCGTGTGCAATTTGAGTTTTGGTTAAACGGCCATGTCGAAGAGGGCAAGAAACTAGCAGAACTTGTAATTAAGCAAGCTCAAGCCCGGCAAAATTCTGCCAAGAAAGTCACCAAGCGTAAAGGGTCAAGCGTTGCGGTTTTACCTGGAAAGCTTACTGACTGCGAAAGTGAAGATATCAGTAAAAATGAACTTTTCTTGGTTGAAGGGGATTCTGCAGGGGGCTCGGCTAAAAAGGGACGCGATAAGGATTTCCAAGCCATTTTGCCTTTGCGGGGAAAAGTATTAAATACTTGGGAAGTCGATCGTGACCGTATTTTTGCCAACAACGAAATTCATGATATTTCTGTGGCGATCGGTGTAGATCCCCATGGTCCTGAAGAACACCCCGATTTGTCAGAACTGCGCTACGGCAAAATCTGCATTATGGCCGATGCCGATGTAGACGGCTCGCACATTCAGGTGCTTCTTTTGACACTTTTTTTCCGTCATTTTCCAGAGCTCATCCGCAAGGGGCATATTTTTGTTGCTCGTCCGCCGCTTTTCCGTATGGATGTACCGAAGACCGGTCGAAAACCGGCCCGAACAATTTACTGCCTTGATGAGCGGGAGTTGGCTGTTGAGCGCAAAAAGCTAGAAAAAGACAAAGTCAATATGGAAAAAGTAACGGTTTCACGCTTTAAAGGTTTGGGTGAAATGAGTGAGCAGCAGCTTTGGGAAACGACGTTAAATCCTGAAACACGCCGCTTGATGCCAGTGACTTTCGGAGATATGACGTTAACACAAAGCCGTGAAATGTTTGACATGCTGATGGGACGTTCGGAAGCTGCAATGCGCCGTGCGTGGATGGAAAACAACGGTGATCGGGTTGAAGTAGATATTTAAGGAGATCGGACGTGACTAAAAACCAGACTGAAGATTTATTCTCGGCCGATTTGTTCGGTGATGACAGCAAAGAGCAGGAAATCGAGCTCGAAAAAGAAAACGATCAAACGGGGGAAAATGAGTCCTTAGAGACAAAAGATTTGCCCGAAATTAAAAAAACGCCTGAAGAATCTGTTGGGGATTCTCAGAAAGAAGTCTCTGAGCAAGAAATAGTTGCAGAAACGGCAGCTGAAGAGCCTGACGAAGAAGTGGTGCCGCTTGAAGCTAGACCGGTACTGTCGGGCGATGACGGAGAAAAACTCACTCTTGCCCATTTTGCAAGCCACGCCTATCTCGAATATGCCATGTCCGTAGTGAAGGGCCGTGCACTGCCAGCAATTGGTGATGGACAAAAACCCGTGCAGCGCCGTATTTTGTTTGATATGCACGAAATGGGTCTTGGGCGACCGGAAGCCAAAACCGTTAAAAGTGCCCGTGTGGTCGGAGACGTTTTAGGTAAATACCATCCACACGGAGATACGGCTGCCTACGATGCAATGGTACGCATGGCGCAGGATTTCAATATGCGTTATCCCCTGGTGTTAGGTCAGGGTAATTTCGGCAGTCGCGATGGTGACGGTGCGGCTGCTATGCGTTATACGGAAGCAAGGCTAACGAAGATTTCACGTCTGCTTTTAGACGAAATCGATGAAGGAACGGTTGATTTTGTCCCGAACTATGACGGAGCCTTTCAAGAGCCGCAAATGCTGCCTGCAAGACTGCCCTTTGTTTTACTCAATGGTTCAAGCGGTATTGCAGTTGGTATGGCTACCGAGATTCCTTCTCACAATATCAAGGAAGTGGCAGCAGCCTGCCTGATGCTTTTGGATAATCCTCAGGCAACGCTTGATGATATTCTGACTGTGTTGCCCGCACCGGACTTCCCTATGGGCGGTCAGCTCATCAGTAAAAAAGAAGATATTCGTGAAGCATATCGCACGGGTCGTGGCACGCTCAAAGTGCGCGCCCGCTACACTTTTGAGGAAATGCAAAGAGGGCATTGGCGCCTGATTGTGACGGAGCTGCCGCCCAATACTTCGGCTCAGCGCGTTTTAAATGAAGTGGGTGAAATTACGAATCCTAAGATTCGTCCCGGTAAAAAGACGCTTTCTGCCGAGCAACAGCAAGCCAAGGCTGCGATGCTTGCACTTTTGGATACAGTTCGCGATGAAAGCGATAAACAAACCCCGACTCGCTTAGTGTTTGAGCCCAAAACCAAAAACGTGGATCGCAACGAATTTGTCAATGCTCTATTGGCTCAAACAAGTCTTGAGTGCAACGTTTCCATGAATTTGGTGATGGTGGGCTCTGATGGTAAACCTCGTCAAAAGACTCTCATTGATATTCTCAATGAATGGCTTGCTTTTAGAGTACAGACCGTTCGTAGACGTACGCAGTTTAGGCTACAAAAGACGATCGATCGCATTCACATTATGGAAGGGCGTCACTTGGTCTATCTGAATTTGGATGAGGTGATTGCCATTATTCGCGACTCTGATGATCCGAAGCAGGCGCTTTTAGCCCGATTCCCATTAAGTGAAATTCAGGTTGAAGATATTCTGGAAATTCGTCTGCGTCAATTAGCCCGTTTGGTTGGCATAAAGATTGAAGCAGAGTTAGCAGAATTAAATAAGACAAAGCATTCACTTGAAAGACTTCTAGGCTCAGAGAAGCTTTTGAATAATTTAGTGGCAAAGGAAATCGCCCAAGATGCTGCAGAGTTTGGTGACGATCGCAGAACACTTATTGAAGAAGCTTCGCGGGCTGAAATGACTCAAACAGTCGTTGATGAACCTGTCACGGTTGTGATTAGTCAAAAGGGCTATGTACGCTGCCGCACCGGTCACGGTCATGATGCCTCTGTCATGACATACAAGATGGGAGACGCTTTTGCGGTTTCCTTTGAGTGTCGCACAACTGATCAGATGGTTGCAGTATCCAATACGGGGCGTGTTTACACTTTAGCGGTTTCTGATTTGCCGAGTGCTCGTGGTGACGGATTGCCCGTCAACAGTTTCATTGATTTAGAAAAGGGGGCGAGCATTGTCGGCTATTGCGTTGCTAAGCCAGAAGATCGGGTGGTTTTGGCTACGAGTGATGCGATGGGCTTTATCTGTCAGTTTAAGGATCTCTTTGCAAGAGTCCGAGCTGGTAAGAACTTTATTAAAGTGTCAGATAAAGAAACGAAGATCCTGCCACCTCAGGTGGTCGCCCCTGATCAAACGCTTTTAGCTTGCCTATCAGAGCAAGGTCGTTTGCTTATCTACGATATCAATGAGGTAAGAACACTGCCGGGTGGTGGCAAAGGCGTTAGCCTTATGGATCTTAATCTCACCGAATCGCTTTTAGTGGCTAAACCCATAGATGCTGAAGGCGTCTTGGTAACTGGCATTGGTCGAGGCGGAAAAGATCGTGAGTATGCTGTCAAGAAGACGATCCTTGAGTATCACATGGGGCACCGTGCAAGAAAAGGTAAGCAACTGGATATTCGTTGGAAAGCTTTAGATCTTAAATCTTTACCCAAGAAAGAGACAGCAGAAGCTTCTGAGGCAATGTCTGAAGAACCGATAGATACGCTCTTTTAAATGCAAGAGGGGGCCAAGAGCCCCCATTTATTTATAAGACTCAGAAGCGATAAGCAGCTGAAAGGCCAACTTCATATCTGGGTTTTACCACTTCTGAAATAAAACCAGAGGCGTTGGCCGAGAGCCGCCAATGATCGGTTGCCTGCCAATGTCCTGAGACTTTCAAATACCCATAAGATTCTTGCAGATCATCGGTTTTAAAAGCTTCGTGCTCATTTTCTTCAAATCCCTCGACTCGAGTAGGTTTAGAAAATCTATGTACCCAGGCAAGCTGTCCAAAAATACTCCAGGGACTACTGGCTGCGTCATTTCGATAACCGCCCGTTAGACCGACTTTGGCAAGAGACTGATGGCTGTTTTCAATCTCAAAGAGTACATTTTGGAAACGATTACTTCTCTCGTAGTCAATCCAGTAGGTATAGGCACTCATGAAAGGTTCAAAGAAAACACTTTGATTAAGTTCCGGGTGGCTGAAACCTAAATAAAGTCCGAAGCCATAGCTTGTTGTGTCGTATTGAAAGTTTGAGTGTGTATATCGGTGATCAATGCCGAATGCACCTGGAGTATTTAACTCATTGGACCCCAGGGCATAGTGGCCCGAGAAGATGACTCGATAGTGTTGGTCAGTGAGGCCATGAAGATAAAAGCCTAGTGATGTTTCATCCATTTCACCTGAAGCAGCACTCTGATCTGTCTCACTTCGGTTTTGACTGATCCAAAGACCCGCGCTACCTTTTTGAAAAAGAGGCAGCTTGACATCTGCATCGTATCCTAGTGCAAAAGAGCGTGTCTGAAGAGAAGTATTGCGGGATTGATTTTGTAAATGTAAGTCGGTTTCTTGGAAAAAGGTTGAGACCCAAAGCCCTCTTTCTTCGTTTTGAGAAAGGCGGTCAGTCACAAAAGAAAAGAGCCGGTCGGCATTTTGTTCATGCGAAACGATGATAGCGGAGGTAAAGTCAAGCGTGTTTTTCACAAGGGTTGAAGGACCCAATAAGTCTGTTGCCATATTGTGAATAACAAAACCTTCCTTGCCGTCAGAGCCGATATTGGCGTACGTTTTAAAAGAACCTAACGCTGTTTCATAATAAGTCGGCACAGATTCAATAAAAACTTTGTTGCTTAAATCCATGCCATCGACTTCTAAGAGTCCGATGTCGAGATTTTCCGTATTTTTATCGCTTCGTTTATCTAAAACTTCGAGATAGATCCGGGAGCCATCGGGACTGATGGGGGTGACTTCTCCTAGGTGCAGTTTGTACAGATTGCTTTCTTTATCTTGATCAAAAATACTCACGCGTAAAACCGCACCGTCTTCAATGAGCGTGGTATTTTCAATGCCTTCGCCCGAGAGGCTTTCCCAGCTACCTGTGATGGTTCCAGTGGTTTTAATTGAGACAGGTTGCGTTGTTTGGGTGAGATCTAAAATACCGCCTTTTTTCCACTCAAAGCGATTAATAAAATTTTTCCCGTGAACGAGCCACTGAGCGCCGTTTGAAAGGCTCATAGAGGCTTTGGCACCTTCACTGCCGGCGTTAACCATCCGACCGATGAATTGATCATCAGGGTTTGAGAGTGTAATCGAGACTGAAGAGGAGTCATCAAATCGGATGTCTCCTGCAATGAAACTCTGACCGGTACTGACTAAATTGAATCGGCTATCGGAAAGATCAAGGGCGTAAACATTGTCGCTACCAGAGTCATCCGCTAAAGCGCTCACCCTAAGCGAGCCCTTGAAGTCAAAAGTAGATGAAAGAGAAGAAATGGCAACAACTGTACCTTCTTCAATGTTAGTTGCTGAGCGCACTCGTATATCGAGAATCTCGGGAAGTGATTCAGTCTTTAAGTGGGATTCATAAAGTGACCAGGCAATTAATGATTCCATCGGTTTTTCGCCATTAGCTTTAAGGCTGAAACTAAAAGAGCGGACCTCAGGACCAAAACCGTTAAAGTCCTCATGCTCAAGACCGATTGCTGAATCAATATTTTCAACCTGAACTTCTATCGAAGTTTCATGGCTAGGATTTAATGAACCGGAGCGCTGCCTTAAAAAGGTCAATGATGAATAGTCATCTGCCGTATTGGGTAATCCCGAAGAGTCTATTTCGATCACGGTAGCACTTTCTGAGCGAACTTGAACATCTCCTTCGATATCTTTGAAGGTGTAATAGCCCGAGTCGCCTGGCAAATCATCGAGAAGAAATTTTTGGGATTTTAAGTTTAGGAACGTATCGGCTGCAGCACCAGGATGGTGAGCGTTTAAAAGAGCCAACACGCTAAAAGAGAGGAGGTGGTTTCGAACATCAGCCACTTCTATTCCTTTCATTTAGGAGGGTACAACAAAGGCCGGAAATTTTAACAAAGAGCAGTTTCAGCTTTCCATATCGGTAAAAATATTCGTCTAATGCAGTGTTTTTCTAAAAAACCGTCTTTTAAAATAAGACGCATATTTTTAGCGGCTTTTTACTATGAAAAATCATCGTCACGATTCCGATCCTTGTCCTAACTTGTTTTTTTCCGAAGAAGACGGATTTCGCTATCTGCATTTTGGTTCTCCTTGGATACAGGGCGCAATGAAAGTCAGACGCCCTTATGAATTGGTACTGGAATATCCCAGGCAGATGATGGCTTGTGGTTTGTTTTACCCTGAACCCAGCCAGATTGTTCAACTTGGGCTTGGAGCGGCGTCTCTAACAAAATTTTGCTGGAAAAACACGGATGCTCGAATTGATGTGGCTGAAATCTCAGAAAACGTTGTTATGAGTGCACATCAATGGTTTAAGTGTCCGATGCCGGATGATCGCTTTGAAATTCATCTGGCAGATGCCAAAGCCTTTATTGCGGCTCGCCAAGACTTTAATCCTGCCGATTGGCTTCAAGTGGATATTTATGACGAGGATGCTCAGGGACCAGTCTACGATGATGTTGAGTTTTACGGCTTTTGCCGCAGAGCAATGAATAAAAAAGGGGCGGTTGCCAGTTTTAATTTATTTGGCAGCCGTTTTGATAAAAGTTTCTCAGCCATTAACGAGGCATTTGAGGGCAGAACGCTTGTGATGCCCGAAATTGATGAAGGTAACCGCGTGGTTTTAGGCTTTGCAGGCAACCTATTAGAGGTGACACTCGATCAGCTCTATGATCGAGCAAAAATTTTGAGACTGCGATGGAAACTGGGAGCCATTAAGTGGCTCAATGGCTTAAAAGCGCTCAACCCTGTCTTCAAAGACACGATAATTACTTTATAATCAAACATTTCAACATTTTTATCAATTTATATCAATATCTATCAAGATGGATGCTGAGCGTATAAACCTAATTGAGGCCAAGATCTCGGACCTCACAGCTCGTTTAGTGGAGCTGAGGGGGTATCTTTGACATCGACCGACAAGAACGCCGGTTAGAAGAAGTCAATCGCGAAATGGAAAATCCCACTCTGTGGGATGATCCGGAAAACGCGCAAAAAGTCAGTAAAGAAAAAAAACGCCTGGATGACACTGTGGGGCTTTTTAAAAAGCTCACTTCAAGCGTAAATGATGCCGCGGAGCTCTTTGAGCTCTCTATGGCCGAAGAAGACTATCCCAGCGTAGAAGTGGTGGGAGAAGAAGTCTTTGAGTTGGAAAAATCGGTTGAGAAGTTGGAATTTCAACGTATGTTTAACCAACCGATGGACCCGGCTAACTGTTATCTGGAAATTCAGTCAGGTGCCGGCGGCACAGAAGCTCAGGATTGGGCAAGCATGCTCGAGCGTATGTATTTACATTACGCAGAAAGAAAAGGCTTTACGGTTGAATTGCAGGAAGAAACCGAAGGTGAAGTGGCGGGCATCAAAGGCTGCACGATCTATATTCAGGGCGATTACGCTTACGGCATGCTTCGCACAGAGACAGGTGTGCACCGTTTAGTGAGAAAAAGTCCCTTTGATGCAAATGCTCGTCGCCATACCTCATTTGCCAGTGTGTATGTTTATCCGGAAATTGACGACAGCTTCGAAGTGGAAATTAATCCAGCCGATCTGCGCATTGACGTTTTCCGTGCCTCTGGAGCGGGCGGCCAGCACATTCAAAAAACAGAATCTGCGGTGCGTATTACGCACATTCCGACTGGCATTGTGACGGTCTGTCAAAACGACCGCAGTCAGCACCGAAACAAAGAGCAGGCCATGAGTCAGTTGAAGGCTAAACTCTATGAAGCGGAAATGCGCAAGCGCCGTGAAGTGCAGCAACAAACTGAAGATGCAAAAAGCGACATCGCCTGGGGACACCAGATCCGCTCTTATGTGCTCGATCAGTCGCGGGTAAAAGATTTAAGAACCAATGTGGAAACCGGCAATACTCAGGCAGTATTGGATGGTGATCTTGATCAATTTATTGAGGCTAGCCTCAAACAAGGCGTCTAATCGGCGCAAATAAAAGGACATGAAAATGGCAGAAAACAAAGTGCAAGAAGCCGCCGTGACGGCCGAAGAAGAAAATCATATTATTGCTGAGCGTCGCGCCAAGCTCGCCAAGTGGCGCGAAACCGGTCACGCGTATCCGAATGACTTTGTGAGAAAGGACCTTTTCGGAGACATCCGTGAAGCTTATGGTGAAAAGAGCGCTGAAGAACTCGAAGCCGAAGCTCACACGGTGGCTGTTTCGGGCCGCATGATGCTCAAGCGCGTGATGGGTAAAGCCGCTTTTGCTACAGTGCGCGATGTTACCGGTACGATGCAGTACTTCCTTTCTCCTTCTGAGGTGGGTGAGGAAGCCTACGCCGAATTCAAGAACATGGATATCGGTGATATCGTGGCTGCAGAAGGCACGATCTTTAAGACAAAGCGCGGTGAATTGTCTGTTCGCGTTCATAAGATTCGCCTGATGAGCAAGGCCATCCGTCCCTTGGCTGAAAAGTTCCGCGGTTTGGCTGACCAGGAAATCTGCTACCGTCAGCGCTACCTTGACCTCATCATGAATGAAAGTAGCCGTGAACGTTTCATCAAGCGCAGCAAGATCATTGCGAGCATCCGTAATTTCATGTTGGCTAACCGCTTTATGGAAGTGGAAACGCCGATGCTGCACCCGATTCCGGGCGGCGCCAATGCCAAACCCTTCATTACCCACCATAATGCGCTCGATATGGATATGTATCTGCGTATTGCTCCGGAACTTTATTTGAAGCGCTTGGTTGTGGGTGGCTTTGAACGTGTGTTTGAATTAAACCGCAACTTCCGCAATGAAGGTTTGTCGATCCGTCACAATCCGGAATTCACGATGATGGAATTCTATGCAACGTACTGGACTTACAAGGATCAGATGGACTTCACCGAATCCGTTCTTCGCCATGTTGCCGAAGAAGTCAACGGTACGACAATGGTTCACTATCAGGGGCACGACATTGATTTGGGTAAGCCCTTTGATCGTCTTACACCGCGCCAGGCTATTCAAAAGTATGCCCCGCAGTACACCGACGAGAAGCTTAACGATGAAGCTTTCCTTCGCAATGAATTAAAGCGCCTCGGTGCTCCGCAACCTGACTATGTGGGTCTCGGTGCTTTGGAAATGGCCCTTTTTGAAGAAGTGGCAGAATCTAAACTCATTGATCCGACCTTCATTGTTGACTATCCGGTTGAAATTTCGCCTTTGGCCCGTGCTTCGGACACCAATCCTGAATTGACCGAACGCTTTGAACTTTATATCGCAGGACGTGAAACGGCGAACGGTTTCTCCGAATTGAATGATCCGGAAGACCAAGCAGCTCGCTTTAAGGCTCAGGCTGATGCTAAAGCCCATGGCGACGATGAAGCAATGTACTATGATGCTGATTACATCCGTGCGCTTGAATTTGGCCTTCCTCCGACAGGCGGCTGCGGCATTGGTATCGACCGCTTTGTGATGTTGCTTACCGACGCTGCAAGCATTCGTGACGTGTTGCTTTTCCCGCATATGCGTCCTGAAGCCTAAAGCTTAAAGTAGGAGAATTGACTATGAGCGAACTTTCGGCTCAGTCGGTCTATCAGACTTACACCGTTTTAAAGGATCGGCTCACTCAGCCGATTCCTGCAGATTTCGTGCGTTTTCAAGCAGGCGGTGAAATCATCGGTTGCGTCAAAAAGACCCTTGCAATGAAGCTTGCGGGTTCCACAAGCGACTTTCGCTTAACTGAGCGCTTGACTTTGACCGATGAGAACTGTCGTTCTGTCGTAGCTCGAACCGCTGCTATGCAAAAAGCTGCTCGTATTTTGGCTGATTTTGGTGAATTGCCCGATGATGCTGGTGAATTAGTTGATGTTCGAGCAACGGTCTATGATGCTGTTTTTTGTCAGGCACCGCGTCTTTTATGTCGTAAGTTAGGGCTAATGACCACTTCGATTCGGCTTACTGCTTACGATGAGAAGGGACAGGTGATTTTGGCGCGTCGTCGACCGGGAAAAACAATCGGAGGCGGTCTATGGGATAGTCTTGCAGCGGGTTTAGTGAAAGCAAGCGAAGAGCCTGAACACGCGCTATACCGTGAGCTATATGAAGAAGCGGGACTGACGGCAGACGATGTCCGCATTCGTGAAAGTGCTCGCTTTGTTCAAGAGTTGCCTGTGCCTGAAGGTTATTTGCGTGAAGTGGTTCGTAATTACGAAGCAGTAATCAAGGAAGGCGTTGAGCCGGTCAATCGTGACGGGGAAGTCTCAGAATTTGCTTACTTTGACTGCCATGAAGCTTTACGTATGGCCGAGCAGGAAAAACTGATGTATGCAGCCGGCGTTGGCGTAGCTGAAACAACCATGATTCATATGGGACAGCGTATCGAAGAGAAGTGGCTGCACTATAAGGGACAGGTCATTATTTAATCGATTGTGGACTGTGAAAAACTCGCTTTAGAGCAATCTGAGGCGAGTTTTTTTGTCGATGTAAATACTAAAAAGGGCAGCTCAGAGGCTGCCCTTTGTCATATGACTATCGTTTTCTGACTAAACGATAATGAATGCCAGAACGATAACACCGATGAAGCAAGGAACGATTGTACGCTTAGCGACTTCAACTGGGTTAGCCATAGCGATACCGGCCACAACCATCATGGCACCGGCAATCGGAGAAGAGGTACGACCCAAGGCGCCGGACAAGAAGGCCAAGGCACCCAAGTGCGGAATATCCATACCGAAGGAAGCGGCGTGCGGCGTAACGGCTTCATTGAAGGCGAACGTAGCAGCGTCACCGGAACCGGTAATCGTACCCAGGAACCACGGACCCAAAGAACCACCCCAGCGGGCGATGTCATTGGCTTCACGCAACAAGGCGATGAAGGTGTCGATCAAACCGGCAGCACGCAGACCAGCAGCAAACACGCCGGCAGCGATGATGATACCTAAGATGTTGCCGTAGCCTTTACCCAAACCGCCGAAGAATGTCTTGGAGAATTCTTGCGGGTTAGCACGGGTGATGAGCAAGCAAAGCACAGCACCCAAGACCATGGCCTGAGCCACACCCATCTTGATGACGGGCAACACGGAGTTACCGAGCACCAAGATCACGATCGGGAGCAACGGAACCATAGCGTAAATAATGTTCGGGCGTTCAATTTCTTCTTGCTTGTGATCAACATTGACTTGGATGTCGTCAGTGGCAGCACCCTTATCCTTGAAGATGATGCACATCACAAGAATACCAACGATACCGATAACGTAAAGCACTAAGCTATAGGGGGTGTGCAAAGCGATGAAGTCCATGATTTCCATGTTGGAAATCTTGGCGATGTACACGTTGTGGGCAGAACCCGGAGAGAGCACGCCACCGTAGGTACCCATCATCACAGAAGCAGCAGCGGCTGCCGGGCTGATACCGGCACGCAACATCACAGGGATCAACGTAGAACCCACGGCAGCAGCACAACCACTGGCAGACGGGATAGCGATGTTAATAATCATCGTCACCGCCGTGCAGATCGGCACGAGGAAAATACCCAAGCCGCGAATCGGCTTAGAGAGCAAGTGCACCAAATGTTGGTCACACTTCGTGTAAGAAGACACATAAGCGAAACCCATGGAGGCGCAAATAGCCATGATCAAACCACCGTTGGTCATGGACTTGGCAAACGCGTTAAAGGCAGTCATCGGTTGCATGGAAACGCAGCAGAGGACTAAACCGGCCGTAAAGAGAACCAAACGCGTTTCATAGCGTTTAATGAGAGCAGCGATCGTCAAAATAACGATAACGACTGCGACCCAGTTCAGTAAGGTCATTGTTTTATCTCCTGAGGATTAGTTTTTATACGCGCGAATTTTAAAGTAGCAGAGCATCTAGCGCCTTGAGGCTTTCCCCTAAGTATTAAGGCTATTTGATTTAAATTATGAAATCTTTTCATCTAAACATATATCAAAAATGCACTTTTTCATGACCTGCGGATGAAACCGCTCGGATCGGTCTGAAAAAACTTCATCAAGTTGAGAGACTTTTGTCATGGATTACTCATAGAGCCTTTTTACACTCTTTTCGTCCGTCGGTGATGACTCTGATGGCATTGTTAAAAAGGATCGAGAGATGAAATCCAAAAAAATTGTGGCCTCTGTGGCCTGTGCTGTAGCGGCAATGACAGCGTTGAGCGCTCAAGCGATTGAAATTTATCCGGTTGATCATGCGCGTTTCATGACCAACGCTCGTTTTGATTTTAAAGTTGAACTCGACGATGTTACCGCCAGAGATAAGATCACGGTTGAAATCAACGGAAAGAATTTCAATCAGACCTTGTCGGGCAAAGAATTGTGGTTGGAAAAAGAAGAAGGGGTAAATGCTTCGGCATTAATTTTGCGTGATACAGAAATTAAAAATCCGGGTCAATATACCGTAACGGTGAAAGCCGGGGCTGCAACAAAGACGGTGAATTGGGATGTCTACACGACCGCTGACAAACCCAAAGCCAAAAATGTGATTTTGCTTTTAGCTGACGGTCTTTCGGTCGGTCACCGTACTGCCGCTCGTATTTTGTCAAAAGGAGTCACCAACGGCATGTACAATGCTCCCTTGGCGATGGACGATATGCCCCACATGGCTCTCTTAGGAACGAGCTCAGTGGATACGATTGCTGCTGACAGCGCCAATACGGCTTCGGCCTATATGACCGGTCATAAGTCCAGTGTGAATGCTTTGGGTGTTTACGCCGACCGCACGAAAGCCAGCCAGGATGACCCGAAGCAAGAAACGATTGCCGAGTTGATTCGCAGAAAAACGAAGATGGCCGTTGGTGTAGTCAGTGATGCAGAAATTGAAGATGCAACCCCTGCTTCAGTGGTCGCTCATACTCGCAAACGCTCCGATAAAGCCGATATCGTGGGCATGTTCTATAACGTTAAACCTGAAGTGATTTTAGGTGGCGGCTCAGCTTATTTCCTTCCCCAGTCAACCGCTGGTTCCAAGCGCAAAGACGATATCAACTATATTGAGAAATTCACGCAGGATGGCTACACCCTGGTGACTGACCGAACGGCTTTGGTTGAAAAAGCTGGCTCAAGCAACCGTCTTTTGGGTCTTTTCCACACCGGCAACATGGACGGTTGGATCGATCGTCATCAATGGAAGGGTAACACCGTTAAAAAATTCCCCAATCAGCCGGATTTGACCGACTCTTTCCATGCAGCTGTCAAGGTATTGGAAAAGAACAAAGAGGGCTTTTTCCTGATGCTTGAAGCAGGTCTTGTGGACAAGTACTCGCATCCGTTGGATTGGGCACGTTCTGTGGGCGATACGATTGCCTTTGATAAGGTGGTGGAAGCGGCTCAGAAGTATTGCGATGAGCACCCGGATACCCTTTTGATTGTGACGGGCGACCATACGCACTCCATCTCCGTAGCCGGAACCGTGGATGACAATAAGCCCGGTAATGATTGGCGCGAAAAGGTTGGAGTGTATGCCAATGCCGGTTACCCCAACTACGAAGATAAAGACAAAGACGGCTTCCCGGATGATTTTAATCCGAGCAAGCGTTTGGCAGTCTTTTTCGGTGCTCATCCAGACTACTATGAAACGTATCGGTCTTTCCCCGATGCCACGTTTAATCCGGCCGTACAAAACGAAAAAGGTCAGTATGTGGCCAATGCCCAGTACAAAGATATTCCCAGCGCTCACTTCGTTGAAGGCAATTTGCCCCGTAACGAAAGTCAGGGCGTGCACACAGTGGATGACTTGGTTGTGACCGCCCGCGGTCCCAACGCCGATCAGATCCGAGGCTTTATGAATTCGACGGAAATTTTCCGCGTGATGGCTGAAGCTTTAGCCCTGGGTCGCTAATCGACAACGGGTTGATCGGATAGGAAGGCGTCGGTACGGGGAGCACTCCATGCCGACGCTTTTTACCTAGGGAGTGTATATGAAGCGACGAGTGTTTTTAACTGCCTCACTTTTGATGTTGGCCTCGTGGGTAAAGGCAAAATCGGCAGCCTCTATCGGTTTTGACGAAATGTATGAAGGCAATCCGATTTTAGGACTTCAATTCAGTGAGAAATTAAAGTCTCTGGCTCAAAAAACGGTTTCTGTACAGGGATTTATGGCTCCGCCTTTGAAACCAGAAGCGAATTTTTTAGTGATGACCCGTGAACCCGTGAGTCTTTGTCCTTTCTGTAACAGTGACCAGGACTGGCCCGATAACATCATCGTGGTGTATCTGAGTGCCAAACAGGAGTTTGTGCAGCCCAATCGCCCCATAGTAGTGACGGGAACGTTGCAACTAGGCAGCCACACCGATGAACAGACCGGTTTTGTCAGTTTGGTTCGTTTGGTAGAGGCAACATTTGAGGTTTTGAAATGAGTTCTCAGTCTTTTGCTCTGACTGTCGAGGATCTGCAATACCGGGTAAAGGACGGTGCCAGTTTTCGCACAATTCTGGATATTAAACACTTGGAAATTGCCTGCGGAGAAATTGTCGGATTGCGGGGAATGTCCGGAAGTGGAAAATCCACCTTTTTAAAGTTGATCTGCGGAATACTGACACCACAAAAAGGAAATGTGTATTGGGGCACAGAAGCTATTAACCGGTTGTCTGAATCGCAAAGAGATGACTGGAGAGGTCGTCACTGCGGGTTTTTATTTCAGGATTTTCGACTCTTCGGCGGCTTGAGTGCATTCGATAACGTTCTTTTGCCGTTGACTTTTCGCGGCACCATCACTCAGGCTGATCGCTGTCGGGCAAAAGCCTTGCTCGATGCTTGCGCAGTACCCGCCCAGACACAGGTTTCGCTTTTGTCTCGGGGTGAAATGCAGCGAACGGCTTTAGTCAGGGTTTTGATGAGTTCCCCTCAAGTCATTTTGGCCGATGAGCCGACGGCGAGCCTTGATCACGATAACGCAATTCACGTTATGGATGCACTTTTTGAGGCAGCAGAAGATTTGAAAGCAACATTGATTGTAGTCACGCATGACAGCACCATGCTCAGCCGTTTCAGGCAAGTCCTGACACTTGAGGACGGAACCGTTCGAGGGGCCTCACGATGAACGTATCGCTTTTTTTGAAAAATGAATGTCGGCAGTCTTGGAAAATTTTGTGCTCTCTTGCCTGTGTTTTGGCTTTAGCTCTATCCATTGCCACAGCTATCGGCCAAACGGAAAGAATGATCAAATCCTCGAGTGCTAAAGCCGCTGAACAGTTTGATATTTTGATCGGCGCAAAAGGCAGCCGCACGTCACTGCTGCTTTCAACCGTTTACCTAAGAGATGAGATGATCTCACTGACACCGGCGAGCACTTTAAATATTCTGAATCAATACAAAGGGGTGAAGTGGAGTGCCCCTTTGGCTTTCGGCGATCGCGTGGGCGATAACCCGCTGGTCGGCACGACAAAAGCATTTGTGACTATGGGGCAAACTCGAGAACTTTCACAGGGTCGGGTCTTTTTAAGTCGCCACGAGGCAGTTGTCGGGATTCGATCGGGTCTAGCCATCGGTCAGATAGTTTTCCCTCACCACGGACGAATTGCAGGTATCGGTCATCGACATGAAAACTGGTTCAAAGTGGTGGGGATTTTGCCCGAAACCGGAACGCCTTGGGATAAGGCGGTTTTGGTGCCGATTGAGTCCATTTGGGCGATGCACGATAAAAAGGGCTCACAGGAGCCGCTGCAGCTTGAGCAGTGGCTTTTGCAAAAGAACTTTGACGTATTGCCCGGATTTTCCGCCATTGTCGTTAAACCCGTTTCCATTTCTGATGCCTATAAGATTCGTCAGGGTCTGTCTTTGGCAACGAGCTTGGATAGTCGCGGGCAGTCGGTTAATTTGATGGCTGTTTTTACAGGAGAAGTGTTGGTTGAACTGTATGCGACGTTGGATTCTGCCATGGTGGCTTTTGAATGGTTTGCAGCCAGCTCAGTCATGATTTCACTTTTTGCCGTGCTGATTACCGGCTTTATTTTAGGGGAATTAAGACGATCGCAATTTTTGCAATTACGAACGATGGGCGCACCCAGAGTTTACGTAATGCAGGTGGTCTGGCTTTTGATTATGTCGGTGGTTGTCACCGGGGTCGTTTTGGGTCTTTTGGGCGGATACGGGTTGTCGCAGCTGGCCGCTCAGGTGATCGGTGACAATACCGGTATTGCGATGAGGCCTGTGATTGGGAAAAGTGAATGCAATGTGGTGGCCGCTACATTGGCATTGGGGGCATTATTTGCTCTGATGCCTGCTGTGAAAGTCGGTCGTTTGCCGCTTCAATGACTTTGTCACGTCTTCTTCATTGAGCTGATACGGATCGTTCATGTGCGGATAGCACAATAGGGTTGCCAATTAGGCAACCTTATTAATTTAAAAAGTGTAGAGGATAGTATGAGTGATTTATCTCGGCGAAGTTTTCTTCATGGCAGTGCCCTGATCGGTGTTTCCGTGGCTGCAGCGGCAATGACGCCGATGGCTGCTAAGGCTGCTGCACCCAAAACTGCCCGCAGTCTTAAAGAAGTTTTAGCCATGTCGGATGTTGACATCGCTAAAAACAGCGAAGTTGTGCAATCTGCGTATGACACGATTGTGAACATTGCAAAAAAAATTCATAATTCCTCCTTGCGTTCAACCGTTTTAAGTATTCTTGAAAATCCGAATCCGACTATTGCAGAGGGCGATGAGTCACAGATTTTGTCGAGTTTGAAAAAGGAAAATCTGATTGGGAAAAATGCTCAAAAAGTTTTTCCGGCGCTTTCCGATCCCAAACATTCTCCTCAACCTTTCTGGAGCGCCCCGGGTTCCGGTTATGGCTCTCACCATGCCTATCCTGGAGGTCTTGCCACTCATACGGCTCTAAACGTTGTATCAGCTCATGCCTTATATGAAAACTATCGTCACATCAACAATCTGGAGTTGGATTGGGATGATGCCGTGGGCGGGGAAATTCTGCACGATTTGCACAAACCTTGGGTCTTTCAATGGGAAAAGAACCATTCCTGCCGTGTGGAGCAACCGTTGGCAGGAGCCGGTGAGCACCATGTGCTGAGCGTGGCCGAGTCCATTAAGCGAGGAATTAAACCCAGTTTTGTTGTGGCTCAAGCCTGTGCTCACGAACATCCTTCCTCAAAGCAGGGAGAGGCACTTGTTGTGGGATGGCTAAAGGCTGCCAGCATTATCGCCGGGGTTGACCCGGTTAAGTACGGACTGTTGGCGTCGGATTTAAAAACAATTCCGCTTCCGCGCCGTATGGAAGGTTATGTTGTGCACTTGGCCGATCACGACTGGGTGATCTCTTCATCGGCGTGCCAGTGGTCGGTTCAAGCCCTTAAAGATTTGGCCAAAGAACAATACGCCATTACCGAAGAGGCTGCATTCAATAGTTTCAGAAATTACGTTTTGGCTAATCTAACCGCAATGCGCTTGTACGGTATCTTGAGCTCTCAGGGTCGAAAAGCATTTGCGGCCGATGTTGCTCGGGTGATCAGACTTTAATAGACAAAAAGTGGATTCGGTTGCTTTTGGGTGATCGAATCCTCTTGGAACTCTTTTTGTTTGTTCAAAGAAATGATTTGAAATTAGGTCAGTACAGGCCTGAGGAATTGTTTTAACTGCCTTTTCAATACGTTAACGCATACTTTAACGGCTGCTAAATCCTCTACCTATTTAACTTGCTTTAAAGTCTTCCTTTCTCCAATCAAACCTTTCAATCGCCTTCTTTTTGTTTTTAAACGCTTTCGTTTTAAATTGCGGAGCGGTACACAGCAGACGCGCTACGGGATTTCTGGGCTTAGGGGCTATTGCTTTAATGATGAGTTTTTTCTTTTTACGCATTTTGTTGCTCTGATTAAGGACTTGTAGTTTTAGCTTAATGAGGAATACTTCTGTTTATGATGCTCAAAAGAAAAGCTTCTGAGTCCACAGAGGACAGACAAATTCAATGAGTAAAACGGAAAACTGATGAGAACTTGGGAGGGGATTGGGAAAAGTTTGGTATCTCCAACGAGATTTGAACTCGTATTCTGACCTTGAGAGGGTCATGTCCTAACCATTAGACGATGGAGATAGCTCGATTTGGACATCCAAGATCAATCGCAGGTGTTATTCTACGACGATTTTTTAAAAAACTCATCAATATCCTATTTGGGAGCAGAGATTTTTTAACTTCAACTCTCGATAAATGAATGGGCAACCGTTAAAAAGTTGCCCAACTATTTGCTATTCGTTGCCGCGAAGCTTACCCTTTATTTCAAGCGATTTGGCTGCATACCCATAGAGCCAGATGCCCACAAAGGTTGCAAGCGCTCCCCACATCATGGCGTTTGGACCGCAGGCGTAAAGAGCATATAGCGAATAGGCTGAAGCAAAAGAGGCAACAATGGTGGTGCGTCTCACAATGGACGGATTATTAACCGGCTCTCTATGCAAAATCACGTTCACGGCAGCAAATGCTAAAAGATAGGGGACGAGGTTGGTGACAACCGCTAAGTCTTTAAGAATATAGAACTGCTGCTCTAGTCTCGGATCAATTGTCAAAAGTGCCGCCAAGGACTGTAAAAGCAAAATAATGACGATGCCCGCAATCGGGACGTTTAAATGGCTTACCTTTGAGAAAATCTTAGGAAAGTATCCTTCCTTGGCAGACACGCGGAAAACTTCGGCAATCGTAAATTGCCAGCTGGTGAGACACCCGGCACAGGCCAAAGCCATGAGTGCCATCACAAATTTTCCGACTTCCGGGCTAAACATCGTCGCAAAGACCAAACCGAAAGGAGCGGTAGAACGGGAAAGGATGGCGTTATCAACAATGCCGAAACTGATGTTGTTAGCCAAAATATAAACGACACCCGCACCGATCGTTGCGAGCACCATGGCCCGGGGGACGGACTTCTCGGGATTTTCCACGGCTTCAGAGTTGGCGCATGCAGTCTCAAGCCCCAAAAAGCCCCAAAGCGTCATGGAGATCGCAGCCGAGAGGCCTTCAAAGGGGGTCAGATTTTGAGGGTTCCATGCTTCAACATAACGGTCAACAGAGAACCAATTCCAACCGATAACAGTCAAAATCAGAATCGGAATCAAGATGCCGTAATTGGAAAAGTGAGAAAGCTGTCCGATGAAACGTGCGCCTCCGATATTGGGGAGACTGCAGAGCCAAATCACAAAAATACTGGCTAAACCCATCTCAAGGGGCGTCAGGTTCCACTCAAAAAGCACCATGACGTAACCCACGATAGAAATGGCAATCGTGAGGTTGGCAATAATTAAAGAAACACCGTAACTGAAGTTGGCAATAAAGCTGCCGGACTTTCCGAATGCATATGATGCATATCCGCCCAGTCCGCCGCTTTTACGGCTGAACATTCCGCATTTTGCAAAAGTATAGGCAATAGCGGTTGCCCCGCTGATTGTGACAAGCCAGGCAAGAATGGATTGAGTTCCGACTTCAGCCAATTTGGTTGGCATCAAAATAATTGATGAACCCAACATATTAAGCATGACTGCCATTGTCAATTGCAGGCATGTCATTTTCGGTTTTTCAATAGAGGCCATATTCCCTATTTCCGCAAAATCTTTGTAGTTATGCTGTTTTTTTCTGCAGATAAGCAGTCTGAGGGGGATTGTACGGGTTTTTCTCCAAATTTCTCGAAGCTTGCAGAAGATATCAAAATTACTTGATCAAAAGAAGTGTTATGTGTGAGACGAGGATTTCTGTTTTTGGGGACGTCACACTTTTGTGGAAAGGTTCAGTTTGGAATTTATGATTCGCGGCAATCATCAATATAAAGCCACACAGATTTATAACGGTAAGAAAATTAACACAAGATTTTTTCAGACTAAGTAAGTCATTTAGTGAAGATATTCGTTTGGGATTTCTAACAGTTTATTGGCTAAAAACATAGCTAGAAATCTGAATTCAAACATTGTCAATCATAAAAATAGATTTTCAAAAAGATATATATCAAAACATAAATATTAAGACAAAAAATATTTGATCTAAATCATCTAAAACTATTGATCTACCTATATATAAGCGATTTTCCTATTGCTCAAAAAGATGAGTTGTGAAAAACTGAATCCATTATTTAACCTCATTGTTGAGATCAATCATGAACAGAATTTATAAATCTATTTGGAATGCTATTACTCATAGTTGGACGGCGGTGTCTGAGTGGCAATCTGCTAAGGGTAAGAAATCTGGCGAAGTTTTGAAATCACTATTTATTTCTACCTTGATTCTTAGTGCAGTCAGCTCTCCCACGTATGCTACTCAATATGGTGGTTGGTTAGGAGAAGGTACATTGGTGTTGAGTGGATTTTATATTGGTAATAGTGCCTGGAAACTTGAGCAATCTTTGGATGAAGACTCTACTAGTTTTGTCCATTTGGACGGTAACGGAATTGTGATTGACTTTAGCAACATCCAGAACACTCGTTTTGAAGATATCGGTTCCTCAGAGGGTTTGTTAAAACTGGCTAATGAAGGATATAAACAGGTTGTATTTACAACATCTGAAATAATAGACAGAGGTAATGCAACTTCTATGTTTGATACTTCAGCAACTAAAAACATTCGATCTGATCTTTATCAGAATTCTGAGCGTGTAGCGACACTCAACTATGCTGTAGGAAATGAAGCTTTTGGATTGTTTGTTAACAATACTGAAGTTTTGAAAGGATACGTAATAGATGAGGGAAATTTGTTAAATCCTGGGGACAAAATACGGTTTGACGACTTCCCTAGTTTGGCTTTTCAAGAGGATGGTGTGGCTTGGACTAGAGACACGCCGATTACAGACGGTATCCATGGCTTGTATTTACTAACATTGTTAACTGGTATTGAGCTGACAAATACAAGTGAGGGTAAGGGCCTTCATTTGACTGCTAATAATCAATCACTCTCTGTCACCCCTGTGATTTCAGGTAACGGAAATATCATTTATAGCGGAAGTGGTTCTTTTGACATAGAAAAATTACTTGTTGCAAAAGCTAATGGCGATCCCTTTACTTCAGAAGATGCTAAGAATACATATGAAGGCAACACGTATATTCTTGGTACCGGCAATGCACAATCTTTGCAAATAAATTTAAATAAGGAGCAGGCGTTAGGTCTTACTAAAATATTAGATGTTAGTAATGCAACCCTTAATGTTAATAGTAAAGGCGAGACTGTAAACGGGAATGCCAATTTTAATAATGCTAAGTTGGTTTTACACAATGAAGATAATTCGTCCAATAGCAGATTAAATGTATTGGGTAATGCGACTTTTGGACAGAATGCAATCATTGAGTCGACGGCAGATGCTCAAAATACAGACACAGGGCTGGTGGTTTCTGGTCTGTTGAGCATTTCCTCAGATAACTCCTCTACTTTAGAGGGGGCTGTCATGGCTGGATCTGCATTCTTAACAAATGTTAATGCGTTAGGCAATGCCGATTTAGTTATTAAAAATATTGCAAATAATGATCAGGCTGATGGTGAAGTTATTATTGATTTGAATGGAGGCACACAGGAATTTGATTCAGAAATTCGGAAAAGTACTACAAGTGACCAGATTCACATGAGGATTTCTAATCGTTCAACAGACAGTCAGAATACACTCAACTTAACTTATAACTCTAATGCAATTATCGAAGCTGATGATACGACGATTAGTTCCAATGTTAACCTATCAGTAACTGGTATAGACCAACTGGGTACAAAAGTAACTTTTGATGAAACAACAGATTCAAGATCAAAGTTGGAAATTCTTAAAAAAGGGACATCAACCTGGACATTGGATGACAATATTCAATTTGTCTCGTCTAATACTAATGATATTGTTGAGGTAAACGGCAGTGGCTTTAGTTTAAATGATTCAAAAATACTGGAGAATTATTCCGGTTGGTTGCGACTCTCTAATACTAAGTTTAATTTAACTTCAGGTACTGCTAAAGTTTTGGGAGCTCAAGCGGGTCTTTCTTTAGGAGCGAATTCAACTTTTAATCTGACGGGTAAAGAGACGGTTGAGCTTAATCGTTTAGGCTGGACTAGTGATATAGAAAGTGGTGAAAAAGGCGGGGTGTTGGACTTAACTCAATTTGAATTCAGTAAAGATAATCCGAACCCAGCACTAGAGGTTGGTCTTTTGGATATGAGGGGTCGTTCAACGATTGAGTTGGACAGAGAAAAAAGTAATATTTTTGATGCAAAAGACCCCAACACAAGTCTGCCATACTTAGATGCAGATTCCGGTGAAAATTTAGTTTATCAAATCATAGCTGCAGAAGAAGTAATTGGTAACAACTATTACATTCCTGAATGGGATGATGACCGTGAGTTTGACATTGACGGTCAATCCCAATCAATAATTGCCACAGCGACTTGGGGCTATAACTTAGACGCCGTTTTAGAGGGAGAAGATAAGGGTTTGTGGCTTGCCTACAATTTGAAGTCAATTACTTTGAAAAATAGTCAGGTGTCCGATGATAATTACGATGACTATTTGATTTTGGATTTAAATGAGGCAAACGATAATGAGTTCTCTGCAAAACTTTCGGGTCAAGGTAAAGTGCTCGTCACTAACAGCGGAGATAGCTCCAAGACTCAGTTCAGAATATCGGAGTCCAGTAATGATTTTGCCGGTAGGATTGTGATTGATAAAGGAATAACGGTCTCTTCAGTTGTCGGGGCATTGGGGAAAGAAGTCAGCGATGGGTATGAAGGTGTTATTGTTGAATTAAAACAAAATTCCGATTTAACTATCGAAAGTGTTGAGTCAGATGCAACAAATAAGACTCAGTATTTGGCTGATATCCAAATGTCTGATGACAGCGATCATACTATCACTATTGGTGATTATTCTGTTTTGGCATTGCAACTTGCTGACATCCCTGATCATCAACACTCATGGGCTAATGTAGGATTTGAAGGCAACGGTACTCTACGTTTGGTTCAAGGTAGCCTAGAAATTCAAAATGCAGCCGGTGCTGTTCATGCAGATAAGTTTGCAGGGCGCATTCAAGTCGATGAAAAGGCCACTTTGAATTTGGTTGACGATAACACTGATAGTTATGTTTTTAATTACCTGATGGGTAATGGTACGGTTGGAGTGGGACTTAATGCGGTTGTAGGATCCTCTGTCGCGTTTGTCGGTGACTATGTTATTCAGGATGGGAAAAATCTTACAATTAATGCAGATTCTGCAACTGCCATTAATCAATCAGATTTGATTTTGGAAAAGGGGGCTACCCTGAATTATCAAAATATTCAAAATGGTAATAAGTTTGGCCAGTCTCTGACTGTTAATGGCGAATCTAAAGTAGTGTTTGATCGTTCTTCTGGTACTTACATAACAGTAACAGACGCAAATCAAGTGCTTCATATTGATGCACTTAATTCTTCGGATATTGTATTTGACTGGAGAGCAGTTAATCGTTCCGCACTGTATAGTCAGACAATTGCGAATAATTCTAAACTGACCTATCAGTTTGCAGGCGGTCAAGATCAGCTTTCTGTAGATTTCCGCAAAACTACAGGTGAAGGAGAACTTTGGTTAGACTTTGCAGATCAAGTCAAAGATCTGCAATTAACGAAACCCACTTCTTACAGCGGAACTCTGGGATTCCGTAATGCGACTGTGAAGGTTGGAAGCGATGCTGGGTTTAATTTCGGTAATCAAATTGATTTTGGTTTAGCTGTTGGCGAAGGTTCCACTTTGGTCAATAAAGGTCAAACGACTTTGTCAAAAGGTTTAGTCTTACATCAAAGTGCAACTCTTGACTTCACGACAGATTCGTCATCTTTTAATCAATCAGGTTTAAGCTCAAATGCCATTGTTATGGGTAATGGAGCAGGTATTGATGTTAATGGTCCAACGAATGTCTTATTTGATTTGACAAATATTGACGTATCAATTGATCAAGATTTCACAGCAGATTCTTTACTAGATGCGTTGAGCAAATCAACTAGTACGATTCTTACTGTAGTGGATAACATTAAATTAAAGGATGGACAAACTGCAGATAATCTTGCCGGTAATTTCGTGCTAAATCCGGGCAAGGAGCAGGAAAAATGGCTCGATATTGTGCAAGATGGTGAGATTGTTGCTCAAGTTATGACTGGGCTGGATGTTATCGGAACAGACAATGGCGATGGTACTGCCTCACTCGGTATTGGAGGAGCGGCCACTACCCTGTCAATTATTGACGGAAAAGTTTTGGATATTGATGTAACGGATACCAAAGAGACAGATCCTGTTATTAATACCGATATTGTGGGTAATGGTTCGATTCGCTTTATTCGGGGTAGTGCTGACGATAGAGTTGACGTGACAGTAAACAGCTCGAACAGTAACTACTCAGGTTCAACGGTTATCACGGATGGAGCTCATGTTCGTGGAGCTAACAGTAATGCCTTCGGTCGTTATTCTTCGTTGTTGCAAGTTGGCACTGCGGAAGTTGAAGACGGTTTGACGTCAAATGTTGGAGAGTTAACGCTCGAGAGCACCAGCGGCAATTTGGATCAAAGAGTTCAACAATTGGTCGTTGAAAAAGATGGCGTAGTCAATATGAAGGCTAATGCTGGTTATGCTCACATCCACGTTGTAGCTCAATCCCAAGATCAGGAAAGTGTCATAAAGGGCAAATTGAGAGGCGATCAGAATTCCGTATTATGGACTGAAGGCAGTACTGTTTTAAGTATTGCTCAAGACGCAGATTTAAGTGAATTTAAAGGTTCATTTACCGGTCAGGGATCTTCGGTCATTCGTTATCACTTCAACGATGGTGAGGAGTTTGCCTTTAACAGTAATTTTTATGATCAGAGTGTTGTTGCATTTACTGGTCAGGGAACGGTTAATATAGTCAATGACTCCAACGGTATGTTAAGTGCTCGCTCAGAGTCCGGGACATTAACATTTGCCGACCGTGACATGAAGCTCAATCGTTTAGAAACGTCATCACAAGGAAAAGTTGATTTAAACGGACTTTTGACTGTAAACGACTTTAAGGCTGATGGCGGTGTCCTTGCGATGGACGTAGCATTAGGCTCATCAGAAGATGAAAAGATTTCGCTAGCTGCTAACGACAATGACGGCTTATTGGTCAAGGGTATAGCTACTGGTTCTGTGGGTGTTTTGATTAATGATAAGAACAAACTAGAAAAGGGTAAGGAGGAGAGTTTGACCCTTATCCAAGTTGACGGTGATGCATCAGACTTCACAGCTTATCTTGTTGATGATAATGGAATGACGTTGCCGGCTATTACGGCTGGAGGCTACGACTATGTTCTATTGGCACAAGATCAAAATGTTCAAACAACACAAAAGAATGTTGCAACAGGAACAGATTATGTGTTAAGTAGCATCGCCGGGGATGAAGAAATACGAAATACGACCGTTTCAGCCGGTGCTTATATCGGTATCGCCTACGCAGCTCAACTCTTCGACCTGTCGCTTCACGATCGTGTCGGCAATCGTGATTGGATCAATCCTGTGACTGGTGAAAAACAAACCACATCGCTTTGGATGCATCACACGATGAGTCATGAACGCTTCCGTGATTCGACGAGCCAATTGAGAATGCGAACAACCTCTAATACGACGATGTTAGGTGGCGACTTCGTTCAATTCACAACGGGCAATACGGGTTTGGCGTACGCTGGTCTCATGGGCGGCTACGGTACGATGGATACCAAGTCTAACTCTAAGATGACTAATCTTCACTCTAAGGCTGAAACGGATGCTTGGGGTGTCGGTGCATACGCAGGTTGGAAGGCCGACTCTGATGGTCAGACTGGACCCTACGTGGACGGTTGGTTGATGTTTACACATGCATCAAGTGATGTCACTGGCGTTGACCGTAACACCGAAGATGTGAAAGGTGAAGGACTTTCTGCCTCTATTGAAGCTGGTTGGGGCTTTAAGGTTGGAAGTGCTGTGATGGATAATGGCAAGGTAGCCAATTTGACTGTAGAACCTCATGCATCTGTCACGTGGTTTGGCATGCAGTATGACGAAATCCATAATGATGCACAAGACGTGAAGTTTGAAGGTACGAATAACGTCCGCACACGCTTGGGTGCTCGCGCGATTGTAACCGAAGAAGGCAACAAGGACTTTAATGCCTTCGTTGAAGCTAACTGGGTACATAACACGCAAGAGTACGGTGCAACCATCTCAGGTCTGAGAGTGGATCAGGCAGGTTCTCGTAATTTAGGTGAAGCGAGAATCGGTTTAGATTGGCACGTCACTGACAGTCTCTCTGTCTGGGGTAGAGTTGGAGCTTCGTACGGTAGCGATGCCTACAGCGAACGTGAAGGCTCTATCGGTGTACGTTATCAATTCTAAGAAGTGATAAGGCAGGGGAGGGCTATTAATTAAGCTCTCCCTTTTTTTCAATCGTCATTTCACGTTGGACAATTTTTCATGACCTCAAACCACTTATATACTCGCCGTGACAAGTTGGCAGCATTAGCTGCTTTTAGAATCGGAAAGGACCCGGCGACGGTGGCTGCTTATCTTAAGTTAGATATAGATGATGTGAAAACATGGTTTAGTCTATATGAACAACATGACAATACTTGGGCGAAGTTTGATGATCAGGATGCATCGTTGCGCTTTAAGGCTTTAGAGTTGTTTAAAAAAGGATATGGGTACAGAAAAGTGTCAAAGGCATTATCTGTAACTGATGTGCAAACCCGACAATGGCTTAAAGAATATCAAAACGAAAGTGATAATTCGTCTATAAGTGAAAAACCTCTATAAAAGCGTTATACGAAAGCAGAAAAAAACGAGTTATTAAATCGTTACGCAGTCAATACTTTTTCAAAAAATGCTTTTTGCCGTAAGAATCACTTATCAGTCCTAACGCTTGAGAAGTGGTTGTCAGAAGAAAGAAAACTTTTGCAGTAATTTATTTTTAATTTAATCAAACACTCGTTTTTTAATCTTTTAAAAATATTGATCTACCTGCATTATAGGGTTTTCCCTGTTGACGGGGGGGGGGAATTTGAAATAGTTAAGTCGGTATTTTGATGAGTAGCAAGAGAAGTTGATGAACATGTTTGTCACTTCTTGAGTTTTTCTGACTTAACTTTATATGAGAAAAATCAAGGTTTATAACCGATTGGAAAAACAGTTTGTCCTAGCTTGTTTTCGCGCAGGAATGGGACCTAGGATTGTTTCTGAACGCATGAAAATCAGTTACCCTGAAGTTCAGAAATGGTTTACTTGTTACCAAAACCTTGATAATGATTGGGCGTTTGTCGATGATGCTGCCTACACGGAACGCCAGAAAGCGTTTGAATTGTTCCAACAAGGCTACGGATATAAGAAAGTTGCCTCCGAATTGTCAGTGCCCGTAAGTCGGTCAAAATATTGGCACTTAGTCTATCGTCATGGACAATACGACTTTTTTACTAAAGGTTCCAATCGTCCAAAGCGCTACTCGGATGAAAAGCGCCGTGAGATATTAAATCTCTTTCAAAGCACTTCGCTATCTAAAAAAGCCTTTTGCCATGAAAATGGCATAACGGTAGGGACGCTTAATAGCTGGTTAGCCAAAGAAAATGGTTAACAAAAAGTCCTCACTTTAGCTTTTTAAGCTCTATAGCATTGGGCTAACTTTTGTTCTAATAATGAGGATTGAGTTTCTTTTTAAGCGGAATACCTGGTTTAAAAAGAATTCTTTTGTGCGGTGGAACTGTAGCCGCTTCTCCCGTTCTTGGATTTCTCCCTGGACGAGGTCTTTGCTCAGATACAGAAAAAGTTCCTAAGCCCATCAACATGACCTTGTCGCCTTTTAACAAGGCTTCTTCAACAGCTTCACTAAACGCATCAACAGCGCGGTTTGCATCAACTTTAGTAAAGCCGCTTAACTGTGCCATTCTTTCAACAAGTTGAGCTTTGTTCATAAAAAATTGTTAAAAATTAATTTATATAAGAAGACAAATAGTTAGTTTGCCCCCCCCCAATAATGATGTGAGTTTACCTTCATCAAAAGATGACTGCAAAATTGAATTAAAAGAATTTTTTGAAATTTGGTGTATTGACAAAGAAGTTAAGCTTGATGCGTCTAAATTTTTCTAGTTACTAATATATTAAAACAGGTATATTTTTTCGTTGTTGCAATTATCTTTTAATTTATAAAGTCTTCGTCTTAGCCTGAAAAAAGTTGACATCTTTTGACCAAACGTTTAATAGTCCGTTGGCCTATCTAGCATGTTTGAGCCAACAACAGAGAGGAAAAACAAAAACCGAAAGAGAGAAAAATTTATTGAAGTACGTTTGTCGGTGCTATCGAGTTTTATTGTCACGCGGCACTCGTGGTGCTCGAGTATTTTGCTGTGATCCACAGCTAATAGACTATTTGAGAGAAAAGATAAAAGAAGTTCAGAATAATGAATAGTCCTTAGCTTGAGAATCTATCCTTTTGTTTAAATGCTGCCTACTCAGTTTTTTTACCGATAAATTCTGAAGTAAGTGCGGCGCCTAAAATCAGCACTGCTCCGATCATCGCATGAGTAGTCATCGGTTCCATCAAAACAAAAACCGACAACAAAATGGCAATGGCTGGATCAATGTACGAGAAAATAGCAATGCGTGCAGCTTCAAGTTTAGGAAGTGCTGAAAAATAGAGCCAATAGGCAACACCCGTGTGCACAACGCCGACAATTAAAGTTAAACCGATGGTTTGTGCGTCAAATGTTAGGGTTGCAAGATCCACCGTAAAGGCAACGTAGGGCAAAAGCACTAAAGCAGCGATCCCCAACTGCACAATAGCGGAATCATAGGGATTTATGTCCTTGAGGAACTTGTTATTAACAACAATCGTAGCGTAAAAGCAAGCCGCTAAAAGTCCCATGGCGATGCCGCCAAAAGCAATATGATCAGAACCTTCCCAGACGCCGGCAATCAACGTCATACCGATTAAAGCACAGATCACACAAAGCCATTTAGTTAGGCTGACATGCTCCTTCAAAATCAAAGGAGAGAGCAAGATCAAAATAACGGGCGCCATATAGTAGGCTAAGGTAGCAGTTGCAATACTGGTTAAACGATAAGCTTCAAAAAGAAATATCCAATTAAAGCCCAGAGCAACAGCAGCTATGAATAGGTGTTTGAAATTGCGTTTGATACTTTCCGTATCCATTTTCTGTTTCATAAACTGCAGAGCAATCAACAGAAAAATCGTTCCCAGCGCACCACGAGAAAGTGCAATGACGGTAGAGGGCAAGTCGATGAACTTGACGAAAAGTCCGATGGTGCCAAAGATGGCCATCGCAAGTAAATACTGAGGCATTGCAGCTAATTTCTTGAGTCAAACTAGAGCGAAGATAACGAAGTACTGTGAATAAAGCAAAAAAGAGCTAAAGAAATCAACCTATGAGAGAAATTGAACTCTGAATTCACTTGATAGAATTTGTTGAGTTCCGAAGAAGTTTAAAGACTAATATTTTGAAACACGTATGCAAAACTTTAAATCTCTCTAAAAGGTCCGTTTAAAAGGATGTATTAGAAACACGGGTTGTTTTGGGATAGTGTGTGAACTAATAACGAAAAACCCGAACTGAAATCAAATCAGTTCGGGTTTGAATTTTGGTGCGGCCGATGAGAGTCGAACTCATATGGATTGCTCCGCCACCCCCTCAAGATGGTGCGTCTACCAATTTCGCCACGGCCGCGAAATCTTTTATTTAGGAGAAAACCCCCAAATCAGAGTTCGATATTTTAGCGCGGAATCTGCTGAGATTGCGAGGCCGGAGCGGTTGAATTTTTCGTATTTGTTTGATCTGCGTCAACAGATTGTGATTGTTCAACAGAACCTAAAACGCCAGAAGTGGGAGCGGCGGTTTGCTTGAAGGCACCGGAACCCAACGTCAAAGCAATAGTGGCCAGGAAAAAGAGTGTGGCCGCGACAGCAGTAGAGCGGGACAGGAAGTTGGCAGAGCCCGAAGCACCGAAAATAGAACCGCTAGCACCACTGCCGAAAGCAGCACCGAGGTCGGCGCCTTTACCGTGTTGCAACAAAACCAAAATGATCACGGCGATCGCGGAGAGGATTTGCACCACGATTGCGATAGAGACCAACATGGAGGACATCTTTATACTTTTCCTTTAACTCAAAAATGGTTTTAAATTTTTATCAGAGGTTATCTGCACAGTGGCAGATAGCCAGAAAGTCTTCTGCTTTCAGGGACGCTCCGCCAACCAGGGCACCGTCAATGTCAGGTTGAGCAAAAAGCTCTGGAGCATTTTTTGCCTTCACACTGCCGCCATACAAAATGCGTGTACGAGCTGCAGCATCTTCATCAATCTGAGCCAATACTTTGCGTAAAGCCTGGTGCACAGCTTGAGCATCTTCTGCGCTAGCGCTTTTCCCAGTACCGATAGCCCAGACAGGTTCGTAAGCAAGAGCACCGGCTACAAGGGGCATGATGCCAACTTTATCCAAAACGGCTTTTAACTGACGGCTAACCACTTCGATGGTTTGACCGGCCTCACGTTCCTGCAGGGTTTCACCCAAACAAACAATCGGCATGACACCGTTTTCATAAGCAAGCTGAACTTTTTCAGCAACGATTTCGTCGGTTTCGCCAAAAAGCGTACGGCGTTCCGAGTGACCCAGAATCACCAGATCGCAGCCGATATCGGCAAGCATCGCAGCAGAAATTTCACCCGTGTAAGCCCCTTGAGCATATTGGGCGCAATTTTGCGCTCCAACCAATGTCGCACTATGCTCAAAACCTTTAACCAACTGAGGCAAATAAACGCTAGGGGCACAAACAGCTACATCGCAGTGTAGGCGAGTACCGCTCATTTGAGGTAAAGCAGCATTAAGCCATTCGTCATTGGCTTTTAAACTGCCGTTCATTTTCCAGTTGGCGACAACAAAAGGCTTACGAGTCATATCGACACCACCCAAAATAAAGGCTTTAATTTTAGACGAAAATCAAGAAAAAACAAAGTAATGCGGACCTACCCTTCAACTTGTTCAATGACAAGCTGGATACTGCGCTGTCCCATCCATTCATTAATTTCCGGTCGGTAAGCTAGTCGAGCCTCAGAGGGGACTTCGGCTGAGCGTCTGAAAAATATTCCGTTAAAGCGCATACCGTCCAATTCAAGCATCAATTTTAAGTGCCCGCCCTTGAGCACAGTTTGATGCAGTACCTTGAATTCGTTGGCAAAAAGGGGAGGTAAGAACCCCTGCCCCCATATCTGAGCATTAATTGACTCTACCAATGAAACCGTAATATCTTGCACTTGTAGAGGTCCGTCTACTAAAACATGACGCTCAAATACATCTGCATCGCAATTGTTGGCAACGACCATTTCAAAAGCGCGACAAAAATCATCGAAGCGATTGGCATCAATTGTGAGCCCCGCAGCCATCGCATGACCGCCGAATTTTTTAATAATACCCGGAGCTGTTTTGGTGACAAGATCCAACATGTCCCGCAAATGAACACCTTCGATCGAACGGCCAGAGCCTTTCATTTCACCATCGGCGGCATTGGCAAAAGCAATGGTAGGACGGTGTTTACTTTCTTTAATGCGGCTAGCCACCAATCCCACAATGCCTTGATGCCAAGTTGGCTCAAATAGGGCAATAGTGTGCCGTTTACTCACGTCAATTTTGTTTAAAAGTATCGCCGCATCCCACTGCATATTGAGTTCTAACTCTCGACGTTGGCGATTGTAGTCATCGAGAATTTTGGCGTAGTGCTGCGCTTCTGCATCGTTTTCACTGATAAGACACTCAATGCCTGCATTCATTAAGTCAAGTCGCCCGGCCGCATTAATTCTAGGGCCAATCACAAAACCAAAATCTCTGACACGGGCTTGAGCACTGGCTCGTCCGGCAATTTCAAAAAGTGCCTTAACACCCGGATGCGTGTGTCCGCAGCGCACTTTCGCTAATCCTTGCTGAACAAGAATTCTGTTATTACGGTCAAGTTTTACGACGTCAGCCACAGTTCCTAACGCAACCAAGTCGACTAACTCATCGAGCCTTGGCTGAGTTCTCACATCAAATTTTCCTCTGTTGCGAAACTCTGCTCTAAGTGCCATGAGTACATAAAACATGACGCCGACCCCGGCTAGGTTCTTACTTGCAAAAGAGCATCCCGGAGTATTAGGGTTCACAATACAGGCAGCTGCCGGCAAGGTTTCGGCAGGCAGATGGTGATCGGTGATGATGACATCAATACCGCTTTTATTGGCTTGTGCCACGCCATCAATACTGGCCATGCCGTTATCAACCGTCAAAATAAGCTGGGCACCTTTTTGAGCGGCTAAATCAACAATGCCTGGCGTTAATCCGTAACCGTAGATAAAACGATCAGGTACGAGATAGTCCACCGTGGCACCCATGCTCCTGAGCCCCCTGATAGCCACTGCGCAAGCGGTTGCACCATCACAGTCATAGTCGGCAATGACCATGATTTTTTTGTGAGCTTCAATGGCATCGGCTAACAGTTTTGCCGCAGCCCGTGTTCCCGTTAGGGTTTCCGGCGGCAACATTGCTCGCCAATCAGCCTTTAAATCTTGGGCACTTTCAATGCCTCGAGCTGCAAGTACTCGGGCAAGAGGTTCTGGAAAACCTTCTTCAGTCAGGTGGCCCGCTATGGCGGGACTGTAGTCTCTTGTGACAAAGTGGGTCATCGGGCAGCCTCACTTAAAAAATTCTTCCAGTCCAATATCTTTTTCTTTTTAAAGCGGGCCAAAAAGCCTTTGGCACCGGCTCCCTGCTCGATGACAGTCGTATGTGTGTCTCGGGCACCGCTTGCAACTATAACCATTCGATTGGCTCTGCGAGCCTGGGCTAAACGTGCCAAATTATTTAGTTTTTCAATGGTATGAGGCAGAGTTTTAATCCAAAGATTCCAATTGCCTTGCCGGTAGTAATCGTATAAATCATCAATAACAGCCAAAAGATCGCCTTCAGGTGCTTCGGGCCAATCAGCTTTTAGCGGGGTTGTTCTGAAATTTAAAAGTCCGGCGTTTTGTGCCCACCCCCATACAAAAGAATCATTGGCCATCACAGCTCTGAGTGTTGAGGGTTTTAAAAGATGACGTCTTGAGCCTCCGTCAGGCCAAAAACTGTCAATGGATTCAAAGCCATTTTGTTTGCGGGTAGCATTGACTGAACTTTTTTGCAGTATGGCTTCAAGTGCAGCCATCATCTCTTTAAATTCAACAGAGGCAGGACCTTTAATGTCTTTATCTGAAAAAGCCTGATACTTTTGAGCGCACCATGGACGCACCGCAATTGGCCAGTCCTGATTGCGGGTGAGGTACCATCGGTCAGCCCACTGCTGAAGCTGAAATCCATAGTTTCTCACGCAGGCAAGAATCTCGTCGTGAAGGCTATCTCGTTCTTCTGCTGTGAGTTCTTCGATGGGGGAGCGAAAAATCACAGAGCCATTTTGATTATCTTTATGAACGGTGTGAAGCCTCCAGGTTTGGGCCCCCATGGCAGGACCTCCGTCAGCTTCCCATTCAAAGGCCGCAGTCTCAGGCATTCCTGAGCGTTTAGCAATCACTTGCCAGAGCCACACAAGGTGGGCGGCCCCGTCAAGGACATCATCGTGAACGAGTTCTTGGGAAATGACTTCGCCCGCACCTTCGGTAAGGGTCAGTAAGGGGGCTAGTGCTTCTTGAAGTGCCGGCTGCGGCAGTACTTGCGGCGGCAGTCTCAGACCCGGAATTAAAAAGTAAACGGAATTCATCACTTAAAAATATTCGGGCAGTGTTTTCTTTTCACTCCCGAAAATCGTCTAAAGCTATCATTTAACGGAGAACATTATACGTGAGGTACCTCATGAGATCGGAAGACTTGAGAGTGATTTTCAGTCATGAGAAAAGTTTTTAAAAGCAGTACACTGCGGCGCAATGTTCGTTTGAAAAAGAGAAAGAAAGATGTTTGCAAATAAGGAAACGGACGATTTAGCTAAAGATCGTGCCTTTTCAAGCCACGGTCAAGGTGACAGCCTCTATAACCATGCAACCCGCCAAGTTAAAACAAGTGTCTTGGGTTTGGCGGTATTACTCACTTTAGGCTTTTCAGCAGTTGAATTAATTGGTGGTCTTTTAAGTAATTCCCTAGCTTTGATTGGGGACGCCGGCCATATGGCAACAGATGCCGCAAGTCTTCTTTTTGCCTTAGTGGCTAATTGGCTTGCCCGTGAAGGAGCAGATAGTCACCACTCCTTTGGTCACGCTCGCATCGAAGTACTTGCAGCCTTTATCAATGCTCTCGTTATGTTTATCGTGCTGGGCTGGATTTGCTTTGAGGCTATTGATCGTTTGACAAATCCCCATGATGTCTCAGGCGGCAGTGTGATGCTGATTGCTACGATTGGTATGTTTGTCAATATTGGAGTGGCTTTGTCTCTGTCAAGAGATAAGAAAAATGTTAACACTCGGGCTGCTCTAGTACACGTATTGGGAGACCTCTTGGGGTCAGTGGCAGCCATTATTTCCGGTGCCGTCATTTATTTTGGAGGACCGGTTGAAGTTGACCCGATTCTCTCGCTTCTGATCTGCTTATTGGTCGCGCACGCTGCCTGGGGTGTTTTAAAAGAAACTGTTCCAGTGATGCTTGATGCTGTGCCTGAAGGCGTTAAGTACGAGGAGGTGGGTGATGCGATCTCGGCGATACCCGGAGTGATTAGTGTGCACGATTTGCATGTCTGGGTAATGAGTCCGGGCTACTCTGCCATTTCGGCACACTTGCAGATCGACTCCCACCGTTCGTGGCCGCTTATTCTTGAAGCTGTTCGCAAAAATGTCAAGGAACGCTTTAACATCGATCACGTGGCTTTGCAGCCCGAATGGGATAGCGTTACATGCGAGCAAAAATCGGAGTTGCATAAATAAAAATAAAAAAATCCTCAGAAGTTTTTTCTTCTGAGGATTGCAGAGCGCTTTAGTTGGTGTTGTTAAAAACTATTTGTGATAGAGCCTCGTTGTTTCATAGCGAGGTTCGCAGCTCACATTAATCCCTAAACGTTGAAGTACCCGTTCGTCTTCTTCACTGATAATGACCGTAAAGTGCACTTCCGAGCCGCGAAGCTTAGAGAGTTGTTCTTTGGCTTTTTGTGCCGCATCATTGCGAAGCGCTGAAATAGTGAGCGCGAGCAAGACCTCATCGATATGCAGTCTCGGGTTTTTGTGTAACAGGTACTGAGTTTTTAACTGGCAAATCGGCTCAAGCACACGGGCAGAAATTAAATCCACATCATGATCGATTCCAGCTAAAAGCTTAAGCGCATTTAAAAGCATTGCCGAAGCGCAACCCAACGTACTGGAAGTTTTGCCGGTGACAATTTGACCGTTGGGAAGCATCATAGCGGCCGCTGGGGCTCCGGTTTGCTCAGCTTTGTTAAGTGCCACGGCCACAGCCGGACAAATGTCAGGCGAGGTTTCTGCCTGATTCATCACAATCTTTAAGTGATTGATTTCCTGATCATTTGAAGCGCCTCGCATGTGCTTGACGCCTGCTGCATAGTAGCGGCGAAGAATTTCCATGCGGGAGGCATTGCGACACACATCATCATCGACGATGCAGTTGCCGGCCATATTGACCCCCATATCAGTGGGAGACTTGTAGGGCGAGACACCTTGAATGCGTTCAAAAATAGCATTCAAGACCGGGAAAATTTCAACGTCACGGTTGTAATTCACCGCTGTTTTGCCGTAAGCCTCCAGGTGGAAGGGGTCAATCATGTTGACGTCATTTAAATCGGCAGTAGCGGCTTCATAAGCGAGATTAACCGGGTGCTTTAACGGTAAATTCCAAATTGGGAATGTTTCAAACTTGGCATAACCGGCTTTAACGCCTCGTTTATAGTCGTGATAGAGCTGACTTAGGCAAGTGGCCATCTTTCCGCTTCCGGGGCCCGGAGCCGTCACAACAATGAGCGAACGCGTGGTTTCAATGTATTCGTTTTGTCCCAATCCTTCTTCGCTGACGATGAAATCCACGTCAGAGGGATAGCCAGGGATAGGGAAGTGACGATAGTGAGGCACCCCTAATGTCTCCAGACGCTTTAAGAAGGCCTGGGCGGCTTTTTGACCGGTATATTGTGTTAGAACAACGCTACCGACATATAGTCCCATTTCGCGGAAGGCGTCAATTAAACGTAGAACATCTTCATCATAGGTGATGCCTAAGTCACCTCGCACCTTGTTTGATTCAATATCAGCGGCATTAATGGTGATGACGATTTCTACATCGTTTTTGAGTTGCTGCAGCATGCGAATCTTGCTGTCAGGCTTAAAACCCGGAAGAACACGTGAGGCATGGAAGTCATCGAAGAGCTTGCCGCCAAACTCTAGATAAAGTTTGCCTCCGAATTGGGCGATTCGATGACGAATCTGTTCGGACTGCATCGTAAGATATTTTTGATTATCAAAACCAATCGCCTGCATTTTGGATTTCCTTTCTCCCGAAAAAATTTCAACCAGCCAGTATAGCTAAAACTAAAAAAGGGTGAGAACTGAAAGGATAATTTTTGTTAAGAGTACAACCTTTTGAGTATAAGGCTAACTATAAAGGGGCTTTAAAAAGATCCGGTCGGCACGAGACTACTCAAAGTCTTTTTAAAGGAGCATTAAACGGAATGCATTTAAGTGTTGTATATGCTATGTTTAACACAATAATCTATATTGCTTAGCTAAATACTTAGCTGAGCAGATCAAAAAATAATTTATCGTACAAAAGGTTAATCAATGAAACTTTGCGGTTTTGAAATCGGTTTGGATAAACCGTTTTTCCTCATGGCCGGTCCCTGCGTCATCGAAAGTGAAGAAATGGTGATGGAAATTGCCCGAGAGATGAAGGCAATCTGTGATGAACTGGGGATTCATTATATTTTTAAAGCCAGTTATGACAAAGCGAATCGTACCTCTGTTTCGAGTTTTCGTGGCCCGGGGCTCGAAAAAGGACTGGAGATTTTGGCTCGTGTCAGAGAAACGGTGGGAGTTCCAGTTGTCACTGATGTTCACACCGAAATGGAAGTGCCGTTGGTTGCCCGATACGTTGATGTGCTGCAGACACCTGCTTTTTTATGTCGCCAGACAGACTTCATCTGTGCCTGCGCTCGTACCGGCAAACCCGTTAATATCAAAAAGGGACAGTTTTTGGCTCCTCATGACATGATTAACGTCATTGAAAAAGCTCGTGCAGCAGCCCGTGAGGCAGGTGTAAGCGAAGATAATTTCATGTGCTGCGAGAGGGGAGCCTCTTTCGGTTACGGTAACCTTGTCAGTGATATGAGAAGCCTAGCTATCATGCGCGAGACGGGTGCACCGGTTGTGTTTGATGCAACGCATTCGGTTCAGTTGCCGGGTGGTAACGGAAAGAGCTCCGGCGGCAATCGTGCCTTTGTTCCGGTGCTCTCCCGTGCGGCTGTTGCCGTTGGCGTAAGTGGTTTATTTATGGAAACGCACCCGGATCCTGCATGTGCGAAAAGCGACGGTCCCAATATGGTACCGTTAGATAAAATGAAGGAACTTTTAACCAATTTGGTCGCAATTGACCGGGTTGTTAAAAAAATGCCGCTTTTAGAAAACAGCTTCTGACTGTAGCGGCACTTCTACGTTAAAATAGCGGCCGAGAACCGGTCTCGGCCGGATTTGCTCTTTTTTTATAAAACTCGGCTGCAGCGCTGCGGCCGTTTAAATTTATTTTTGAGGAACTTCCGATATGTCTACGATCAATGCCATCGTCGCTCGTGAAATTTTAGATAGCCGCGGCAACCCCACGGTGGAATGCGATGTCTATCTTGACAGTGGTGTGATGGGCCGTGCAGCAGTGCCTTCTGGCGCTTCTACCGGTATCCGTGAAGCGCTTGAATTGCGCGACAAAGATGCCCGTTACGGCGGCAAGGGTGTTATGAAAGCAGTAGAAAACATCCATGCAAAGATTCAGCCGGCCTTGATTGGTTTTGATGTGACGCAGCAGGCTTCGATCGACAATCAAATGATTGAAGACGATGGCACGGAAAATAAGAGCAACTTTGGTGCCAACGCCATTTTGGGTGTTTCTATGGCCTGCGCCCGCGCTGCTGCTAACTACAGTGGTTTGCCTCTTTACCGTTACCTGGGCGGCATGGGTGCCGTACAGATGCCGGTTCCGATGATGAACGTGATTAATGGCGGCGCTCACGCCAATAATAATCTTGATCTTCAAGAATTTATGATCATCCCGCTTGGCGCACCGAGTTTTCATGAAGCCCTGCGCTATGGCGCTGAAACTTTCCATGCTTTAAAGAAGATCATTAACGGTCGTGGTATGAGCACGGCTGTGGGTGATGAGGGCGGCTTTGCTCCTAATATCGATAGCCACGAAGAAGCTATTGAATTGATCATTGAAGCTATCAAGGCTGCCGGCTACGAACCGGGCAAAGACATTGCAATCGGTTTGGACTGCGCCGCAAGTGAATTCTACGAAGATGGCAAATACGTTCAAAAGGGACAGGGCAAGACCTACACGGCTGAGGAATGGATTAAAGTGCTTGAAGGCTGGGTTGCTAAGTACCCGATCATCTCCATTGAAGATGGTATGGCTGAAGTAGACTGGGAAGGCTGGAAAAAGTTGACCGACGCCTTGGGCCGCCGTGTTCAGTTGGTTGGAGATGACCTTTTTGTGACCAATCCCAAGATTTTGGCAGAAGGCATCCAAAAGGGTGTGGCCAATTCTATTTTGATTAAAGTAAATCAAATCGGTTCTCTGACTGAAACACTTGCAGCCATTGAAATGGCTAAGCGCGCCGGTTACTCCGTCGTGGTTTCTCACCGCTCAGGCGAAACCGAAGATAGCTTCATTGCCGACTTGGCCGTTGGGGTCAACGCCGGTCAAATCAAGACCGGCTCTATGAGCCGCAGCGACCGTATGGCCAAGTACAACCAATTGCTTCGCATCGAAGAAGAGTTGGATGACCAAGCCGTTTATCCGGGGCGTGATGCTTTCTATTGCATTAAGGAATGGTCCTTCTAGTTTGAGGGAATGTAAGGCCAGGGCAAAATGATCACAGCCGATAGAATCATCAAAGTATTGCTGATTTTATTGCTCCTTATGCTTTGGCCTTTGATCGGTGGTCAGGGCGGCTACATTCGTGTAGTGAGCTTGAGTGAGGAGCTGGCTGATATCAAAGAGCAAAATGCGCTTACCTTTGAAGAAAATCAGCGCCTGGCCGCCGAAGTCCGTTCATTGCAAATCGGGGCCGATGCCATTGAGGAGCGTGCTCGTTACGACCTTAATATGGTTCGCCCCGGTGAGGTGCTTTTTCGTATTCAAAGACCTCAAAAAGTGTTGCCAGGCAATGCGCTTCCAGCCGATATTCTAAATGATCCTCTTTATCGTCCGGCTCCCGTGACACCTCCTGCTTCCGAACCTGTCCAATAAGGCGAAGTCATTATCTTTGCTTAAATTTTTTCTTACTCTTTTGGCACAATCGGCTATAAATAACGAAAGACTTTTTTCAAAAAGGATTTGTTATGACCGATCGCATCATCATTAAGCCTGAGGCTTTTGCTGAAAGTGCAAAAAAAGCCGCTCAGGTTCGTCATGTTATTCACCGCCGTCCAGAAATTGGACTGAATTTAACTGAGACTGAAAAAACTATTGTTGAAGCTTTGAAAAGTTTTGGTTGTGAAGAGGTCTATACCCGTGTGGGCGGCTCCGAGGTCAGCGGTGTAGTTTGTGTGATTAAAGGTGATGAACCAGGACGTACCATCGGACTTCGTGCCGACAGTGATGCTTTGCCCCTAAATGAAAATACCGGTGCTCCGTATTCAAGTGAAAAGCCCAAACACATGCATGCCTGTGGCCACGACGGGCACGTTGCTACGCTTTTAGCCGTTGTGCAATACTTCATGCAGCATAGGCATTTTGCTGGTACGCTTGTTGCAATTTTTCAGCCTGGCGAAGAGGGTTTTGCAGGTGCGCGTCATATGGTCGAAGATGGTCTTGTTGACCGCTTTGGTATTGATGAATTTTATGCATTGCACGCAGAACCCTCACTTGAAGTCGGTAGCGTCGGTTTTATCTCGGGGTACGGTACCTCCAATGCAGATATCTTTGAGATTCAATTTGAAGGTAAGGGTGGTCACGGTTCACGTCCCCAATTGGCTAAAGACGTAGTTGTTGCTATGGGTGAAACCATTTTGGCTTTGCAAACAGTGGTAGCCCGCAATCTTAATCCGCAGCAATCGGGTGTGATCTCTGTGGGATGCGCACAAGCAGGCGACCCCAATGGCACAAGTGTTCTGCCGCAAAAAGCACTTATCCGTGGCACCACTCGCTCCTATGAACCTGAAGTACGGGATTTGATTGAGCGGCGCATTAAAGAAATTGCTCAAGGTGTAGCTCAAATGTACGGCATTTCGGCCAAAGCTCAGTACACGCGGCTCTACCCGGCAATGTACAACACACCGGAGCGAGTTGAAGAGGCGCAAGCCGTGGCTAAAGAGGTGCTGGGTGAGGACAAAGTACACAGCTTAAAGGGCTCAATGGGGGGAGAGGATTTTTCCTTTATGCTTCTTGAACGCCCAGGGTGCCTATTTCGCTTAGGAATGAAGGATGCAGAACATATTGCACCTGTTCACAATGAGCGTTTTGACTTTAACGATAAAGCCATTGCAACGGGAGCTGCAGTTTTGGCTTCTATCGCTTTGACTCGAATGAAAGCTTAAAAAGTAGGGCCGCCCAAAGGCGGCCCAGATTTTTTTAATTAATCCACTTTTGTGTTTGAAGCACCTCATCGGCTTGGGTTTGACCCCAGACCATACGGCGAGCAAGATCAACGATTTGCTCGGGCGTAATTCTTTCAAGTGTTTTTAAGTCAGGCTCAGCCTCTTTGCCGGTAGGCGTTACAGTATAGAGCCAATAATGGTGACCGTCGAAATAAACAGTGAGGTGCTCAGTCTTTTTTTTCTCGCCCTCTTTGATTGCACGAAATCCGAAGAGATGTGAAAGTTTCATTGTGACAGCAGGCTGCCCGGTTAATTCAAGTGTGACTTCATGTTTGGGTAGTCGTTGATCGGGATTTTCAAGCAATGACATCAGGTCTTCAAACAATTTTTCTGGATCAGCTTGCTTGGCCTGATTTATGGGCGAGAGCTGAGGATAGTGATCAGTGATCTTTGGAAGTACCTTATTCATAAAACGCTCTAGTACTTCATTTTGATCATGTTCGATCAGGTCAGCCAGAGACGGATCGGCCTGATACACTCGCACGTTAATTGTGGACTGGTTTTTATCGGGGATTAGGCATAAAAGAAAATGCTCAATGGGTTCAAAAGCCCAAACTCTTTCGTTTTCTTCTTTTATGAAAAAGCCATCGACTTCTTCGCCGCCTTTGACTTGTTTGGGTAAAAAAGAGTCCAAAACGTCTTTGAGGTTTTGATGCGTGACAGCGGCCTCACCTGTTGACGCATTGATATTGACTGAGTAAATCAAGCACTCGTTATCAATAATGAGTTTAAAAACCCAGGCAATAAGCCCTTCTTTTTTCCCCGTATGCTCCAGAAAATCAGCTGTGATAGCCTTAACTCTTTCTACGGCTTCTTTTTCACTGAGGCCTCTAATAGGGTAGGGGCCGTTTAAGGTAGCCAAGATGGGATTGCCTAATAAGTAAAACCCGCCCTGCAGTCCATCATAGTTAAATCCCATGACGTCATGCTTTTCGTTTGTTTTAAAGATTGTTTTCATTAATTATCCTTCGTTGCCGAGCCATCATCGAAAAGCTTGACAACGTCTTGTGCGCTAAAGCTTTCGGTTCTTCCGCAAAAGTCGCAACTTACTTCAATTTTTCCCTGTTCTTTGACGATTTGTAACGCTTCGACTTCGCCTAGATTGCGAATCATTGCCTCGATTTTTTCGCGAGAACAGGTACAGGCAAATTTGGGGTGTGTAGGTTCAAAATAGTCAGGAGCCTCTTCCCAAAAGAGCCTATGAGTGAGTTCTTCTGAAGGTAAATCTAAAAGTTCCTGATCTGTGACGGTTGAAGCGAGCATTTCAATGCGGTTAACTGCGTCAGAATCCTTTTTAATGTTTTCATCGTTGCCGCCAAAATCGGGCATCTGTTGCAACATCAGGCCGCTGGCTGCTGATTCATTGGCAGAAAGCCACAATTTGGTGTGAATCTGCTCGGACTGTTCCATGTAGCCCATCAGGGCTTCTGCAATACTGTCGCCGCTCAAAGAGACAACGCCTTGGTATAACGGTTCGCCTTCCCTTCGGTCTTTAGGATCAAGCATAATGGCACAGCGCCCGCACCCGTGAGCGTTTAAAAGTGCCTTCATCCCCATTTCATCACTGACTTCTTCGCCTTCATTCATTTTGACTGTGGCACGGACTAAAAGCCCATTTCTGACTTCGACGATGGCTAAGCGCACAGGACCGTCACCTTGGACCTGCATGATAAGGGAGCCTTCAAATTTAAGAGAGCTGGCTAAGAGAATTGAACCCGCTGTCATCTCACCCATGAGGCGCGTGACGCAAAGGGGCCACTTTTGATACTGCCGAATAGCCTTCCTGGCCGTTGTTAAGCGCACGGCAGCTCCTTTGATGGGACTGTCTTTAAAAATAAAACGAAGCAACGTATCGTGTTGTGTCATAAACTTCAGCCTATTCTCTTTTTTTCAGTTTGATAACGAATCTTTTGTTCAATATAGCTTTTCGCATTATTGCGAATCGCTTCTTTTTCCTGCGGGGTTAATTCTCGCACAATGCGGCCCGGTCGTCCGAGGATTAAAACGCCGTCAGGAAAGGTTTTGTTTTCTGCGATCAGTGTTCCAGCCCCTACGAGTGTTTCTGAACCGATTACGGTTCCGTTCAGTATCACGGCTCCCATGCCGATGAGCGTATTGTCGCCTATTGTACAACCGTGCAAAATGGCACTGTGGCCCACCGTTACTCCTTTGCCTACTCGGCAAGGTTTACCTGGATCAGTGTGCAAAACTGCACAGTCCTGAATGTTGCTCCTCTCTCCAACCGTAATTGAAGCTTCGTCTCCTCGGATAGAAGCCGAGGGCCACACACTTACCTCATCTGCCAGAGTGACCTCTGCCGTGACCGTTGCTGACTCATCAACATATGCAGTAGAGGCAATGCGCGGAATCTTGTCAGAAATTGAAAAAATCGCCATCTAATTAGTGCAGATCGTTTAAAGTTAGAAGTTGAATTGTAATGGGTTAGTTTATGTTATGAGAATGGATTTACATGTGCACTCCAGCGCTAGCGATGGAGTGTTTTCTCCTGCTGAAGTGGTTCGTAAGGCCAATGGCAATGGCGTAGAAGTAATGGCGCTCACCGACCATGACACGGTTGCAGGATTAAAAGAGGCTAGAAAAGAGGCTCAAAAACTCGGCATCCGTTTTATTGACGGAGTGGAGCTTTCTGTTTCTTGGTCAGGCAAAACGATTCATGTGGTAAGCCTCGGCCCTAAACATTTAGACCCTTATCGTGAGCTCTCCGAAAGACTGAGCCGCCAGCGTGATATGCGCGCCCGTACCATTGCAGCCAAATTTAATGCCATGGGTATTTACAACACCTATGAGCAGGCACTTGAATTTGCGGGTAATAAACTGAATTTGTCGCGCAGGCACTTTGCTTTGGCTTTGGTGGCTCGCGGAACGGTTGGCACGGAAGACGAAGCCTTTGAGAAGTACCTTCGAGACGATGGTCCGGCTTATGTGAAAACTGAATGGATGACATTGCCTCAAGCGATGCAGTTTATCCGTGAGACCAAAGGTGTGGCTGTTATGGCGCATCCCGGACGATACAATTTTGCGCCTCCAGTCACAACAATTGATCTTCTTGAAGAATTTAAGGCTTTGGGCGGTGATGCTATTGAGGTTACCACGGGGAGTCATTTTGAAGCAGAAAATGAACGCTATACTCGTGTGGCCTTGAATATGGGATTTTTGGCAAGTACCGGTAGTGACTATCACGGCTTTAAACCCGGTCGCCCAGAGCCCGGTTTACAGGAACCGTTACCAGAGTATTTACCGACAGTATTGGAACTTTTGAAAGATCGCTAATGATGCATCAACTTTACGATATCGCGGTGTACGCGATTCCTTTGATTTTTGCCATCACCATGCATGAATCGGCCCATGGTTGGGTGGCTTCGCGCTATGGCGACATGACTGCCTCGATGTTGGGGCGAGTAACGCTTAATCCTATTCCGCATATTGATCTTATTGGAACGATCATTGTGCCGGGGATCTTACTGTTGGGCTCGGCGCTTAGCGGCTTAGGGGGCGTGCTTTTAGGGTGGGCCAAGCCTGTGCCTATCAATACTCGCAATCTGCGTCCTTTTAGACAGGGGATGTTTATGGTTGCTTTGGCAGGCCCTGCCAGTAACCTTCTGCAGGCATTTGTTTGGTTGCTGCTATTGAAAATTTTTATTTGGACAGGATTTTTAACTCAGTCGCTTTTAGATTTAACCATTGCGGGAGTAATGGTGAATTTCTATCTGATGGCTTTTAATCTTTTACCTCTGCCTCCTTTGGACGGTGGTCGCATTGTGACCATGCTTTTGCCCTATGAGGCAGCCGTAAAATTTTCTGAACTTGAGCGCTACGGGATGGTGATTCTCGTTGTATTGATTTTGTCGGGTTTCCTGACCTATTTCATGCATCCCTTTGTCTGGACTGCAAGACGTTTATTGACATGGGCTTTGCTTTGAAAATTGTTTCAAATTTTGAACGAAATCGGTTTCATGCAGAACATGAAATCGGTACAATAGTCAGGTTAATTTAACGTAACTGCGCGGGGCGTTTGCCACGTGCGAATGAGTGTGAATAAAAAATGATTAAAAAAGTTGTCCGTACGGGGTTGGCGGTTGCATTAACGACGGCATTAGCCGCATGCTCAACCTTCGATTTCAGCAATGACCGCATCCAATATGAAACGAGCGACTCGCGTGCACCGTTGGAAGTTCCGCCGGATTTGAATTCGGTACCGGGTTCCGACCGCTACACCGTTCCTTCCCGTCCTCAAACAGTTTGGGCGAGCCAACAGGCTCAGCTTGATGCGGCTCAGGCTGCTAACGGCAACCAAGCCGCTTCTTTGCTTTTACCTCAAGGGGAAGTCGCTAAAATCGTTCGCGAGGGCAACAATCGCTGGATCCATGTGAATATGGCCCCGGAAATGGTTTGGCCCATTATGCAGGACTTTTGGAGCACTGTCGGATTGTCGCTGTCGCGTCAGGATGCAGCAACCGGTGTGATGGAAACCAACTGGGCTGAAAACCGCGCCAAACTGCCTCAAGATATTATCCGTGCTACGTTGGGTCGTGTAATTGATATGGTTTATTCCACAGGTGAACGTGACCAGTATCGTGCACGCGTTGAGCGTAGCGCCAACGGCGGTTGCGATATTTTCATTACTCACCGTGCAATGGTTGAAGTAGTCAAGAGCCTCGGCGGAGACAACGAAACTACCGTTTGGCAGCCTGGTCCGAGCGACCCTGAGATGGAAGCCGAAATGCTCACACGCATGACTCAGCGCATCAATCAGGAATTTAATCCGAATGCTACAAAACAAACACCTGCCGAACACGAAGCAGAAGTTGAAAAGTTGGCAAGCTATCAGGTTGAAGATTCTGTGAGTCAGCTTGAACAAAACGCCGAAGGTGTGGCAACCAGTATCTTCATTAAAGAAGATTTTGAACGTGCCTGGAGGCGTCTTGCATTGGCCGTGGATCGTATGGGCTTTACTGTGGAAGACCGAGACCGCTCAAGGGGCTTTTTCCTTGTTCGCTATCTCGATGAAGAATATGAAGAGCAGAAGCGCTCCGAACAGGGCTTCTGGAGCAATGTCTTTGGACGTGATACACCGGTTGAAGCTCCTCAGTATGTCATTTATCTGCAGCGCTTATCCGATACGGAATGCCGCGTGCATGTCTTAGGACCTGACGGCAAGGCCGATACAACCGGTGTTGCCCCGAGAATTCTGACGCTTTTGAGCGAACAGACGAAATAACCGGGTCTAGGAGACAAAAATGGGGAGCAGGAGTTTGACTCGGCTCCCTTTTCTCATATTTGACTAACAAAAATGTTTAAACTCTTTTTTTCTTTTACCGGTCGGGTAAATCGGGCACGATTTTGGGGCATCATTGCTTTCTGGATTTTGGTGCGTATCGGTGTGCCTTATCTGCTTTATACCTTTGCCATGTTGCCTGGACAGTCTTTGGATATTCAGGATGCAACGGCGAGCCCCGAAATTTTTGAAGCCGGTAAACTTTATGCGGTTTTGACAGTCATTTCTCTATTCAGTACCGTCTCGGTGGTAGTCCGCCGCCTACACGATTTTGATGCAAGCGGTCTGTGGGCGATTCTTTTGTTTATTCCAGGCGTGGAATTTATCGCCTATCTTGTCATTGGCTTGATAGGCTCACAAAGAGGAGCTAACCGCTATGGTTTGAATCCTCTGGGAGAAACTAATGTCTACTTTCCGGGCAACGAGGAAATGCGGGTAAAAGAATTAAAAGATTTAGCCTCGCTTTTTGAAAAGGGACTTTTATCAGAGAGTGAATACGAAAAGGCTAAACGCTCAATCTTAAAGTGAAGGATCAAAATGCAAGTAGCAAAAGATACTCTGGTGACAATTTCGGCCAAAATGTACAACCTTCAGGGCGACCTGATGGAGTCTGCTGACGAATTGGTTTATCTGCATGGCCACAGCGATATTTTCCCAGTGATTGAAAAAGCTCTGGAGGGAAAGAAACCAGGAGAGACGGTGACAGTGCAGCTTGAACCTGAAGAGGCGTTCGGGGATTATGATGAAACTGCCCTGATTATTCGTCCGGAAACGGATTTTGAAGAGGGGGTGGAAGTAGGACTTAGCTACACAGAAATCCGTGGCGAGACACTTGATCGTGTTTACCGAGTAACCGATATTGCCGACGGCGTAGTGGTACTTGATGGAAACCATCCTTTAGCGGGTATTGGGTTGAAGTTTGAAATCACTGTGAAAAATGTTGAGCCTGTGAAAAAAGGCATGGAAACAATCGGCACGGACGAAGTGGTGGTGCCGTCCTTTTTACAGGTTTCCGATAAGCCCATGGTGGCTAACATTGTTGATGATGCAGGTGACGAGCCAACTAATCCCACCGTGCATTAGTCGTTAAGAACGCTGCGTGCCTTGTCTTTTAAGTCATAAAGCAGTGCCAGTGCCTGTCTTGGCGTAAGCTGGTCGACATCCAAGGCGTCTATTTCTTCACAAAGCGCTTGAGTTTTTTCGGGCTCGGGCGCTTTTTCATCGGGCATTTCCACTTGGTTGTCCGCAAACAAATCAAGTTGCTCGTTCATTTGACTGCGCTCTTGTAGCTCATTGAGCATTTTGCGGGCACGCCGGATCACAGAGTTTGGAACGCCAGCTAGTTGAGCTACAGCAATCCCGTAACTTTGATTTGCGGGACCGTCTTGCACTTCATGCAAAAAAACGATACGGTTTTTATTTTCGGCAGCTGCTACATGTACGTTAGCGACTTCGGGGGCGGTTTGCTCAAGTTTTGTGAGTTCAAAGTAGTGCGTAGCAAAGAGAGTAAAACTCTTTTTTACTAAAGCTAATTCATGTGCAATAGCAGCCGCCAGGCTCAGACCGTCGAAAGTTGAAGTACCTCGTCCTATTTCGTCCATTAGCACAAGACTTTGATCGGTGGCCTGGTGCAAAATCGCAGCCGCTTCTGTCATTTCTACCATAAAGGTTGAGCGGCCGCGGGCTAGGTCATCGCTAGCGCCAATACGGGTCAGGATACGGTCAATTGGTCCTATTTTTGCACTGGTAGCTGGCACAAAACTACCGATATAAGCAAGCAGCACTATCAATGCAATTGATCGCATATAGGTGGATTTACCGCCCATATTCGGACCGGTAATCACCAAAAGGCGTCTGCCGGGGATTAATCGGCAATCATTCGGGGTGTAGCTTTCAACTGAGTCTTCTACCACTGGGTGACGAGCGCCGGCAATCTCAATTCCTGGCGCTTTTTCTAACTGAGGACGAACCCAAGAGGCTTGAGCAGCATGAAAAGCAAATGCACATAAAACATCAATACAAGCCACAGAAGCTGAGGCTTTTTGAAGCGCTGCAACATAATGTTCAGCGAAATCGAGCAACTCGTTATACAGAGATTTTTGTAAAGCTTGAGAGCGCTCTTGAGCCGAGAGTGCTTTATCTTCGTACTCTTTTAATTCGGCAGTGATATATCGCTCGGAGTTTTTTAGCGTCTGTTTCCTATGATAGTGCTCTGGGACACGGTCTGCCTGGCCTCGGGAAATTTCAATAAAAAAGCCCTGAACCTTGTTGTACTGAACACGTAAAGTAGAAATACCAGTAGCCTGCCGCTCACGGGCTTCCATTTCATTTAAGAAGTCGCCGACGTTGTCGCGCAGCTCACGCAGTGTTGCAAGCTCCTCGTTATAGGAACTTGCAATCACGTCTCCGTCACGCAAAAGGACTGCGGGATCAGGTAAAAGAGCCGCTTGCAGTTTTTCAAATAGTGATGGTTCAAGTACTAAGTCCGCGGCCTTTTGCTCAATGAGAGGATCGTCGGCTGTGAGAAGCTCTTGCGCGACTTGCGCTAAAAGGGGAAGGGCATCACGAAGTGCTGCTAATTCTTTTGGGCGAATGGATCGCATAGCAATGCGTGTTGCCAGACGCTCAAAGTCGGGTATGGCCTTAAGTTTCTCTCTTGTACTCTCACGCAGACCCTCGGCAATTAAGAAACTTTCCACCGCCTGGTGACGTGCGCCGACAATAGAGGTGTCTCTTAGAGGATTATGGATCCATTGACGAAGAAGCCGAGAGCCCATGCTCGTTTTGCAATGATCAAGCAGTGAAAAAAGCGTGGGACCGTCATCGCCTCTCAGTGTTTGGGTTAATTCCAGATTACGTCTGCTGGCTGAATCCATTCCAACAAACTGGCTTTGAATTTCCAACACAGGTGGCAACAAATGGGGAATGGCTTCACACTGAGTGTTTTCGGCATAGGTCAATAGAGCACCAGCAGCGCTTACGGCATCAGGGACATCGTCCAAACCCCAAGCAGTCAGTTCCTGAACTTGAAACTGGTGCTTTAATTTTGCTGTACCGTGATCGACAGAAAAGTGCCACTTCGGTAGCGCCGTAATAGCAGCAGGCAGTCTCAAAGCTTCAATCGTTTCTTTGAAATCTTCAGGCACCAAAATTTCTGTTGGAGCAATTCGGGTGACCTCGGTGGGAAGTTCTTCAAGACTTGTATTGGCAACATGAAAGCGACCGTTACTGAGTACGAGCCACGCTAAACCCAGACGGTTACCGTGTCGTCCAGCCGGGCTTACCGCTAAAAGCGCAGCATCCTGCTTTTGCGGCAGAAGCTCATTTTCCGTGAGAGTGCCCGGGGTTACGATCCGAGCTAATTCGCGCTCAAGCGGTCCTTTGCTCGGATCTCCGATTTGCTCGCAGATTGCAACCGAAACACCTTGCTTAACTAAGCGAGCAAGATATTGCTCAAGCGTTTTTTCGGGGACGCCAGCCATCGGAATAGGACGACCTTGAGCGTCTGTGCCTCGAGATGTGAGCGTGATACCTAAAAGTTTATTGGCTTTAATGGCATCGTCAAAAAACGTTTCATAAAAGTCCCCCATCCGATACATCAACAATGTATCAGGATGCTCTGCTTTAATTTCGAGAAAGCGGCGGATGGCAGGGGTGTGCCCCGCTAAAGGGTCTTTTTCGCTTTCAATCGCTTTTGTCTTTGCCATAGTTAAGTCGCTTTTTATTGGCTAGAGAATCTCGCCGTAGTTTTTGTTGACAACGGCTAAAAGCTGACCGAAAACTTTAGGTGTACCGGCAATGATTTGACCGGTGGTGAGGTAATCAGATTCACCCTTAAAGTCTGTGACAAGACCACCTGCTTCGAGCACTAAAAGAGAACCTGCGGCGATATCCCAGGCTTTTAAATTAGGCTCCCAGAAAGCATCCAAGCGACCGGCAGCAACATAGGCAAGATCCAAAGAAGCAGCGCCAGCACGGCGTACACCGGAAGTATTTTTGGCTAATTGGCCGAAAACGCGCATATAAGCTTCAACATTATCGGACTTGCGGAAAGGAAATCCAGCACCAATCAAAGATTCAGCCATGGAAGTACGCTTACTTACACGAATACGACGACCGTTTAAGAAGGCACCTTCACCACGGGTAGCTGTAAAAATTTCGTTTTTAACTGGATCGGCGATCACAGCTTCAATAATTTCATTTTCACGCTTTAAAGCGATGGAGACGGCGTATTGAGGAAAGCCGTGCAGGAAATTAGTGGTTCCATCCAAGGGATCGATAATCCACTGAAAATCGCTTTTTTCTGAACCTGTCAAACCGTTTTCTTCACCGAGAATTTGGTGCGTAGGATAGGCTTCACGCAAGATCTCAACAACCGTGCGTTCGCAGGCAACATCCACTTCGCTCACATAGTCTGAATGTCCCTTTTTATGGACTTCGATTGTTGAGAGATTATCAACAGCACGGTTGAGAATGGTGCAGGCAGCACGTGCAGCTTTCATAGCCGTGTTGAGCATAGGAGAACTCATCGTCAGAATCCTTCTTGAAAATTTAAATCAGTGATTGAGATAACTACGTGTAGAATCTATGTATTTTAATGATTTTTGCTGATTTAGCGTTCATCATGTCCACTAGTGCCCTTGCTCAACATGTTTCTTTTATTTTGGTTGAACCGGCCCATCCTGGCAATATAGGATCAGCGGCTCGGGCGATTAAAACAATGGGTTTTAGAGATTTACGAGTGGTGAGTCCGTGGGAATCTGATTATCGTCATCATCCCGAGGCGATTGCTTACTCGACGAGCAGTGTAGATGTTCTTCAAAGTAGTCGTTGTTACAACTCTTTGTTAGAAGCTTTGGAAGGGGTTCAGTTTGCCTGGGCAATGTCTGGTTATGATCGAGAGTTCGGACCGGTTATTGAACCGGTGAGAACTGTCGCCCAAAAAGCAAAAGGTTTGCTTGAGGCAGGTGACAACCATATTGCCTTTGTCTTTGGCTGTGAACGCACAGGTCTTTCAAATGAACAAATGGCGATGTGTCAAGGTTGTGCAGCGATTCCTGCCGATCCTGACTGTACCAGCCTGAATCTGTCGCAAGCTGTACAAATTATGGCCTATGAATTACATATGGCTATGCTTGATAACTGTTTAACGCATGGTGGTCTTTACGACTGGCAGGAACGTTTTGCAGGGGAGACTCTAGCGGGTCCTCAAGCAGTCGAGGGCTTATTGAGGCACTTTGAGCAGGCGATGATTCATTGTGGAGCGCTTGATCCGCAAGAGCCTAAACTTTTTATGCCGCGAATCAGACGACTTTTTTCTCGAACGCAGCTCACTCGGCCTGAAGTGGACTTATTAAGGGGAGTGTGCTCACAGATCATTTCGCCTAAAAATGCAAGAGCGGGTAGTAAGTGCGGCACTCGAAAAAAGTAGTTGATAAACTCATTTAAATCTTATAAAATGCTCACTCTTACTGAGTAACACTCAGATTGTGCGGAGAAGTGGCCGAGAGGCTGAAGGCACACCCCTGCTAAGGGTGCAAGCTCGCAAAACGGGCTTCGGGGGTTCGAATCCCCCCTTCTCCGCCACTTGTGAATTTTGGCCTTCCATTGAGAAGGCCTTTATTTTCAGTATATCAAGCGCAATCTCCTTAAATTAAGGCATTTCAGGTAATCCACTCTATTGCGTAATATTCCATGTTCAAACTCTGAGCTTCGATTTGGCTTTAGATGCGGCAACGTTCTTGAGGTGGAAGCTGAATTTCGTTGTTTTCTATCCGATAGCTCTGATAGTTGCCGACCAGTACTACGTTTACACTCATTGCCAGCTCCTAACATTCTTAAAAAAAAATAAAGCCTTGCGGTGGATAGCTCCCGCAAGGCTGATAAAAAGAGCACTAGGTTTAATCAACACAGACTAAGCGGTAGTGACGCTCTCCAAAACCGATATCTTGAGCATGTTCAAGGATTAATTCGCCATTACGGCTTTGGATTCTTTCAATGAGCGAATGTCCGTCAGCTGCTTTGTAAACTAAATCTACGCAGGCCTGATCGAGAGCAACTGGATTCAATGAGGCTAAAATGCCGATATCTTTCATATCCACCTCGGCTGGATGAGCCACACAGTCGCAATCCACGGACATATTGTTCATGACGGATAGATAAAGCATTTTTTTGCCATGATCGAAATAGTCAGAGACAGATTTTGCAGCTTCTGCCATTGACTCAATGAAGGCATTATGATCGGGGCCGCTGAGCTTCATAAAGCGTCCTTCTTCTACACTTTGCCAGCCGCAGGCCTTTTGTAAGGCGCCAGCTGTGTGAATATTAGCTTTTCCATCGGAGGAAGCCACACCGATAGCAATATTTTTCAATGCCCCTCCAAAACCGCCCATCGGATGGCCTTTAAAATGTGTGAGAACCATCATGAAATCGTAATTTTCAAGATGTGAACCAACGATATTTTCTTTTAAATGATTGCCTCCATTAACAGGCAAGCGAAGCACACCGTCGCTATCCATAATGTCGACTTCTGCAATGTCCGCAAAGCCATGTTCTTTAATTAATTGACGATGTGCCTCAGTCGTATTTCGAGCTCCCGCATAGGCGGTATTGCACTCTACAATCGTGCCTTTAACCTTTTGCACTAGCTCTTTAATTAATGCTGGCTTGAGGTAATTGTTGTTGCCGGCCTCTCCTGTGCTTAATTTCACGGCTACACGGCCCTGAGCTTGGCGTCCCAGTTTTTCGTAAAGTTTCAGTAAAGTAGCAGAAGAGATGTCCTTAGAGAAAAATACGGTACTAGCGTCTTGGCATTCGCATTGAAAGCTTTTATGTTCAGCAGCCATTTGGTATTCCTCCTCACAGTGTTATTAAAAATTGTAGTGCAATTTTTCCTATCAGATTTTGTTCAAACAATGGGATCTGTTTTTTTGAATCAAATTCAAAAATCTTCTGTTTTACCAAAAGAGTAAGATGAACCGCCTCAATGAAAACTAATAATAGAAAATGAATTCTGATGCACAGCAAAGCGCTCTGCGCGCGATTTTTTCCAGAACATTCATCGCCATCTCTTTAATTAATATGTTGGGGATGATTGGCTATTACGCTATTTTTGTGGTTTGTACACGATATTTGATGCAGGAGTTTGGAACCTCTGCTTCGACAGCGGGATTAGCGACAGGAATTGTCGTGATCGGTTGTCTGGTTGGACGATTTTTCACTGGCAGCATTATTCGTGATGCAGGTTACAGACGGGTTTTGGGGATCGGGGTTTTCTTTTTCTTCTTGATGAACGTTGCCTATTTTTTCTCTCACGAAATCTGGCAGATATTTTCTGTACGCTTTGTTTCCGGTGTAGCCATGGGTGTGATCGGGACTGCAACCGGTACATATGTGGCTACGATTGTGCCCAGACAGTTTCATGGGCGAGGTATTTCTTACTTTTCTATGAGTACGGCACTTGCTCTTTGTTTTGGACCGTTTATCGGTATCGCCTTGATTGGTTCCTTAGGCTATGAAGGTATTTTTACGATTGCTACGGTCTTGTCAGCAGCAAGTCTTGCCTTGATGTGGTTTGTCATCGATGCTACGCCGCCCAAAGATAAAAAACGCGAGAAAAAAGGGATGACTTTAGATGATTTTATCGATCGGCGTTTAGTCCCTTTTAGCATTTTCGTAGGCATTGTTTGCTTAACCTGGGGAAACGTTCAGGCACTTTTGGCTGATTATGCAAAGATGTATGACGTTGTAGCAGCTGCCTCCAGCTTTTTCCTTTTGTATGCCATAGCCAGTCTTGTAACCAGGCCGATTACAGGAAAATTTTATGACGCTCACGGTCCAGTTGCGCTGATTTTCTCCACTCTCATTTTGATGATTATTGGATTATTCTTATTAGCTACACACAGCGGAAGTTGGGCAGTTCTTTTAGCTGGAGCAGTGATGGGGTTGGGTTTTGGCAACTTCCAGTCTTTGTCTCAAGTTTCTGGAATTTCTTTAGTGCCTCGGGAACGCTTTGCGCAGGCAACGAGTACTATTTTCATCTTCTTTGATCTTGGTGTCGGCATGGCGCCGTATCTTTCCGGTTTTCTGGTGGAGCCATTCGGTTATGCCGGAATTTTTGGCATTAATGCGGCTGTCGTTGCTCTAACAATTCCCTTGTATTGGCTCGTTTGGAAGAAAAGGCCTAAAAAACAGACTAGCGGTAGCGAAGTATTAGCGGACAATCAGCTCGAAGACAATTAGCCAATGTGCAGAAAGAAAACCTCCCAAAGTTTTTTGACTTCGAGAGGTTTAGGTGTTGCTTAAAACAATTTATAGGGTACTATTGGGCAACTTTTTTGTGTTCGCGCATCATCTCCATCACCTTATCCAATGGCAGAGCCTTAATGACACGACCGTTATAAGTCGGAGTGTCATGAGCTGCAAAAAGGGAATTGATGATGGCTTCTTCTGTGGCTTCAATCGTAGCCATAAAAATCGGTGTCATATCATCGTTGCGAACGACGGACATGGTTTGTTTGGCTAATTTTTCTGCGTTGTGATCAACTCGCATTGCTTCGTTGGTGGAAAATGCAATCACAAAGTCGCCAGAACCATTTGAGGCTACACCTCCTGTTTTAGCTAAACCCATGAAAGCACGTTTGGCGACGCGTTCAAGGTTCCTGGCTTCAAGTGGAGCATCGGTAGCCACAATCATCATGATGGAGCCGTCAGCACTTTCAATCTCTTTTTGGTAGGGATAACCGCCGAGAGCTTTACCAACTTCAACGCCATTGATATTAAGGAGCCCTCCGAAATTACTCTGAACGATGACGCCTACAGTATAGCCGCCCATGTTTTCAGGTAACTTGCGAGAGGCAGTGCCAATGCCGCCCTTAAAGTTAAAGGCTTTGGTGCCGGTGCCGGCACCGACTCCGCCTTCTTCTACAGGACCCTCTTTAGCTTCAATAATAGCCTTAAGCACATCTTCACGAGTGACAAAACGGGAACGGATGTCGTTGATTGCGCCGTCATTGGTTTCGCCCACTACACAGTTAATGGAGCGGACATCATTGTTTTCATCAAAGCCGAAGGTGTAATCAATGATGCCGTCAATGGCTGCGGCCAGATTTAAAGTGTTGGTTAAAACAATCGGAGTTTCAATGTTGCCGAGTTCCTTGACCTGAGGGTAGCCCACCATTTTGCCAAAAGCGTTACCGAGGAAAATGCCGGCGGGTACTTTGTGCTTAAAGATATTGTCGGTGTGCGGAACAATAGCGGTGACGCCAGTGCGCATGCCTTTTTTGTCGTCAATCAATGTGACTTGACCGACCTTGACGCCCTTAACATCGGTGATGGCATTATTTTTACCGGTGGGTAAAACACCGAAAGATATGCCTAATTCGCGGGGACGTTTCCCTTGATAACAGTTTGTCATGGTGAAATCCTTTTTTGACGAGCCTGTGGACTCGACGATAAAAACAGATGCATAACTTTAACATTTTCGCTAAAAAAAAATCCGCCATTTCCAGAAAAGAAATGGCGGATGGAATCAGTCAGCTAACTCTGAAAATTATGCCTTAGGCAATTTATCAAGTTGCTCCTGAACTTTATTGAAAAGTTTAGTGAAGTTAGCGAGCCGTTCGCGTTCCTGGTTCACAACAGCTTCAGGAGCTCTTGCTGTGAACTTTTCATTACTGAGTTTTGCGTTAGCTTTAGCAATTTCACCCTGCAGACGAGTAGCTTCTTTGCTCAAGCGTTCCCGTTCGGCTGCCACATCAATCTTGACGACAAGCATCAGCTTATAGTCTTCAACAATAGCTACAGGAGCAATCGAGCCCTCGTTGGCTTTGTTGATGTCTTCACAAATCGTGACTTCGCTTACTCGGGCCAAATGCATGATGTAGGGAGCCACAGTCTTAAGCAGGGTTTCGTCGCCTTGTACGGCAAGCGGAATACGCTGAGAAGGTGAAAGCTGCATTTCTCCTCGCAGATTCCTCACCGCATCAATCATCTCCTTAGTGAGAGCCATCTTGTGGTCGGCTTCTGTATCTGCAGCAGCAAAAGTGGCTTGCGGATAAGGTTGAATCATGATGGAAGTATCTTCGTCTTCAGCACGGGTGCCGGCAACAACGCTCACCTTTTGCCAGAGCTCTTCGGTGATAAACGGAATAATCGGGTGGGCCAAGCGCAACACAGCTTCAAGCACCGTAATCAATGTATGGCGGGTAGCGCGTTGCTGAGCTTCGTTGCCGTTGGCAAGCTGCACCTTGGAGAGTTCCAGATACCAATCGCAGTATTGATCCCAGACGAAGGAGTAGATGGCATTGGCTGCGTTGTCCAGACGCCATTCAGCAAAGGCCTTTTGCACTTCGTTTATCGTGCGGTCCAATTCGCGCAAAATCCATTCATCCACAAAGGAGAGCTCTTGTGGCAAAGCGGCATTGGTTCCGCAGTCTTTGCCCTGAACGTTCATGAGCACAAAGCGCGTAGCGTTCCAGAGCTTATTGCAGAAGTTGCGATAACCTTCGGCACGGCGCAGGTCAAAGTTGATATTGCGCCCCAGGGTTGCATAGGCGGCCATCGTAAAGCGCAAGGCATCAGCGCCATGAGGGGCAATGCCGTTGGGATAATTTTTACGCAGTTTCTTTTCGACTTGAGGCGCTTTTTCTGGTTGACGCAGGCCACGGGTATTCTTCTTAATTAGGCTTTCCAGATCGATACCGTCCATGATGTCCAAGGGATCAAGCGTATTGCCTTCGCTCTTAGACATCTTCTTGCCTTCAGCATCGCGTACAAGTCCGTGCAGATAGACGCCCTTGAAGGGGACACGGCCCGTAAAGTAGCGGGTCATCATCACCATGCGGGCAACCCAGAAGAAGATAATGTCATAGCCCGTTACGAGAATGGAGCTCGGTAAGAACAAGTCGTAGCCTTCTTGGGCCATTTTCTTTTCGTCAGGCCAACCAAGCGTAGAGAAGGGGACCATGGCAGAAGAAAACCAAGTATCTAACACATCCTCATCACGGGTGAGTTTAACGCCAACGCCTGCCTGTTGTTGAGCTTCTTCTTCGCTGTGAGCAACGTAAACATGACCTTCTTCGTCATACCAAGCAGGGATTTGGTGCCCCCACCACAATTGACGAGATAAGCACCAGTCCTGAATATTTTCCAACCATTGACGATAAACACCGCGCCACTCTTTAGGCTGAATATTGACTTCACCCGATTCGACAGCTTCCAGGCCGATTTCTCCGATCGATTTGCCAGGGAAATGAGCTGTGGCCGGAGCGGGCTTACTCATTGCCATATACCATTGCTCAGAGAGCATTGGTTCAACGATTTCACCTGTGCGGGCCACACGGGGCACCATGTGCTTATGGTCTTTGATACCGACTAAAAGTCCTTGAGCTTCCAAGTCTTTGATAACAGCCTTTCGGGCTTCATAACGATCCATGCCGCGGTATTTTTCAGGCACGTTATCGTTCATCTTAGCGGTTTTCGTAAGGACATTTAATGGCTTTAAGTGATGACGTTGGCCAACAGCAAAGTCGTTAAAGTCATGCGCCGGAGTAATCTTGACGCAGCCCGAGCCGAATTCCCGGTCAACGTATTCGTCTGCAATGACAGGAATCGTGCGGTTGCAAAGCGGAAGAATTAATTCTTTACCGACTAATGCACTATAGCGTTCATCTTCAGGATGCACTGCGACGGCCTGGTCGCCAAAAAGCGTTTCCGGACGTGTAGTAGCGACCACTACACCTTCGCCGCCGTCGGCTGCCGGATAGCGAATTTCCCAAAGGTGCCCGTTTTCTTCTTCGCTTTCGACTTCTAGGTCGCTGACTGCACTTTGCAGTTTCGGGTCCCAGTTCACCAAACGCGTACCGCGGTAGATGAGGCCGTCGTTGTATAGTTTCACAAAGGTATCAACCACGACTTTGGACAGTTTTTGATCCATCGTAAAGTAGAGTCGGTCCCAGTCAACAGAGTCACCCATGCGGCGAATTTGCTGCAAAATGGTGCCGCCGGAGAACTTTTGCCATTCCCAAACACGGGCGATGAAATCTTCACGTTTCATATCGCGACGGTTAAGTCCCTCTTTTTCAAGCTGACGTTCCACCACAATTTGCGTGGCAATGCCGGCGTGGTCGGTTCCGGGAACCCAGGCCGTGTTGTAGCCTTTCATACGGTGATAGCGCACGAGAGTATCCATGACAGTTTGGTTAAAAGCATGGCCCATGTGCAAAATACCCGTGATATTAGGCGGGGGTAATTGGATGCTGAACGAAGGCTTAGAGGGATCCAATTTGCCGGCAAAGTAGCCGCGCTTTTCCCAAGTCTCATACCAACGTTTTTCAATTTGCGCCGGTTCAAAACTCTTAGCAAGTTCTTCAGTACTCATTTTTCAATCTTTCTAAATAAAGTTTTTAATCAATTCTGTGCATTACGACAAAGTCAAGTCGAGCGTTTGCCGGATTGTACGATTTTTTCAATCTCTTCATGCACCGCCTCTTTAACGGCAGCGCGTAATTGATTCGTCAGATCAGCTCGCAGACGGTGGTAGCTGTTATTGATGGCCATACTCAAGATATCGTCCATTTGAGCGGAGACATTTTGAGCAATACGCTCACCGGCGAATACTAATTCCATTTCCTTGTCCGTGAGTTTTGCTGCATCCTCAGGCGAAATGGGCATTTTCACCGGTTCGAGCACTCGGCTTAATTTCTCCCAGGAGACATTAATTCGGTCATTTAAGATCGGAATATCATCGTGGTGAGCAATTGTGGGCTCTTTACGAAGCAGTTCGTTTGTCATGCGCGTTGTGCTCCTTGATCATGAGCAACAGGGCAAAGTCCTGCAGCTCGGTAAATCTTAAATCTTTGGCGGGCAGGCTGCCTTTCAGCTTCGCTTGCCCCTACAATATCAATGACACGCCCGAAGCGATCAAATAGTGTCTTCCAGTCGTTGGGCACCTCATCATCGAGCAGAATCAACAGATCTCTGGCAGGCAGTAGTGTTTCCTCACTATGGTAAACAATCGGTGTTTCCGCAGCTAACTCATCATCGGCCGGAACATGCGGATAAAAACCCGTTGGTTCAAAGCTCCAGAGCTGTCGGGCAAAAAAGTCGAGCCGGTTGTTGTCTCGCGTCCAAACGGCCACAGTCATATTATTGGCTCGGGCCTTGCGAACCACTCGGCAAGCATATAAAAGCCGATTGGGCACATTGAAGTGAAAGTCAATCCGTAGCGCCATAATCGCTTACTCATCTAGAGAAGCCATTTGATGTAACAGCATCATAAGAAGTGCCACTGGGCGCCCTGTGCTGTGGGGATTTTTACCGCCGCGGAAAGCAGTGGCGGCAACATCAAGATGAGCCCAGGGGGTGTCTTCATCGATAAACTGTGACAAAAAGGTCGCTGCCACTGAGGATCCACCCACGCCACGCGGCCCCGAATTCACACAGTCGGCCACATTACTCTTGAGAAGATCAGTAAAGCGCTTGCCGCCAAAGGGTAATGCCCAGACCGGATCATTGGCAACGTCAGCCGAACTTTCAATCATGTCGCACAGAATTGGGTCGTTGACAAAAAGACCATTGATATCAGATCCCAATGCCACTTCAACTGCACCGGTAAGCGTTGCAACATCGATAATAGCCTGCGGTTTAAAGCGGCTAGCGTAGGTGAGTGCATCGGCTAAAATCAAACGACCTTCTGCGTCAGTATTTGTGATTTCAACGGTTTTGCCCGAGAGCGTTTTAATGACATCTGATGGTTTGTAGGCGGCACCGTCAGGTAGGTTTTCACAAGCAGGAATAAGGGCCACTAGGTTGATGGGCCACTTTTGCTCAGCGGCCGCTTCAAATACAGCCAAAACAGCAGCGCCTCCGCACATATCATATTTCATCTCGCTAATATGAGCAGAGGGTTTTAAGCACAGGCCGCCTGCATCTAACGTAATAGCTTTGCCTACGAGACAAATCGGAGCATCAGTTTTGGTGCCTCCGTTATAGTGCAATTCAATAAAACGGGGTTGCTCTCGTGAACCCTGAGCCACAGCTAAAAAAGCATTCATGCCAATCGAGGCTATGGCTTTTTCGTTGTGAATCTTCACTGATACAGACTTAAGTGCGGAGAGCTTTTTAGCTTCATCGGCAAGATATGACGGCGTACAGATGTTGGCTGGAAGATTACCGAGTACTTTGGCCCGATTGATGGCGTGGGCGATAGTTTCGCCAATTTTTGCGGCTTCGTTTAGCGCTGTGCCCTTTTGAGAAACTACAATACTTACACGGCGCTTATCAATGAGGCGGCGGTTTTCTTCGCTTAAAGGCTCCAGCGCAGTGCCGGCAGCGATGGCTACTTGCAAAACAGACCACTCATCGGTCTTATTTTCGAGCAGCCAATCATCGAGCATGACAGCTATGTTTTCAGCGCGAGTGGCAGAAAAAGCAGCTCGTGCCGCGCTTGTTAAGGCTTGCTCATCAAATTTTTCTTGGCTACCTAAACCAACAAGAACTAATTCTCGCACAGCAAGTCCCATAGGACGAAGCACTCGCGTGACTTCGCTGAGGCGGGCCTGAAAACCATCAATAGCCACCATATCGCTTACAGAGTTAGCTAGGCCTTCGACATCAGAGCCGCTTCTGGGCGATTGGGCTTTTTCAAAAAGTCCGATAATGAGCGCTTGGGAGTTGATTTTGTCAATAGCTTGACTCTTAATGCTGAGCTTCAATTCCAATGTCCTATAAAAATGCTGTTGAATCCGTTCATTTTAATGGAAACGGGCTGATTTTCCTACGATTTTTGAGTTCGCTTACAGGAAGAAAAAACAAAAAAATACTTAGCTCTGCTTATAATTAAAAGATCGGTTTTGAAAGTCAGAATATGAGGAGTTTCAAACATGACGGCTTATCCGAAGTTGCGTTTATCACGTCAAACGAAAGACATTGAATTACTGTTGCCTTTTTATCGCGACGGTTTGGGTTTTGAGGTTCTCGATCGAAGTGAAAATGTCGATGGAATGGATACCGTTTTGTTGGGTCACAAAGACTGGCCATATCAATTTGAGTTCTCTCAGGTCAGAGGCAGCGAAACAGCTCCCAGAGCGCCCTCTTCTGAACACTATCGAGTATTTTGTATCGAAGAAGACGAGCACTGGTCTTGCCGGCTCGAAGCGATGTTTCAGGCTGGCGTTCCGCAGGTGACGCCTCCGATTCAGTACGTTAACGGCAAGTGGCCTTGTGTGGCCTATGAGGACGCTGACGGCTACCGGGTGGTGCTCGTACACGGAAAATGGAAAAAGTAAAATTGAACTTTTTTGAGCTGTGAAAGCAGCCCCAAAGCGCCCACGCCCTGTTTTGAGCTCGGGCGCTTCTTTTTTAAGGAATTCGCATGATTGAAGTTCGCACTGCGACAATTAACGATGCTAAAGCACTGGCTGAAGTGGAAGGTGCCAGTTTTCCGCCCGCTGAAGCCTGTAGTTTGGACAACTTTAAAAAGCGTTTGTCTGTGTTTGCCGATTACTTTCTAGTCTTGGAAGAAGAAGGCAGGATTTGTGGCTTAATTGATGGGATGGTGACTGATCAGCAAACCATTACTGATGATCTCTACGAAGATGCTGAGCTTCACAACCCTAAAGGCTCTTGGCAAAGTGTATTCGGATTAGCAGTCATTCCTCAGAAAAGAGGACGCGGCTATGCCTCTTTGCTGATGATGGAAATGATTGAGAAAGCTCGGCAGGAAAATCGTCGCGGGGTTATTCTGACCTGCAAAGAGAAATTGATTCCTTTTTATGAGCAATTTGGCTTTGTCAACAAAGGACTTTCAGCCTCGGTGCATGGAGGTGCTGCCTGGTATGACATGGTGCTTGATTTTGAAGCCCAGCCCGAAAGCGGTTTTTAAGGATAGAGCATGTTAAAGAGAAGTGATTTTGAAATCATGGCTCCTGTGGGCTCGCGTGAGTCGCTTTTTGCTGCGATTCAAGCGAAGGCTGATGCGGTTTACTTTGGAGTTGAAAACCTTAATATGCGTGCCCATTCGGCAAAAACCTTTACGATTGCCGATCTGAAAGAAATTGCAGAAATCTGTAAAGAGCACGGCATAAAGAGTTATCTCACCGTCAATACGATCATTTACGATGAAGAGCGACCTTTGATGCGTCAAATTTTAGAGGCTGCCAAAGAGGCTCAAATCGATGCCATTATTGCTTCCGATGTGGCAGTGATGAGCTATTGTCGTCAGATCGGCTTAGAAGTGCATCTGTCTACTCAATTGAATATTTCTAATGTGGAGTCGCTGCGCTTTTTTGCTCAATTTGCCGATGTAGTGGTGCTTGCACGAGAACTTAGCCTAAAACAAGTCGCAGCAATTTCGCACGCTATTGATGAAGAAAAAATCTGTGGACCTTCAGGCAAGCCCGTACGCATAGAAATGTTTTGTCATGGGGCACTATGCATGGCAGTGAGCGGTAAGTGCTATCTCAGTTTGTCGACTCGTGGCTACAGTGCCAATCGCGGCAGTTGCATTCAGACCTGTCGTCGCTCCTATATTGCCAAAGATAAGGAGCGTGACATCGAGTTTGAAATCGACAATGAATACATCATGAGTCCGAAGGATCTGAAAACGATTGGTTTTTTGGACAAGATGGTTAAGGCCGGTGTTCGGGTTTTCAAAGTGGAAGGCCGCGCACGGGGACCGGAATATGTACGTACTGTAGTTCAATGCTACGACGAGGCTTTGAAAGCTATCGCTGAGGGCCGCTGGAATGAAACGCTTTCAAAGAGCTGGGACGAGCGTCTTGCAACAGTCTTTAATCGTGGTTTTTGGGATGGATTTTATTTAGGTCAGCCTATTGGAGAGCTCACCGAAAACTATGGTTCGCTTGCAACTGAAAAGAAAGTTTATACGGGTAAATGCCTCAAGTACTACTCTAAGCTTGGTGTGGCTGAATTTTTGGTTCAGGCGCAAAACTTTAAGTTAGGAGAAAAACTTCTTATTACCGGTCCTACAACCGGGGCGGTTTATGTAACGCCAGAGCAAATTTTGCTCGATAACGTTTCGGTTACTGATATTGAAAAAGGAATGGATATTACGTTTAAAGTTCCGGAAAAAGTGCGTGAAAACGATAAACTTTATGTTGTTCGCAAAGTTATCCGAGACGATGAGCATTGATATCATCCTCGACATCAATGAGGTGGCATTACGGAACTGTTGTTAAGGATCAATTCTTTGACTTGATTGGAAATCACAATGACAGTGGACTATTTTTAGCCCAATTGTGCTACTTTGACGGTGAGAAACCTGTCGTTTGACAGTCATAAAATAAATTGATCGAAATGATCAAAATTTTCAAAAGGATTTTTCAATGAAAGCATTGAAGATTGCAGTAAGCGCCGCCTTGCAGGACATGATTCAATCCGAGCGAGAGCAAGTGCCGCTCGCTGAGGCCGACTGGATGGAAGTCTCTGCAGCAGTTTTAAGTGATGAGGATTTAGCAGCGGGCAAACTCAAAGAAATTGAAAGCCGGCACTTAAATCTTCCAGTATTTGCTGTTACTGAAGGACAGGCTGAATTACCTGTGGGGCGCTTATACGGTATTTTTGAGCCCAATGCGAGTAATCGTGCCTTTTACGGCCGTCAGGTTGATCACGCAGCTCAGCAATATGAGAGTAAGCTTTTGCCGCCATTTTTCGGAAGCCTCGAAGAGTATGTTAGTGCCGGCAATCTTCAGTTTGACTGTCCAGGGCATCAGGGTGGAGCATTTTTCAGACGTCACCCAGCAGGCCGTGCTTTCTACAATTTTTTTGGTGAATCCATTTTCCGCTCCGATTTGTGTAACGCAGATGTCTCCATGGGGGACCTTTTAATTCATGAAGGTGCGCCTTGCGCGGCTCAAAAAGCTGCCGCCAAAATTTTCAATGCGGATAAAACTTACTTCGTTTTAAACGGCACTTCAGCTTCTAATAAAGTGGTGCTTAATGCCGTTTTAGCGCCGGGTGACCTGGTGCTTTTTGACCGCAACAATCATAAGTCCAATCATCATGGGGCACTGCTTCAGGCTGGAGCTACCCCTGTTTACCTTGAGACTGCCCGAAATCCCTACGGATTTATCGGCGGCATTGATGCGCATTGCTTTGACGAAGGTTATCTACGGGCTTTGGTGCGGGAAGTGGCCCCAGAGAAAGCCGAGCAAAAACGTCCCTTCCGACTGGCAGTTATCCAGTTGGGTACCTACGACGGAACGATTTACAACGCCCGGCAGGTGGTGGACACAATCGGACATCTCTGTGACTACATTCTTTTTGATTCAGCTTGGGTGGGCTATGAGCAATTCATTCCGATGATGAAAGATTGCTCGCCGCTTCTTTTAGAGCTTGGACCCAAAGATCCCGGAATCTTTGTGACTCAGTCCGTGCATAAGCAGCAGGCCGGTTTTTCACAAACCTCTCAAATTCATAAAAAGGACAGTCACATTAAAGGGCAGGAGCGCTACGTACCGCATAAGCGTTTGAATAACGCATTCATGATGCATGCTTCAACCAGTCCTTTCTATCCGCTTTTTGCCGCGCTTGATATCAATGCAAAAATGCATGAAGGAGAGCTTGGCAAAGCACTATGGCTTGACTGCGTTAAAGTGGGTATAGAAGCAAGAAAGCTGTTATTGAAGACTTGCCGATACATCAAACCCTTTGTGCCACCGGTGGTAGACGGGCGCTCTTGGGAAAGCTTTGATACTGAGCAAATGGCTCAGGATCTTCAATTTTTTGAATTTAAACCGGGTGAAAAGTGGCATGCCTTTGAAGGGTACGGCGAGCATCAGTATTTCGTTGACCCGTGCAAATTCCTGCTCACGACTCCCGGCTTCAATACAGAGACGGGCGAGTACGAAGATTTTGGAGTGCCAGCGACAATCCTTGCCAACTATCTGAGAGAAAATAACATTATTCCTGAAAAGTGCGACTTAAACTCCATCCTCTTTTTGATGACACCGGCAGAGGATATGGCTAAGATGAGCCATTTGGTCAGTCAAATCAAGCGCTTTGAAGATCTGCTCGATGCCGATGCGCCACTCTCAGAGGTGTTACCGAGTGTCTATCACAACAATGAAGAACGCTATCGTGGCTACACGATTCGTAAGCTCTGCCAGGAAATGCACGACTTTTATAAGAGCCGCAATGTAAAAGCTCTTCAAAAGGCAATGTTCCGCAAAGAGCATTTCCCGAAAATGGTCATGCAGCCTCAGCAAGCGCATTTTGAGTTTATCCGTGGTCATGTGGAATTGATACCGCTCGAAAAAGCAGAAGGTCGTATTGCTGCAGAAGGAGCTTTGCCTTATCCGCCAGGGGTTCTGTGCTGTGTACCGGGAGAAGTTTGGGGAGGAGCTGTTTTGCAGTATTTCCTCGCTCTTGAAGAAGGAATCAACCGGATGCCAGGCTTTGCCCCTGAGCTTCAAGGGGTCTATATACAACAAGATCCTGATGGAAGAAAGCGAGCCTATGGCTACGTTTTGAAGTAGGATATTGAAACCATTGTAGGTGAGCCGCAGGACTTAAAATTTTTTCTGCGGCTCATTTTTGTTTAGCGTTTTCCGTTAATGAGTTTGGCAAAACTTAAAAAGACTTTGAACGCTACGGGAAGATTTTTTTCATCCTGCACATCGAAGTCCGGACGATGGTGTCCCTTGTGTTCGCATCCATAAAGGAAAAAGCCTGCTTGGCCGCCGTGCTCAGCCACTTTGCGAATGAGCCATGAGCAGTCTTCAGAACCTGACGGTCCATCATAGCGGGGCATTAATTTGACCCCATCAACTTGTCGGATCGCTTCTTCCATTTTGTCCATAAATTCAGGACAAACAACAAGTGTTGAAGCTTCACCCACGCGTTTCACCTCAGCTTTGACCTGATAGGCTTTTTCAACGCCTTCGATGATATGCTCAACGTTTTGAGCCATAAAATCATTGACTTCTTGAGTTTCGCCTCTAACTTCCATTTGCATCATGGCGTGAGAAGCAATGATATTGCGTCCTTCGCCTGCAACCAATTTGCCCACCGCAACACGTGAGTCACCGCCGCTGTGTCTCGGAATGCCCTGAATCATCATAGTGGCACAGGCTGCAGCGACTAAAGCGTTGCGACCCTTTTCAGGGTTACCGCCTGCGTGCGCTTCAAGGCCGGTAAAATGAATATCGAATTTGGTTGAAGCTAAAAAGCCCGCTTTTTGAACGCTGACTTCACCGCTATGAAAGTCACCGCCCACGTGGCTGCCCGCAAGCCAAGAAACATCGTCCAAAATCCCAGATTCAGCCATTGGACGTCCACCTCTGACGCCTTCTTCGGCCGGTTGAAAAAGAATTTTGAATGTCCCGCAAAATTCATCCTTATGATCCCAGAGCCAGTGCGCCACGGTTAAGCCTACTGCAGTATGAGCATCGTGTCCGCAGGCGTGCATCACACCCGGCAGTTCGCTCGCAAAACCTTCTTTTGCAGGCAGGTGGGACGGATCATCAGACTCTCTGACAGGCAGGGCATCCATATCACATCGGAAAGCTGTGACAGGGCCGGGACGACCTGTTTCAATGATGGCAACAGCTCCTGTGTAGCCTTCGGTTTCTTCAATAAAACTTTCCGGTACACCGTGACGAATAGCCCTTTGAATAGCATCCTTGACTTCTGTTTCATAACGTCCCATTACAAAAGAAGGATTGATTACTTTTGTACCGAGAAGATAAGGAATGCCCCACTTTTGCAATTGGCTGCATACGATCCACATTGTTTCAAACTCAGTCCAGCCTACCTCAGGGCGGCGATGGATTGCGCGACGAGTTTGAATCATCTCTTTAATATAGTTCTCAGTCACTTTTTTTCTCCTATAGTTTCTGAAACAGATACGAAAAGAGCCAGCTAAAAAGCCGGCTCTGTGAGGCGCTATTTCAAAGCTTTTTGAATGCTTTCGGCAGCCGTTTTATTGAAGCGATATTGGTTATCGGTAAAAGTACGCTTTGCGTGCAAAACACGACCCGGTAAAACTTGAGCATGAGGCTTTTTCACTTCAATAAAGGCAAAATCTAAAGCGCCGCTTTCACTTGAGTGAATACCGATGTCGCGGCGGTCAATATGTTTGGGGAAATCGAGTGTAAGGACTTTTGTTCCGTTAATCGTCTGAATTTTGTAGGAGCCATCAGCCACCTTTGGTCCATCGAGTTCACAGAAGACTTTACCGCGTTTGGCTTGAAAAATTTCAATTTTTCCCGTGTTGCCCTTACGATTAGTGAAACGAATGGCATAGGGTTGAGAGCCAGAACGCTTTTCGTAGCGCAGACAGTTGGGGATTTTCCCAGAGAATGCTTTGACAAAACCTTCAACCGTTTTTTGACCCGTGAAAATATTGGTCTGTGGGACGATGAGCTCTGTGCGAAGGCTGGTGATGATTGGTTCATAGGCAACCGAACCTGGAGCAAACTTAGCCCAGCGAGAGACTTTTTCGGAAAGTTTCGTGTCTTTGCCGTTTTGAAGCTTTAGATAAGGAGCAATTGATTGCTCGGACACATCATAGGCTTTAAGCTCAACCGACAATCCACTTGATTGGCCCTGTTTGATTATATTGACTTTGTTGCCAGCCACTGCACGCGCAGAATTGGGGGAAGAAGGTCTTTGCAGAACACCATTTCTTACTGTCCAGTCTTGAGTGGTGGCATAAGAAAAATATTTCGGTGCCCCCTTAGAGTATTCAGTAATGAGGCGATAATTCTGACCGGCTTTTTTCCCGAGTTTATATAGGCTTTGATTTTGATCGTAGAAATGATAAACACCGGTTTGAAAAGCACTCAATGTACTGATATGAGCAAGTGGTGCGGCATCGCCCGGCACTGCAGCAACGGAAATTCCAGAAAGTGACAGTCCCAGAAGGGCGCAGGCACTGAGTTTAAGAATTGAAGGCATGAAATTACCCTGACGAAAAGTCAACTAGAACGATCCGATTATAGGTTAATGTAAAGCGGAAAACTGTTTCCGAAGGTTTCAGAGGCAAGGCGATAGGATGGTAGGCCCGGTGGGGCTCGAACCCACGACCAACGGATTATGAGTCCGCTGCTCTAACCGACTGAGCTACAGGCCCATCCAAAAGAAAGTTGTCATTTTAAAGCAAAGTGTTCATTTGTGCGAATTGTTGCTGATTGCTCTATCAAGTTAATGGCTTTTTCCAGCCATAAGAGGCATTTTCCTTTAGCGTAAAATTTTCGAAAATGTTTTCGACCGCCTCTTCATAATCCTGAAGTGTTTTTGCTTTATAAACCGATTTGACGGCGCGATCAGCATTTTCGAAAAGATTGTGCTGAAAGAACCAGTACTCTTTCATTCGCATCACTGCATTTTTAACGTTACCGAAAGCTACACAGTAGCTCTCGAGCAATGCCTCGTAATAAGTTTTTAATTCTTGTATGGTTGCAGGGTTACCGCCTCGCGCTTTTCGAAATAGTGCTGGATCGGCCATAAGCGCTCTGCCTACCATAATGTGTGCCAAGGGCTGGTACTTGTTTTCAATTTCTTTGATGTCATTTGTGGTGATGACATCGCCGTTATAACCGATAGGCATTTTCAAAAGACTGAAATAGTGTTTAAAAATGCTTTCTCTGATTTCGCCCTTATAAAAGTCCGTACGCACCCTTGGATGAATGGTGAGAGACTTCATCTGAGGATAGTGGTTGTAAACGTCAGCGAGTAAATCGAATTCTTTTTCATCTGACCATCCAAGACGCGTTTTGATCGAAATGGCAATAGGAAGATCCGCATCAAAAATTTTGTCAAGAAAGTGCTGCAGTTGTGCCGGTTCCCTTAAAAATCCCGAACCTTTCCCTTTGGCAACAACTGTTCCTGCAGGACAACCCAAGTTGAGATTGACTTCGTCGTAACCTAAATCTGCCAAGGCTCGTGCAGCCCAAACAAAGTCTTCAACCCTGCGGGTTAGAAGCTGGGGGACAACTTTAATTCCAATATTAATATCAGGGGCCAATTCACGCATCTGCCGCTCGGTGAACCGAGGCAGTGTCGTCGGTGTAATAAAGGGCAGAAAATAAGCATCTGCCTGACCGAAAAAGTGAGCATGTACGCGACGGAAGGCAAATCCTGTGAGACCTTCCATCGGAGCAACTACCAATAAAGGATCCGCCATATTAGATAAATTTCGCTTTCTTAAGTTTTTCTTCAAAATCTTTTAATGATGAGCCAACCACTTTGTTCAAAAGTAAGAGGGCTATTACGTTGGGAATCACCATGATACCGTTAAAGAAGTCCGAAAGAGTCCAAACAAGATTAACGTGAGTGACAGCTCCAAGAACGAGGAAAGCACAAACAATTAAGCGATAGATAAAAATACCTCGTCCGTGGAACAAGTAGCGGACATTTTGTTCGCTAAAAAAATACCAGCCGATAATGGTGGAATAGGCAAAAAAGAAAAGACAAATTGCAACGAATCCAACACCAGCACTGCCCAGACCGACTGAATAGGCTTTTTGTGTTAATGCAATACCGGTGGTATCAAAGTCCATGACGCCTGTCACCAAAATAACCAACACCGTAAAAGTCACAATCAGAACGGTAGTGAAAACTCCGAAAATAGCAACAAGACCTTGCTCGGCGGGGTGTTCAACTTTGGCTACTGCATGAGCGTGAGGCGTGGTGCCCATTCCGGCTTCGTTTGAGAAAAGGCCGCGGGCAACACCAAATTGCATTGCTTTGGCAACGGTGAGACCCAGCGCACCGCCACCCACGGCTTCAGGATTAAATGCTGCGGTGAAAACAAGTTCAAAAGCGGGCAGGATCTGGTCATAATGACAAACGAGGACAAAGCTGCCGCCGATCAGATAAAGTCCTGCCATAAAGGGCACTAACTTTTCTGTGACGCTTGCCAATCGCCCCATACCGCCGAACATCACCAATCCCGATAAAATCGCAACGCCGATGCCGGAAATTAAGAGCGGAATATCAAAAGCGTGGTTTAAGGCTTGAGAAACCGTATTGGATTGAACCAGGCTGCCCATGCAACCCATCGTAATAATGGCAACAGCAGAGAAAAAGACCGCCATCGGTTTAAATTTAGGGCCCAGTCCCAAAGAAATATAAAAGGCCGGTCCTCCCACTACTCGGTCATTTTCTCCGGTGACTTTGTAGATTTGAGCTAAAACAGCTTCAGCAAAAATAGTTGCCATACCAAAAAATGCCGCTACCCATAGCCAAAAAAGAGCTCCGGGACCGCCTGCAACGATTGCAGTAGCTGCACCGGCTACATTACCTGTTCCGACTTGAGCGGCAACAGCCGTAGCCAGAGCCTGAAATGAACTCATTCCTGTTTGGTCAGCACGCTTTCCAAATAGCGTCGCGTTATTGAAAAGAAAACGCAAAGCGGTCGGAAAAAGACGAATTTGGACAAAGCGCAGTTTGAAAGTGTAAAAAATGCCTGTACCGCATAAGAGTGGAATCAAGACAAAAACACCCCAAAGAACACTGTTAATGTCACCAAAAAGATGATTTAAAAACTCCATTTCTACCTCATAGTTGGTTGTGCGAGGGCACGGACGAAATTTGTATGAGCGCGCACGAAACAAAAAAAGTGCGAAATCGACTGATAGGCAGGCTTAAGAGGGCGAAAAGTCTTGACGCACAACACAGATATAACAAGTCTGATTGGCCTGATTTTAACAAAGAAAAGCCACCGTACTGTCTTTTAAATAGACTAAAAGCCGTATACGGTGGCAAATTTCGGATATTTTTTCTGAAACTATTCGTTTTTGGCGTAACGACCGGCCAATTTGCTCATCCACGGGAAAGCTTTTTCATGCTCGTACTTAAAATTTTCGATAAGTTTAAGCTCTTTCATCGTGGTCTGCAGCATGTCAAGACCTTCGAGGAGCATTGTCTGATGGCGCTCTGCCAGATCAAACTTCCAGTGCATAGTCCCATCAACGCTACTGATGATTTTTTCTTTGACACTGACGGTTAATTCTTTGGGGTTCTCTTCAGAAAGATAATTAAAAAGCTCAGTTGAAGTTTGAGGGGTAATTTTCGCTGCCAAAAGTCCGTTGTTGAAGCAGTTTGAATAGAAAATTTCTCCGAACCCTGCTGCAATCACTACCCGAATGCCATATTGCATTAATCCCCAGACGGCATGCTCACGGCTTGATCCGCAGCCGAAATTTGGACCAGCAACGATAATGCGAGTTTTGTCAAAACCTGGTTTATTTAAAACAAAATGGGGATTTAAGGAACCGTCGGATAAATGGCGATGGTTATACAGGAGACCTTTAGCGAGACCAGACTTATCAATGCCTCGTAGAAACTGCTTAGGCATTAATTGGTCTGTGTCCATATTATCGATATTAATTGGTGCGGCTACGGCCGTGAGCGTAATGAGTTTTTCCATTTTTTACTCCAATTCTGTTTTCGGGCAAAGATAGCCCATTACAGCACTTGCGGCTGCTGTTTCGGGACTCACCAAATGAGTACGGCTGCCTCTGCCTTGCCGTCCTTCAAAATTTCTGTTTGTGGTTGAGGCGCAGCGCACCCCGTCGGTCAAAATATCATCATTCATCGCCAGGCACAGCGAGCAGCCGCTTTTTCTCCATTCAAAACCTGCTTCTTTGAAAATAACATCTAAGCCCAAGGCTTCTGCTTGGGATCGAATTTGCATGGAGCCGGGAACGACTTGTGCCCGAACTCCGGGGGCAACATGGCGACCTTTGACAACGGCAGCAGCAGCCTGCAGATCACACAAACGAGAATTGGTGCATGAGCCGATAAAAACATGATCGATAGGTGTTTTTAAAATCATTTCTCCAGCTTTTAAACCCTGATAGTGCAGGGCTCTTTGTGCAGCCTCTTTTTCAACAGAGTCGGAGAATGACTCCGGCATCGGGATTTTCTCATCGAAAGCAATTGCCTGATCGGGACTGGTGCCCCATGTGACCATAGGCTTAACAGATGAGGCATCTAAAAAGACCTCTCTGTCAAAGTGAGCATCAGTATCTGACTTTAAAGTTTTTGCGTACTGAGCCATGGCTTTATAGTCGAAGTCACTGAGATTTTTGGCGTGCTTTGATACCCACTTCAGAGACTTTTCATCGGGAGCCACTATTGCGCCTCGAGCACCAGCCTCAACTGTAAGATTGCAAAGCGTCATACGCTCTTCAATCGACAAAGCCTCAACAGTTTCTCCGGCGTATTCAACCACAGAGCCCAAAGCGCCTCTTGCAGATATCTTTCGCAAAACGGCTAAAGCCAGGTCTTTAGCAGTGGCAGCACCTTTAAGGGCCCCCTTAATCGTAATGCGCATTGTCGAGGCCAAACGGTAAACAAGTGTCTGGGTGGCAAGGATATGTTCTATTTCCGATGTACCGATACCAAAACCTAAGGCGCCGATTGCCCCATGGGTCGTTGTATGACTGTCACCGCAGATAACAACCATACCAGGCCGTACCAGTCCCTGCTCCTGCATAACCACGTGTTCAATGCCTTGAAAAGGGCTATCAGGACCGTAGAAAGCGCAGATGCCAAAGCGCTTGCAATTACTTTCTAACGTTTGGGCCTGAATGAGAGAAGCCTCATCGTAAATGCGGCGCGGGGACTCATCATGAGTCGGAATGATGTGGTCAACAACACAAAGATGTGAGTCAGGGCTAAGCACATTGACTTTTCTTTCAACGAGCCCAGCAAAGGCTTGAGGGGAGGTGTATTCGTTGGCAAAGTGAATATCACAGTAGAGTAAAACGGTATTGTCATCGATTCTTTTAACAGTATGAGCTTCGACAATTTTTTGGTAAAGCGTTTTAGGCATTTCGTCTCCTTAGAACAAGCAGAACTATCGTAGTCTTCAATTCTAATAAAAAAATATTATTTATCGATAAAAAATTATTAAAAATTAATATTAAGTGCCAGAAGTTTTTTAAATGCTGAGACGAATTTGGTTTGAAAATGTAGTCTATGGTTAAAGTTGATCTCTGTTGGAAGATCAAAAAAGTGTGTTTCTAGTAAGGAGTTGCAATGGCTCAACGTATTGAAACTATCAACGATTTGAAGCGTTAGATTGACTGTGTAATGGGTCGAGTGCCGTGCCAATTAAAGTTAGAAAACGTTCGGTTAGTCGATGTTTTTTCAGGCGAAATCATTGAAGAGGCAGATATTTTCATTGATCAGGGCAAAATTATCGATGCTGGTAGGGCTTGCCGGGCAAATGCCTTTGAGACAGTGAACCTCCATGGAGCGTTAGTTGCTCCCGGTTTATCGATGCTCATGTTCACATCGAGTCTGGCATGCTCACGCCTATTCAATTTGCAAGGCTAGTTGCGCCTTACGGTACCACAACAATTGTTGCTGATCCCCATGAAATTGCTAATGTGGCTGGCATTAAAGGCATACGTTTTATGATGCAAGAGGCCAAAACGGCAGAATTCGCTATTTTCTTTATGCTCCCAAGTTGTGTTCCGGCAACAGCCTTTGAGACCTCTGGTGCAACGCTATCAGCCGAGGACTTAAGCAAATTAATGCAAGAAGATGACGTTGTCGGTTTAGCTGAACTAATGAATGTTCCGGGCGTGCTTGCCTGTGATCTCGATATTTTAAAAAAGGTGCTTCAAGCAAGAGTGCATCACAAACTCATTGATGGTCACAGTCCGCTTACAGCCGGGGCGGATTTGTCTGCATACGCAATAAGCGGTGTGACAAGCGATCACGAATGCAGCACTGTAGAGGAAGTCAATGACCGAGTGAGTCGAGGCATGACTGTTTTCATGCGTGAGGGCTCTGCAGGACAAAATGTTTCTGTCTTAAGCCGCTCGATTACAGGTAAAAACAGTCGCTACTTTTGCTTATGTACTGACGATGCTTCGCCCAATGATGTCCTGTCAAAAGGACACATTAACAATGTAGTACGCAGGGCAGTGGCTTGCGGAGTCGATGCCATGGAAGCATTGCGAATGGCGACAATCAATACGGCAGAACATTTCGGACTTAAAAATAAAAAAGGAGCCATAGCACCTGGACGAGATGCCGATTTGGTCGTTTTGGATAATTTAGTTGACTTTAATGTGAAATCCGTATGGGTGGCCGGGAAAAAGATTGCAGAAAACACTGCCATGATTACACCAGAGCCGAAGGTAGGAGTTTTGGAAGAGATAACTGATACTGTACATATAAAAGCTTTACAAAGAGATAGTTTTGAGATAACGAGCTCGAGCGGCAAGGTAAGAGTCATTGGTTTGAAGCCTGGAGACCTAGTGACCGAACACTTAATTTTGCCGATCAAAACCGATGACAATGGGAAAGTTCTCCCTACTCTTAATCCGGGAATATTGAAGCTAGCTGTCATTGAAAGGCATCACGCTACAGGTAATGTCGGACTTGGATTAGTTAAAGGTTTGATTGAAGATGGCCATGCTTTAAATGGAGCTATAGCGAGCACAATTGCTCACGATTCGCACAATATTGTTGTTGTGGGAGACCGAGATGACGATATGTTTGCGGCTGTCCAGGCACTAGAGAAAATGCAAGGCGGAGTTGTTTTAGTGCGAGAGGACAATGTCGTTGACTCACTGCAGCTTGAAGTAGGCGGTTTAATGACAAAGCAGACAGCTGCAAAAACGGCACAACGTAAGAGCCGTCTTATAAAGACAGCTCACGAAGCCTTTCACATTCGAGAAGATGTCCATCCCGTCATGGCATTGAGCTTTTTACCGCTTGCGGTTATTCCTTATTTGCGAGTGACAGACAAGGGATTATTTGATGCGGTTAAATTTAGGCACGTGGGAATTGATTTTGAAGAAAAAATCAGATCATAGAGTCAATTTTTATTTCAGATCAATTAGTTTGTGATTTTTAGGCCGTTTGTCAAACTCAGGCAAACGGCCTTTGTTCATCAAAATTTCATAATGTCGTCACTATTCGGTCATATCCGGGATTCACAATAGCGCTCAAGTTCAAACGACATATGATCCAAAAATTCTTTTATAAGGAACTTTCAATATGAAACGTACTTTGATTTCTGCTTTAGTGGCCGGTTGTATTGGTATGGCCTCTTTTGCTGCTGCCGCTGGTACGGTTGTTGTTAACGGCTCTACGACGGTTTTGCCCGCTATGCAAAAGATCAGTGAAACGTTTATGGCCAAGCACAAGGATATCCAAGTCTCCTTGTCCGGCGGCGGTTCCGGTCATGGTATCAAGTCCTTAATGGACAAGACCACGGATGTGGCTATGGCTAGCCGTGATATGAAGCCAGCAGAAGTTGAAAACGTGAAGAAGAACGGCGGTGAAGCAGTTCGTTTCACGGTCGCTATTGATGCTATCGTTCCGATTGTTCACCCGAAGAATACTGTGAAGGATTTGAGCCTGCAGCAAATTCGCGACATCTACGCTGGTCGCATCACCAACTGGAAAGAAGTCGGTGGTCCTGATGCCCGTATCACGGTTGTGAGCCGCGACTCGTCTTCCGGTACGTTTGAAACCTGGGAAGAACTAGTCATGAAGGGTGAACGCGTTCAACAACGCGCCCTCTTGCAAGCTTCCAACGGTGCAGTTTTGCAAACTGTTGCCAAAAACCCGAACGCCATCGGCTATGTTGGCTTGGGTTACATCACCAAAGATATTAAGGACTTGCAAATCGGTGGGATGAAGGCTTCTGCAGAAAGCGCACTGTCGCGCAAGTGGCCGCTCGCTCGTGACCTCTATCTCTTCACAAACGGTCAACCCAAGGGTGATACGAAGACTTTGATTGACTATGCTTTGTCTCCTGAAGGTCAGGTTTCTGTGAAGGAAGTCGGCTTCGTTCCGTTGCCTGCTAAGAAATAATTGACTTCGCAAACCCTTTGAGAAATTCGTTATGACGTTATTAAAACGAGGAGAGGGGTTTGAAAAGTCTTTGGCAGCGATAGCCATGCTCTCAATTGTGGCTCTCGCTGCCATTTTGGTTTTTCTGCTTACTCAAGCTCTTCCTATTTTGCGTGAAGTACCATTCTTTACGTTCTTATTTGGAACCGAATGGTATCCGACAGGATCGAATCCCGATTTTGAGATCGGGGCTTTGCTGGTTGCAAGCCTTGCTGTGGCTGCAACGACCACTTTGATTTCGTTGCCAATGGGGCTCCTGACGGCTGCTTATTTAGCCTATTTTGCAAGTCCTAGGGTACGTAGTATTGTTAAACCGGCCATTGAATTGCTTGCGGCACTGCCTTCTGTGATCGTAGGCTTTTTAGGTATGGTCGTAGTTGCTCCCTGGCTTCAGGAAAGCGTGGGACTCGATTCAGGTTTGAACTGGCTCAACGCTTCGGTGATGTTGAGCTTAATGTGCATTCCTTTTATTTGTTCCATCTCTGAAGATGCCCTGAGAAATGTGCCAGTTGCTTTATCCGAAGCTTCTTTAGCTCTTGGTGCTACTCGTTGGGAAACACTCTATAAAGTTCAGTTCCGTTACGCTTTAGGCGGTATTGGAACTGCCATTATGTTGGGTATTTCCCGTGCTTTGGGTGAAACCATGGTGGTTTTGATGGTTGCAGGTGGTGCGGCCATTATCCCGGAAAGCCTTTTTGATCCGCTCAGACCTATGACAGCTTCAATCGCAGCAGAAATGGCTGAAGCAGCTGTAGGCTCGACTCACTATTACGCACTGTTTGCAACGGGGCTCGTGCTTTTCGTGACAACCTTTATCTTTAATGCCATGGCATTCTTCCTGACGAAGAAATTCCAAATCGGCGGCAAGCACTAAGGAGAAGATGATGTCTGTAGAACGTAATCCATCTTGGCGCTATGCCTATCAACACATTGGCATTTTTCTGATGCGCTTGGCTACTTTATTAAGTGCAGGTGTCATTGTCGCTATTTTGCTTTATCTGCTCGATAACGCATTACCTGCGTTGTCGTGGGAATTCGTCTTTGAACCGCCCCGTGACATGATGACCGCTGGTGGTGTCTGGCCCTGTATTGTTGGCACCTTCTGGCTTGCTGTGGGCGCCACCGTCATTGCTTTACCTTTAGGGGTCAGCACGGCCGTTTACTTAACCGAGTACGGTGGATCGGGTCGTTTTGTGGAAGCGATTCGTTTGGCTGTGTCTAACTTATCTGGTGTGCCTTCGGTTATTTTCGGATTGTTCGGTTTAACTTTCTTTGTGACGATCTGTGGTTTCGGAGTGAGTTTATTGTCCGGCATTTTGACACTGGCTGTGTTGGCTTTGCCTATTGTGATCAACACTACGGAAGCCGCTTTAAATCAGGTTCCTCAAGCTTGGCGTGAGGCCTCTTTGGCTTTGGGGGCTAATAAGCAGCAGACAATTTTCAAAATTATTTTGCCGGCGGCTCTTCCTGGTATCTTAACGGGTAACATTTTGGCCCTGTCTCGCGTAGCCGGTGAAACTGCTGCCATTATGTATACAGCAGCCGTGTTTTACACGCCTAAGATGGGCGATTCCATTTTGGATCCGGTGATGAGCTTGCCTTACCATATTTATGTGTTGGCAACCTCTAGTGTTGATGTGGATGCAACACGTCCCATGCAGTACGGTACGGCTTGTTTGCTGGTGTTGATGGTGCTGGGTTTGAATATGGTGGCACTTTTTATCCGTCAGCGCGCACAACGTAAAATTGCACGTCAATAATTGTTAACCTTTTTATAAACAACCTCAGAGCGGTCTTTGGGCCGCTCTTTTTTAATCTTTAAAAAATTCTTTGGCTCTTTTTGTCCTTTTAGCGTTATATTTGGGAGGTGCGCTGGTTTTAGAGCGTCTTTTCAATCAATAAAGAGGTAAGAAATGAATCATCAACAAAAAGCTCAGGCGTTGATGGAACGCTTTTTAAGTTACCTGACAATCAGCAGTCAAAGTGATCCTAAGGTTAAAGAAGTGCCCAGCTCTGAAGGGCAGTGGACAATGGCCCGTGTGCTTGAGGCCGGTTTAAAAGAATTGGGACTCAAAGAAGTTCAGGTAGATCAGCACGCAAATGTGACCGCCTACCTTCCCGGTACAGTTAAGAATGTTCCGACAGTAGGTTTCGTCGCTCACGTTGATACCGTTGATGTGGGACTCTCGCCAGATATCCACCCTCAAGTAATTCATTATCAGGGCGGCGATGTCTGTCTTAATAAAGAAAAAGATTTGTGGATTCGTCTCAAAGAGCATCCCGAACTAAGCGCTTACGTCGGTCAGGATATTATTTTTACCGATGGAACCAGTGTTTTGGGTGCTGATAATAAGTCTGGCGTCACCAATATCATGACAGCCCTTGAAATTTTGATTACCGAACGAATCCCACACGGAGATATTCGAGTGGCCTTTGTAACGGATGAAGAAACGGGGTTGCGGGGTTCTAAGCTCCTCGATTTAAATCAATTTAAAGTGGATTTTGCCTACACTGTTGACGGCGGTGAAATCGGGCAGTTGGTTTATGAAACCTATAACGCAGCAGAAGTGCATGTGGATATTGAGGGCGTGACGACCCATCCGGCATCGGCCAAAGGCGTGCTTCTGAATCCGATTTTGATAGCTATGGACTTGGCCAATAACTTCAACCGCTTGGAGACGCCCGAAAATACCGATGTCCGTGAAGGCTATTATTGGATCAAGAACATGACGGGCAATCCCGCACGTGCCCATATTCAGATCAATATCCGAGATTTTGATGATGTGACATTTGAAGCGCGCAAACAATACGTGCGTGATGTGGTAGAGCTGACTTCAAAGCGCTATCCGCGGGCTAAGATTCATGCTGATATCGAAGATATTTACCGCAACATTTCTGGCGGTCTCGGAGAGGATCGTTATCCGATTGATCTTATGTATGAAGCGTTAAAGAGCCTCAATATCGAACCTAAGACCGTTGCCATGCGTGGCGGCACGGACGGTTCAGCTTTGACTGCCCGTGGCTTAGTTACGCCCAACTACTTTACTGGTTCACATAATCATCACGGGTATGCTGAATTCATGCCAATGGACAGCTTTGTAGCGTCTTTGGATATGACCCTCAAGATTATTGAACTCATCGCCAAAGGTCGATAAAAATAGGGCCCGCAATTTGCGGGCCTTTCTCATTGGCTTTTATTTTTTCTTTTTGTTTCCGTTAATCACCGAGGCAATGTTTGGTTTGACATTGGCTCTTGACAGAATCAGAGGATCCACTGAGCCTATAGCTTTCGGATCTTTTTCAGCATAGTCAATGATCGATAAAACATAGCGCATAGCATTTAAGCGAGCGCGCTTTTTGTCGTTGCTCTTAATGACAATCCAAGGACAAGCTGTTGTGTTCGTGGCAAAGAACATGGCTTCTTCAGCCTTGCTGTAATCGTCCCATTTAGACAGAGAGGCAACATCAATGGGCGATAGTTTCCAGCGTTTAAGAGGATCAATTTTGCGTGATTTAAAACGACGGCGTTGCTCATCTTGGGTAACCGAAAGCCAGAATTTGATCAAAATTGTATCCGAGTGAATTAGATTATCTTCAAATTGTGGGCACTGACGCATGAATTCCAGATATTCATCGTGCGTACAAAAGCCCATGACACGGTCAACGCCAGCGCGGTTATACCATGAGCGGTCAAAAAGAACCATCTCACCACGAGTCGGCAAATGAGCGACATAACGTTGGAAAAACCATTGGCCTTTTTCGGCCTCAGTGGGTTTAGCCAGTGCTACTACACGAGCTCCGCGTGGATTCAAGTGTTCCATAAACGTACGAATCGTGCCGCCTTTGCCGGCTGCATCCCGGCCTTCAAAAATAATGATAATTTTCTTACCGTTTTCCTTGACCCATTTTTGAAGCTTTAGCAGCTCGACTTGAAGAGGCAATTTTTCCTTTTCATAGCGTTTATTGCTCATGCGATGCTTATAAGGGAATTCTGCCTTTTCCCAGTTTTCAACCAGTTCATCCTGATTGTCTGCATTGGGATCGGCTGCGCGGATACGTGCTTTAGCATCTTTAACCAAAATTTTTAAAATGCGGATCTGCTCTTCAGGTGGTTCTTCTTTAAGGGCTGTTTTTAGAGCTTTGCCGTAAGTTTCTATCTTGCGTTCAGTGAGAATTTCTGATTTTTTGTGGTTAGTGCAGACTGTTTTTTCCTTTTCTTCTTTTTTCTTGTCGCTCATGGTCAATCTCCTTTCGTTTCAATCATTCTAGCCTAGCACTCATGGAGCATTTCTGAACGGATTTTGTTTTCATTTTCGTAACAAAATTTGTTATTAAAAAGAAACGGCGCCTTGCGGCGCCGAATCAATCCCAAAAGCGATTAGTCGATTAAAGAGTCTTTCGGAAAGATCAGACTGAAGGTGGATCCGTGTCCAGGTTCGGACTGAATATCGAGACGGCAGTGATTGCGAATCGCAACGTGCTTAACGATAGCTAACCCCAACCCTGTGCCGCCTTTTTCACGAGAGCGGCTTTTGTCGACTCGGTAAAAACGTTCAGTCAGCCGCGGGATATCTTCCGAATCAATCCCGATGCCATTGTCTTTGACGGCAAAAACAGCCGTTTCTTCTTTGGGATCGTATCGCCAACTGATCTCAATTTTTCCGCCGTCTGGTGTATAGCGAACCGCATTGGTAACGAGATTCAGACACGCACTACGAAGTTCATCGACTTGGCCAAGCACGGCCTGAGTGTTTGAAATATCTGTATCAATGGTGTGTCTGCCTCTTGAAAGTGCAACGGCATCTTCTGCGAGTCCAGCCACGAGCTTAGGCATATTGACGACCTCAGGCGGATCGGACTCCTGCTCATCTTTACTTTCTAGCCGGGATAAGGATAAGAGGTCGTTAACCAGGTTTTGCATTCGGCTTGCTTCCTGCTGCATCAGCAACAAGTGTTCATGAAGCGTTTTTTCATCCAGTTCCTTGCCTCGCAGGATCATGTCTAAAAAGCCAGTGATAACCGTCAGCGGCGTTCTTAATTCGTGGCTGACATTGGCTACAAAATCCTTTCTCATCGAGTCAATACGTCTTTGTTCAGTAATGTCGCGTGTGACAACAATAAAGTGAGTTTTGTCAGCAACAACTGCAGAAAGCAAAAGGATACGACTGGCCTCATGCGACTTAATTTCGATGGGTTTGCTGAAGTCGCCGTTTTCCATATATTCGATAATTTTCGGATTATCAAATACTAAATTGAGTGCCATGCCGAGGTGCTTGGTGAGTTTGATACCGAGATGTTTTTCAGCGGCCGGATTACACCATTCAAGCGTATGGCCCTGACGAAACAAAATCACACCTTCAGGTAGGGCAGAAAGAGAAAGACGGTAGCGGTCAATACGTGCTGTAAAACGCGTTTGATCACTTTTCATCTGCTCGGCTTCAATGGAATTCATCCAGCCGTCACTCATTTTGAAAATGATATAGCAGATAAATAACACCAACGTTAGACAGGTTCCCAAAAGGGTGTTTTCCCAACTTACGGTGATGTACAAAAGTATCGCGATAATCGCAACAAAAATCAGTCCCAGAATACAGAAAAGTCGAGGAGAAAGATTTCTTGCTGACATCGTTTAAAACCTCAACAAACGGTTGAATTTATTCTGAAATATGAGCGCGATAACCCAAACCGCGGACAGTTTGCAAAAGATTTTCTGCTCTGGTGCCCTGTAGTTGCTTGCGAAGTCTCAACATGTGAACGTCCACCGTTCGTTCATCCACGTAGGCATTGTCCCACACCAGAGATAAAAGCATTTCCCGACTGTAGACTCGTTCGGGATTTTTAGCAAAGACTAAAAGGAGCTTAAATTCTTTTGCCGATAAGGATAGCGGCTCACCGTCAACCTTAGCTTCAAAGCTTGCCTCATTCATGGTGAGCGGTCCACAGACAATCTCTGTGTTTTTATTATCTTCCATCGCCTGATTTTGATGTTGATAACGGCGTAAAACTGCTTGAATACGGGCAATGAGTTCCCGAGGCATAAAGGGCTTAACGATATAGTCGTCAGCTCCGGCATTAAGTCCTTTGACTCGGTCAGATTCACTGCCTCGGGCTGTAAGCATGATGACGGGCAGGTGCTCTGTTTTGGGGTTGGCATGAAGCTGCTCAAGCCAGTCCACACCAGAGAGTTCGGGCAACATATAGTCTAGCAATATCAAGTCGGGCGGGTCGCTGTCTACAACGCTTTGAGCTTGAACAGCATCTTCAACGCATTTGACATCATAGCCCGCAGCGGCGCAGGCAAAGGAGATCAGCGTACGAATTGCAGCCTCATCTTCAACAATCAAAATCCGGGCTGCCTTGTTAGTTGTGCTTTCTGTCATAACAAACCTTTCAGAAAAATGTACCGATCTACCTGACCTATTGCATTTGTCACAATAATAGGCGAAATTTCACTGAAAAAAAGAAACCTTCGTCTATTTTTGACGAAGGTTAACTTTCGCTATGAAAGTTTGGCCAGATTTTCGGGCAATGCATCCAGTCTTAAGTGACGGATATCTTCACCATCCAGGATGAAAATTACGTGTTCTGCAATATTGGTGGCATGATCGCCCAAGCGTTCATAAGCCTTCAAGAGATCCAGGCAAGCGAGCGCTTTTTCAACATCATCGGGATGTTCCTTTAAAAATAGCGTCACAACTTTGATACCCTCTTTAAACGCTTGATCCACATCACTGTCGGAGCGTAAGGTGTTGACTGCAGCCGTTTCAGACAAATTTTTGAGTGCAAGCATAGCTAAATTTACGGTTTTCACCGTCAATTCGACAACGCCGGTCTTACCCAAAGCCTCAAATAATTCTTCCGGAATATCGTCACGACTGGCTCGGGCAATATTGCGCGCCTGATCACCCATACGTTCAAAGTCTGTAGCCATTTTGGCAATACCGAAAACAAAACGAAGATCATTTGCGGCAGGTTGATGCTTTGCGATTAAAAGCGTTGCACAGCGGTCAGTGGAGACTTCAAGAGCGTTAATGGCGGCATCTCGATCTTTGACTGATTGGGCTAAATCAATATCTCCGTTACGAAAGGCTTTGGTAGCGTTATTGATCTGTTCTGTGACCAGGTCGCCCATGCTGTAGAGCAAGTGTTTGAGTTCGTCTAAATCTTCATCAAATTGGTGCACAAGGTGCGTTTGTGCGGACATAATCATTTTTGACTCCTAAACGGACTGAATAACTATTAACCGAAGCGGCCGGTGATGTAATCTTCCGTTGCCTTCTTCGTTGGGTGAGTGAACATCATCTCTGTTTCACCAAATTCAATTAATTCACCCAAATACATGTAAGCCGTGAAATCGGAAATACGGGCCGCCTGTTGCATGCTGTGCGTTACGATTACAACGGTGTACTCGTTCTTGAGCTCATTGATCAGGTCTTCAATCTTTGCTGTAGAAATCGGGTCCAAGGCTGAGCAGGGCTCGTCCAAGAGAAGTACTTCAGGCTTGACAGCAATGGCTCTAGCAATGCAAAGACGTTGTTGCTGTCCGCCTGACAAAGCAAAACCAGAATCTTGAAGCTTGTCTTTTACATCAGTCCACAAAGCTGCTTTGCGCAGAGCCCACTCAATACGTTCATCGAGTTCAGCTTTAGATAATTTTTCAAATAAACGAACACCGTAAGCGATGTTGTCATAAATGGACATCGGGAAAGGGGTGGGGCGTTGAAACACCATACCAACTTTAGAACGTAAGCGGTCCACACCTTCGGTTTTCGTGACAATATTTTCGCCATCAAGCCAGATTTCGCCTTCGGCACGTTGCTCGTTATAGAGCTCGTACATACGGTTAAAGGTACGCAGCAGAGTGGATTTACCGCAACCAGACGGTCCGATAAAAGCAGTGACTTTATTTTCAGCGATTGAAAGATTAATATTTTTGAGCGCGTGAAAAGCGCCATAGTAAAAATTAAAATTTTTGACCTCAATTTTTGGGGTCATGGTCGTATCGGACATCCCGAAGACTCCTTAGTTAGATATAACTCTCAGATGTTGGGGCGAAGTCTAAAAGTCAGGTATGACCCAAAGATGACATAAATATGACATTAATATGAAATCAAGGCTTGTAGTCTTTGTTTTCAATGCTTTCCGGCGCTCTTAGCCGACTTAGGAGAAAAAAATGATTCGTTTAGCCTGTGACTATCAGGAAGGATGTCATCCGAAGATTCTGGAACGTATGGTTCAAACCAATCTGGAGAGTACGCCGGGCTACGGTACAGATGCCTACTGTGAAAGCGCCAAAGCCAAAATTAAAGCAGCTTGTCAGGCACCTAACTCTGAAGTCTTTTTATTGATAGGAGGCACCCAGACTAATGCGACCGTCATTCGTTCGATTTTACGTCCCTGCGAAGGGGTGATTGCAGTAACTTCCGGTCATATTAATGGCCATGAAGCGGGTGCTATAGAGTTGGGCGGTCACAAGGTACTCACTATTGAGCCTCATGATGGCAAGATGGTTGCGTCGCAATTAGATCAATATATCGTAGATACTTTGACAGCTCCCTCATGGGACCATGGTGTGATTCCAGCCATGGTTTACATTTCTCAGGCAACTGAAACGGGTTCTGTCTATAGCCTCGCGGAACTTGAAGCGATTAGCAAAGTCTGCCATAAGCACGGTATGCCTTTATTCATTGATGGCGCACGTTTGGGTTACGCTCTGGCGAGCGAAGGTGCTGATATGACATTAGCTGACATTGCACGCTTAGCCGATGTTTTCTATATCGGAGGCACAAAAGTCGGAGCTCTTCTGGGTGAGGCAGTTGTGTTTACCAACACGAAATTAGCCAAGAATTTCTTCACGATCATGAAACAAGGCGGTGCGGTGCTGGCTAAAGGGCGTCTGTTGGGGCTGCAGTTTGATACGCTTTTTACTGACAACCTTTATTTCGAGATCAGTCGCCACGCAATCAATATGGCTATGAAGCTTAAAACGGCCCTTAAAGCTAAAGGCTACCGTTTTTATTCCGAAAGCCCTTCGAATCAGCAATTTGTGATTTTGGAAAATGATCAATTAGCTCAACTGGAACAACACGTGCAGGTCTCTCACTGGTGTAAGGTAGATGAAAAGCATACAGCTGTGCGTTTCTGCACCAGCTGGGCAACGACAGAAGAAAATATTGACCGGGTGATTGCCTTACTTTAAAAAAGTTAAGGCTCAAAATAAAACGGTTCAGGTTTTTAGCCATGAACCGTTTTGTTTTTTCTATTAAAAAACCACTCGAAGTTAATCAGTGACTTCAACAATAGCTGTAATTTCTACAGGGGCGCCTTCAGGCAATTCATAAGCTCCTAGAGCAATGCGGGTACCAACGCCAGCTTCGCCGTAAAGATCACGAAAGAGTTCCGAAGCACCGTTAATAACTTGAGGATGTTCTTCAAAGTTTTTGGCACAGCGTACGAAACCCGTCAGATGAACAAACTGTTTGACGCGGTCAAGATCACCTAATTCACGTTTTAAAACAGAAAGAACATTCAGAGCGCTCAATTGAGCAGCCTTCTTGCCTTCTTCGATCGTTAAGGTTTCGCCTACTACGCCTTTAATTTGCAAAATACTATTAATATCCGGTGTTTGCCCAGAGACATAAACAAGATTACCAACCCGGCGAGTGTAGACATAAAGACCGGCAGGATTAGCAACCGGTGGCAATTCAAGCCCCATGTTCTGAAGTTTTTTTTCAATTTGCATGATTAAGCCTTCCTATTTCAAGTTTTGTTTAAACCAGCTGACAACTTTATCAATGATAGGTTTTTGAAACCAGACCGCATCGCCGTGAGCGGCTCCTTCGACCTTAATATATGTGACTCGGTTGCCACTATTCTTCAATGCATCATAGAGTTGATCACTTTGAATCGCAGAGACCAAATTATCTTTTGTACCATGCATAATCAAAAAGGTTGGCAGATTCTTTTTGATATGGCCCAGAGGGCTGGCATCCAGTGCTTTTTGACTGTCAGAAGTGATAGGTGCTCCTGGATTTTCATTAAAGGCCACACCGTTAACCAGGAGAGCTTCTGTGACAGCGGGCGAATTATGAACTTTTTGGATCGCTTCGCTAAATCCCGCACCTATATTGCGTAGATCAGAAATTCCATAAAGTGTAGCGGCAGCCTGAACTGTTGAATCAATCTGTAGATTTTCGCCTTTATCGAATTCTTTTTCCTCTCCGGTAACAGCGACCATTTGCGCTAGATAGCCGCCTGCAGAATCACCCAATACACCGATTTTTTGTGGATCAATGCCGAAGTCATTTGCATGAGCTTTTAAAAAACGTACAGCAGATTTGCCATCTTCTAAAATGGCCGGAAATTTGTTGGGAACGACTCGATATTCAGCGGCAGCCACGACAAATCCTGCTTTGGCTAGCGCATAGCGCATTTCAATAAACTTCTCGTAGTCAGTTGTTGTGAAGCCGCCACCAGGAAAATAAATTACAGCAGGTTTATCCTCTTTTGTTCGAGGAATAAGTAATGTCATTCTCAGAGCTCGATTGGCTCTTCTAGAGTGTATTTGAGAATAAATGATGTTACCGATTTCATCAATTTGATGCTCGGTCACATTAACTTGCATGGTCTCTGTGTGCGCTTGAGGAACTTGCGCATAGGCTCCAAATGCCACAAGTCCAGAAACAGCAGTTGCTGTGACTAAGGCCTTTAATGTGTTCATAGAACATCGGCGCGGAAACCTCTGAATTCATTCAGAGGAGGAAGCGCCGC
>OHFA01000006.1_pt1 | contig 168769 bp, 158 predicted proteins | sample 1567501 | NCBI WGS metagenome assembly OHFA01 (sample SAMEA3879593, study PRJEB24766) | human gut metagenome | biome: human-associated habitat; feature: feces | place: USA | collected 1985/1987 | reverse complement strand
AAAGCGGACATTTCTATTTTGCCGCACAATAGGACATTTCTATTTTGCCCTAACAGAAAATTTAAAAGTGCTATAGCTAACATTTTGAAAATGCGTTAAAATAGCGCGAATTTTCGTGAAACCCTGCTGGGTTTCGTTTTTTATTGTGGCATTTGCCACGTTTACTTTATAGACACAAGAGGTAAATTAAATGGTCGTTATTCGTCTTGCTCGCGGCGGTTCTAAGAAGCGTCCTTTCTACAACATCGTTGTAACGGATTCCCGTAATCCCCGCGACGGTCGTTTTATCGAACGCTTGGGCTACTACAACCCGATGGCTGCCGGTCAAGCTGTGAAGTTCCAGATCGCTGACGAACGTCTTACGCACTGGATCGGTCAAGGCGCTCAAATGAGTGATACGGTTGCTCGTTTGGTCAAGCAAGCTAAGAAGGCTGCTGCCTAATCGAAAATTCCGCAGACATTGTTTGCGCGAAGGGCGATTCCGATATCGTTACTCTGCGTTGCGGCAAAAAAAGTTTGACTTTCTATCTACACCAAACAAACGGAATTGTGTCTACCGTTTGGGATTGATTGTTTGAGATTTCAGCCGCGAGTATCTAAAACGCAAGGCAAGGATTGATGGAATAGCCCTTTTTCTTACCTGTAAATTTCATGACAAACAATCAGAATCAGGATTTATTGGAAGTCGGACGTACGGCAGGGGCCTACGGTGTTCGCGGCTGGGTGCGTGTTGTTCCTTTGGGCAGACAGGGCGACTTACTTTTTGAATCAGACAAATGGTGGTTCTTGCCTTATCCCAGAAAAATGGGAGTTAAACCTAAACTCCTCACTGTAGCGGAATTAAAGGCGCACGGAAAAGATTACATAGCCCGTTTAACGGAAATTACTTCCCGAGAAGAGGCAATGGCTCTAAAGGGTAGCCTTTTAGTAGACCGCAATGACTTGCCGGAACCCGAAGAGGGGGACTTCTATGATGAAGATCTGATTGGTATGACAGTTAACAATCTTCAGCACCAGAAGTTAGGAGTCGTCTCTGGAGTGACAGATAACGGTGCTCAGGATCTTCTGATTGTTCAGGGTAATGAAGGCGTTTTCTATATCCCGATGGTAGAGGCGTATATTGAGTCAATTGATTTTGATAATTCGGTTGTGACTGTTGACTGGTCACTAGATTGGAATTAGTCAAATATAAAAACGGCTAACTTAAAGTCCGAAATGCAGCTACATGCATATTGAATGCCCTATAAGTTAGCCGACGGATTAACTAGAAAAAGCTTAATTATTTCGGAAGATTTTTCTTTTTAAATTCACACAAATCTAAAATAGGGCAGGCAGCGCATTCAGGTTTAGTTGCTTTACAGCAATAGCGGCCGTGCAACAAGAGCCAATGGTGTGAGTCTTTTTTAAATTCAGTCGGGACAAATTTCAGCAATTTCTTTTCAACTTCTTCGGGCGTCTTGCCCGGAGCAAAGCCGGTGCGGTTACTCACTCTGAAAATATGCGTATCGACTGCAATGGTAGGGTGCCCAAAAGCCACATTAAGTACAACATTTGCTGTCTTTCGTCCGACACCAGGTAAGCTCTCCAAAGATTGCCTGTCATCAGGGACGATCCCGCCAAATTCATCTAACAACTTTTGACTTAAAGCCACGACATGTTTGGCTTTGTTTCTGTAAAGGCCGATTGTCTTAATGTAAGGCGTGAGCCCTTCGACTCCAAGCCTTACGATAGCCTCGGGCGTATTGGCAATAGGGTAAAGTTTACGGGTGGCTAAATTGACGCTCTTATCAGTAGCCTGTGCAGAGAGAACAACGGCAACTAAAAGCTCGAAAGGATTGCTGTACTCGAGTTCACTTTTCGGATTGGGACGGATAGCCGCCAACCGTTTCATGATTTCGTAACGCTTAGTGTTGTTCATTTTAATTTTATTTCTTCACTTTTGACAAGATGTCTGCTAAAAGAGTTTTTTTCCGATCGTTTGCACTTTGAGCATTCAGTTTTGCTTCGCGAAGTAGGAGTCGCTTCTTTTCTCGCTCAAGTTTTCCTCTGTAATGCTTTCTCGCTTGATGAGCGCGCTCCTGTGTCCACTCAAAGGGCGCTTCAATCATCTCAATGCAGTCAACGGGGCAGGCTATTATGCATAAGGCACAGCCGGTACACCACTCAGAGATTACACCGTGAAGTCGTTTAGGAGCTCCTACAATAGCATTTGTTGGACACACCGCAACACATTTTCTGCATCCGATACATTGCTCTGGTTTAATTCGCGCCAATTCTAACGGTACTTCGTGGCCGTATTCGTGATCAAGCGGCACAACGGGGTGACCTGTGATGCGAGATAGTGCTTCGATTCCTTTTTGGCCTCCGGGAGCACAGCGGTTAATTGGCGCCTCTCCCATGGCAATGGACCATGCGTAATTTCTGCAACCGTCAAAACCGCATTGTCGGCACTGTGTTTGCGGCAAGACATCATCAATCGCGTCTACTAAATGTTCACTCATAATGTCCACTACCAAAAGTTTTCAGCAACGTAGGTGCCAAGTTTTTGCCCTCTCGGAGCGGTAAAACCACGCTCTTTGAGGACTTTTTTCATAGAGTCAACGAAACCGGGATTACCGCAAATCATTGCTCGAACCCACTGCGGTGTCAGTGTAAATCCCATCTTTTCAAATTCGCCATCAGTAATGGCCTGAGGCACACGTTTGGTGATTTCACCGCACTTTTGAGGATTATCTTCCCTGGTTGTCGCAACAATAAAACGGAAGTTCACCTCACGGTTTTGCTTGCTAACAGCCTCCATAAACGCGTCCGTGAGGGTAATATCATCACCGCAACGGCCGCAGTGAACAACAACTACGTTATCGAAACGTCGCCAGGGATTGTCTTTCACAATGGATAAAAACGCTGACAAACCGGTGCCCGAAGCAAAACACATGAGGGTGCCGCCTTCTTGAAGTCTTTCAGGTAGCATTAGGCCGTAAGCTGTGTCATCTAGATAAAGTGTATCGCCGGCTTTTTTCTCAAAAAGTTTGGGGCTGAGAGCGCCTTCAATAACTCGGGCCACATAAAAACTGATTTTGTTTTCACTCGGATGGCTCGCAATAGAGTAGGGGCGAAGCAGAAAATCTTCTTCACTTTGCGGGTCCTCTTTGAGCGCTATACCGCATCGAACAAATTGTCCGGGTTGATAGTGAAAGCCTTGGGGCTTTGTGACCGAAAAGAACATCACCCGATCGGAGTGAAGAGACAACTCTGTAATCGTAACGGCCTGTATTGCCATATTGCGAACCTCCGGAAAAATCAAGCCCGCCCTAAAGTGGACGGGCTTGAGAAACACAACGCCAGGTACTATTCCGTTTTCAGGTACTGACGTTTATTGGGAACACCGTGCCATTTATCTGCATCAGCAGGACGCGGACGCTGACGAGTAATGGAAGGCCACTTTTTCGACAGTTCTGCATTCAGGGCAATAAATTCTTCTTGTCCTTCGGGCACATCATCTTCGTGGAAAATGGCTTCTTCGGGGCATTCTGGCACGCAGACCGCACAGTCAATGCATTCATCCGGATCAATAACTAAGAAATTAGGGCCAACGCGGAAGCAATCAACGGGGCAAACGGCTACGCAAGCCGTATCCGTGCAGTTAATGCAAGCGTCGCAAACGACATGAGCCACAGTATTTTCTCCCTACTGAAAGTTTTTATAGATCTGCAAATTTTAACGCAGTTATCCGTGAAAAAGGCTAGACTAATGCCATGATAATCTTCTGCAAAGGCTTTCATTGTGATTATTGAATCATTATTGGACACTGATCTATACAAGTTCACCATGATGCAGTGTGTGCTTCACCAGTTTCCCGGTGCTTCTGTGGAATATCGCTTTCGTTGCAGAAATGAAGGCATTGATTTGCGTCCTTACAGACAGGAAATTGAAGCTGAGGTTGATCATCTTTGCACACTTCGTTTTAATGAAGATGAACTGGAATATTTGAGGTCTTTGCGTTTTATCAAAGATGACTTTGTTGAATTTTTGAGCCTTTTTCAATTAAAGCGCAAATACATCGATATTTCGGAAAAAGACGGGCAGCTTGCTATTACGATTAAAGGACCATGGCTGCATACCATTCTTTTCGAAATCCCTGTGCTTGCCATTGTCAATGAAACTTACTTCAAACATATTGCCCCAAATATTGATAAAACTGAAGGCCGCAGGCGATTAGATGAGAAAATCCGCATGATTGAAAATGAGCCTGATCGTGAGTTGATTTCTATCTCGGACTTTGGCACTCGCAGACGCTTTTCACGAGTCTGGCAGAAAGAAGTGCTTGAAACGCTCAAATTGAGGCTACCTCATGAATTTGCAGGAACGAGTAATGTGCTCTATGCCAAGGAGCTCGGTCTCATTCCGATGGGAACGATGGCTCATGAGTACCTGCAAGCCTGTCAGGCTTTGGGCCCCAGGCTTCGTGATTCCCAGACCTATGCTTTTGAAATGTGGGCTAAGGAATATCGGGGTGATTTAGGGATTGCACTTACAGATGTCTACGGCATTGAACCATTTTTAAAAGACTTCGATATGTACTTCTGCAAACTCTTTGATGGTGTCAGGCAGGATTCCGGTGACCCAGAAAGCTGGGGTGAGCGCATGATCGAGCACTACAAGGCTAATCGTTGTGATCCTAGGACGAAGACTTTTATTTTCTCTGACAGTTTGACTTTTGATCGGTTAATTAAGCTTTTCAGACGCTTTAAAGGCAGAGTCAAGCTGGGATTTGGTGTCGGAACCAATCTCACCAATGACCTGGGACCTGAACCGCTTAATATAGTCATTAAGATGGTGCGAGCAAACGGTCAGCCTGTTGCAAAAATTTCCGATACTCCAGGAAAAAGTTTGTGTGACGATCCGAGTTATCTAGCGTATTTGAAACAAGTTTTTGGAATGAAACCGTAAAGTTTTGAAAAAAAGATACACAAAGACTTAAACTCTTATACAATCAAAGGATTAACTTAAATCAAAAAAAGCAAAGGAATTAACAAATGATTCAAAAACTGCTTTTGGGGGCGTCTTTGACGGCTTTACCGATGCTAGCCAATGCGGCTGGTCTCAACGGGGCTGAGCTTTCCATCGCTTGGGCCATTCCATTTGCCGGAATTTTGTTGAGCATCGCGCTTTGTCCGATGTTAGTGCCGCATTTTTGGCATAACCACTTCGGTAAGGTCGCAGTAGTTTGGGCGCTTTTGTGTGCCATTCCGCTCTATATGGTCTACGGTACAACAACGGCAACAGGTGCCATTGCTCACGCTATTATCGGTGACTACATTCCGTTTATTATTTTCGTGGGAGCTCTTTTTGTAGTTGCTGGCGGTATTCATATTCGTTCCTCTTTTGAAGGAACCCCTCTCATGAATGCAGCCTTTTTGTTTGTCGGTGCATTGCTGGCCAACGTGATGGGTACGACGGGCGCTGCAATGCTTATCATTCGTCCTTTGTTAGAAGCCAATAAAAACCGCCAGTATCGAATGCACACATTCATCTTTTTTATTTTCCTGGTGGCCAATATCGGTGGCAGTCTTACCCCTTTGGGTGACCCTCCTTTGTTCCTGGGCTTTTTGCGCGGTGTTGATTTCTTCTGGACTACAGAGCATTTGTTCCTTCCGATGATGTCGACTGTGCTCTTTTTGCTCTTGATTTATGTCATCTTGGATACGATTGTCTATAAGAAAGAGGATCAAAAGACTATTCACTTTAAAGAAAAGGAACCTTTTAAGATTGAAGGGGCCATCAATATTGTTTTCTTGGCCGGTATCGTGGGTAGCATGCTTTTGTCTGGTTTTTGGAAGTCCGGCATCAGCTTTGAGGTTATGCATGTTCAACTAACGCTTGAATCCATCTTAAGAGACGTATTGTTCCTGACCTTTGCTGGTTTGAGTCTTGCCTTTACGCCAAAGATTGCCCGTGAGAGCAATCAATTTTCTTGGGATCCTATCCTCGAAGTGGCAAAACTCTTTTTCGGAATTTTCTGCTGTATCGTGCCAGTACTTGAAATGCTGCGAGCAGGCCACGACGGTGCGTTTGCTCCGCTAGTGGCTTTAGTAACTAATGCCGACGGCACTTTCAATAACCATATGTTCTTCTGGTTAGCCGGTTCTCTGTCTTCGTTCCTGGATAACGCTCCGACCTACCTTGCCTTCTTTAATTTGGCAGGTGGTGATCCGATGCTACTGATGAATGAAGATTCCCACACCTTGATGGCGATCTCTATGGGTTCTGTATTCATGGGTTCGATGACCTATATTGGTAATGCGCCTAACTTTATGACGATTTCGATCGTTCAGGAACGCGGCGTGAAGATGCCAAGCTTCTTCGGTTATATGATTTGGTCGGTCGGAATCTTGGTACCGACATTCTTCCTGATGAATCTGTTCTTCATCTAGAAAGAAAATCTGAAACGGATGAAAAAGCCTTGGGAGAGTCTCCTGAGGCTTTTTTGTAATACTCAAAAGAGTTTTGAAATGATAAAATCAGCGCAATTTCAATGTGATAACTGATTAACGAAAAGAATTTTTCTTTTATTTTAGTGCTGAATGTCTGAAAACTTAACTTTTGCTTCTTTCGGTCTGCATGACAGCCTCATGCGCGCTATCTCTGATATGGGTTATGAAATACCCACTCCTATTCAAAAGCAGGCTATCCCTTTGGTGCTTACAGGCAGCGATGTGATGGGAGCAGCTCAAACAGGAACGGGTAAAACGGCCAGTTTCGGTCTGCCTTTATTGGAGCGGCTGATACCATTGGAGAATACCAGTATGTCACCGGCGCGGCACCCGGTGCGAGCTTTGGTTTTGACTCCGACAAGAGAATTAACTCTTCAGGTGCATGAAAATTTGCAAAGTTACGCCAAGTACACAGAATTAAGAACAGCTTGCGTATTTGGTGGGGTTGATATTCTTACGCAGCAAGATGCTCTGAGACGGGGAATTGAAGTATTGGTTGCTACGCCCGGTCGGCTTCTTGATCATGTTGAGCAGCGCAATACCGCTTTGAGTCATGTAGAGATCGTCGTGCTCGATGAGGCCGATCGTATGCTTGACATGGGCTTTTTACCTGATATTTCCAGGATTCTTAAACTGCTGCCCGCAAAAAGACAAAGCCTAATGTTTTCAGCGACCTTTTCGCCTGAAATTAAAAAATTAGCTGCTAATTTTCTCAATCAGCCCAAGCTCGTCGAAGTGGCTAGGGAAAACTCCACGGCAAAAACCATTCAGCAGAAACTTTTCGAAGTGCATGACTCGGAAAAAGTGGATGCGCTTTTGGATTTGCTCGATGATGAATTGTGTGAAGATGCAAAAAATATTTTGGTCTTTGTTAATTCCAAAATTGCTTGCCGTCGTCTTGCACGCACATTAACTCAATACGGCATTGAAGCTGACGCTATTCACGGAGATAAAACTCAGGATGAGCGCACTAAAACGCTCGAAGCATTTAAGCAGGGCAAGGTTCGTGTGCTCGTTGCTACGGACGTAGCTGCTCGTGGTTTGGATATTGCTGACTTACCTGTTGTTATCAATTACGATGTGCCTTTTAATGCCGAAGATTATGTGCATCGTATCGGCCGCACCGGGCGAGCAGGGATGAAGGGTTTGGCTCTGACATTAATGTGTCCCGGGGCAGATGAAAAAAATGTCACTGCGATTGAAACTTTGATTAAAGAGCACTTTAAGCGGATTCGTCTGGATGTTTCTTTGCATAAACGCCCTTCAAGAGGACCGCGAAAAACTTACACTGCACCGCCTGTGACACCAGTAAGTACGGATCCTTTTTTTGATGAGCCCTACGTACCGAGTACGCCTGAGCCTGAAGTAGCAAAAGAGACGGTTTTAAATTCGCAAACAAAGCCAGCCAAGAAAAAGCCTCGGGTGGCTGCGCTGTTAGGCGGTTTCCCAAAACATTAGTCATCTAACTGACCGCATACTGAATTGCTTCAGTATGCGCTCTCTGACAAACCTCGTTGCATTTAAAAACTCCCCTTTTTTGTTTCTAACCCCTACAATCTACTATTGTCAATTAACTGCTGGCCCATTGAGCTTTTCTTCTGACTCAGGGAAAGGCTTGGGTTTTATAACGAATAGGCTGGAGTGTCTTATGTCTGAAGAAAAACAAGCCGATAGTCTGTTTGCTCGGCAGATGGCTATTCCTCTGTACGCCGATAAAAAGCTTTTTACTGGTGAAGCGCGTCTGGCTCACGCCGATGGTATGGCTAATATCGTTCGTGGGATTCGAGATGATGAGGAATTAATTTCTGCTTGCTACCTCTTTGCCGTCCATGACTGTCTAAGTAACCCGGAAGAGTGGCTTAAGAGTAATTTCGGAAGCGGTGTGGCTGAGTTAGTGACTGAGTTGCATCGTCTGATCGAATTAAACGGCAAGACTCGCCTGATGCCGATTGCCGAAGATGAAAAAGGTGAAGATAAACTCATGCTTAAAGCGCAAGATGCGCTTTTAAGAAAGATGGTTTTGGCAATGTGCCGGGATTTGCGCGTGGTCATTCTGAGACTGTCGAGCCGATTACAGACTCTGCGCTACTACGCTATGAAAAAAGATGACCCTGAGGGCGCAAAAGCTTACGGGGCAGACACTTTGGCGCTTTATGCGCCGCTTGCTAACCGCTTGGGTATTTGGCAGATTAAGTGGGAACTTGAAGATCTTTCGCTGCGTTTTACAAAGCCTGAGATCTATAACGATATCGCGCGTCAGCTCGATGAAAGCCGTGAGGCAAGATTGGCGTTTATGCGCGATGCCGTTGATAAAATCAAAGAGATGCTCACAGAAAAGGGCATTGAAGCAGAGGTTTCAGGCCGTCCGAAACATATTTACTCCATCTACAAAAAGATGGAAAGAAAGCACTTGCGTTTTGACCAGCTCTATGACGTTCGTGCTCTGCGTATTATTGTGCAGACAGTTGAGCAGTGTTATGAGGTGCTCTCCATCGTTCAAGCAAATTTCCCCGGTGTGAGTTCTGAGTACGATGATTACATATCCAACCCGAAGCCCAACGGCTATCGGTCGTTGCACACCGTGATTCTGGATGCGAAAAAGCGTCCAATTGAAATTCAGATTCGTACTCGTGAGATGCATGAGTACAACGAACTCGGTATGGCTGCTCACTGGCGCTACAAGGAAGCCGGTAATTCAGAAAAGAGCACGCAAAGCGCAGAAGACCAAAAAGTAGCTTGGTTGCGGCAGTTGCTTGCTTGGAGCAGTGACGTTAAACCTGAGGGGCCTCAAGGACTCGAGGATGATCACGTCTATGTGCTCACTCCCCAGGGGCGTGTGGTCGAAATGCGAACCGGTGCTACACCGATTGATTTTGCCTATCACTTGCACAGTGAATTGGGTCACCGCTGTCGTGGTGCAAAAGTCAACGGTCAGATGGTGCCGCTTAATTACAAACTAAAGACCGGAGAAACGGTAGAAATTGTTGCAGCCAAAGAAGGCGGTCCGAGCCGTGACTGGCTCAATCCAGAATTAGGTTTTGTGGTAACCAACCGTGCCCGAGGTAAGGTGCGTCAGTGGTTTAACCAAAAAGCTGTCGAAGAAATGGTTAACACTGGACGGGACATGATCGAAAAAGATCTGGCCCGTTTGGGTAAAACTACCTTTAAGCTGGAAGAATTAGCTAAACGCCTGGGGTACGACAGCGTTGAAGACCTCTACGTTGGAGCAGCCAAAGAAGACTTCGGCTTTAAGAGTATTGAAAAAGCACTCAAGCCTCAGGAAGAAGAGAAAAAAGAGATTTTCACATCAAAATCAAAAGCAGAACACGCTAAAAGTCAGGTTTTGGTGGTCGGTGTAGACTCTCTTTTGACTCAGCTTGCTCGGTGCTGTCATCCAGCTCCGCCTGATAAAATCGTCGGTTTTGTCACTCGTGGCCGAGGTGTGACGATTCACCGTGCAGACTGTCCCAATATTCGTCACTTAGATGAAAAGGGTCAGGAACGCTTGATTGAAGTCAGTTGGGGTAACGCAGAAGGTGCTGTTTTCCCGGTTGAGGTTTTGGTCGTCGGGCAGAATTTACCCGGTCTTTTAAAAGACATGAGTGAAATTTTCATGAAAGAAAAGATCGCCATTGTCGGCATGAGTTCGCAAATTGTTAAAGGCGATATGCATTGGCGCTTTAATGTGGAAATTTCTCAAGCAGAATCTCTGAAGCGAACATTGAAAGCTATCCAGGATTTGCCTGGTGTGTATAACGCAAGAAGAACTTAGGACACAATCATGCAAGTCTCCGCGAAACTTTACTCATTTTTTCAGCAGGTGTTGCGCTGTCTGATTTATGTTGGAATCGGTCATACCGCCTTCGAAGTGGTCAGTATTTGGCGCTCGCCTGAAATTTCTGAGCTTTGGTACTACGGTTTGGCAGTGCCCGGTCTTTACTATCTTGTCCCGATCCTTGCTTTAACGATTTTTTTAGCAGTTGTGCAAAAAAAATAACTGATTAAAAATCCTCAACCTTTTTTGTGGTCCCAAATTCTTTGTTCAAGAATAGGGACCACTTATTTAGAGTTGAGGATTTTTGTCTTACGCCTCTAGTGCGTCTTAATCAACTTTTTTGTCCGACAGTTTTGGCAAGCAGTGCATCACAACCATTAAAGCCAGTGCGATTAAAGCAACAGCAATGATTAATTGCAGACCGTCAACCATGAAGACAAAGGTACCGGCAGACAGTGCACCGATGATGCGCCACACAGACATACCAAGGGCGGTCATTGTTACGCAGAACATGATCGTCATCGGGATATAAAGCATCCAGCCTTTGCGTCCAGTAGCTTTTAAGAATACGGCCAAGCTCGTGAGCACCAAAGCAGACAACAGTTGGTTAGCCGAGCCGAAAAGCGGCCAAATGCTCATGTAACCAGCTAGACACAGGAGATAACTTAAAACCAGTGTCAAAATCGTAGCAAAGACAGGATTCGTAAAAAGCTTTTGCACTCCGTTCTTTTCAACACCTTCGGGCGGAGTGAAGAGTTCCTGCAGACTCATACGTCCGATACGGGCAACAGCATCAACGCTTGTCAAGGCCAAGGCTGATACACACATCGTCATAATGCAGGCACTAACATCTGTGGGCAAACCGAAAATATCGGTTAAGAAGGAAGCAATAGAGTTAGAGAAAAGTTGGAAGGGGGTGCCAGAGGGTAAAACACCGTCAGTGGCGGCAGCGCATACAACGATCAATGCGACAACACCTAAAACAGTTTCCACACACATGGAACCGTAGCCCACCAAACGCATATCTTTTTCGTTGGCAATCATCTTGGAAGACGTGCCCGAGGAAACCAGGCTATGGAAACCGGAAACAGCACCGCAGGCAATTGTGACAAAGAGCATCGGGAAAAGATCAAGTCCTTTGACTTCAAAACCGACAAACGCAGGCATATTGATATCAGGGTTCTTGATGAATACACCGATTACACCGCCTAAAATCATGCCGATCAAGAGGAACATGCTCAAGTAATCGCGCGGCTGTTTCAACAACCACATAGGCATTACAGCAGCACAGAAAAGATAAGCGAAAACCACATAGCGCCAGGTGACGGCATCCGCGTAGATGGGGTTGGCAATGCCGATCCAGAGCATAGCGACCATCAGTACAATGCCGACGACCAACTGTTCAGTTCCAGAGGGTTTTCTGTACTTGAGGTATAAACCAAAAGCAACAGCCACAAACATATAAAGAATCGAAATTGAGGCTGCAGCGGCATTTGGCATGATTTCTGCCCCTTGAGCTGTAAAGCCGTTAAAGGTATTGGCAACGATGTCGCAGAAAGCAGAGATAACCAATAATGTAAAGAGCCAGCAGAAAAGCAGGAAAAGCTGACGCCCAGTGCGGCCGATGTATTGTTCGATCATCATGCCCATGGACTTGCCGCCGTTTTTCACAGAAGCATAAAGGGCTGTGAAGTCTTGGACCGCACCAAAAAAGATGCAGCCGAAAATCATCCAAAGGGTGGCAGGCAACCAGCCGAACATAGCAGCAATAATCGGGCCAGTGACAGGGCCTGCACCTGTGATGGACGTAAATTGGTGAGAAAACACCGTCCATTTACTAGTCGGTACATAGTCATTGCCATCATTTTTTGTCTGAGCGGGCGTTTTAGCATTGGGGTCCACACCCCAAGTCTTCTCCAGCCACCGTGCATAGAAACGGTAACCGACAAAGAGCGCCACGATCGTACAAGCCATTAAGATTAAGCCGTTCATGGTGTTTTAGTCCTATCGATTAAAAAAGTTGAAATAAAAATTACACATACAAAAAGGCCGCCTATCCGTTGGCCCGATTTATCGGGCTCAGATCAGGCGGCCTGATAAATCGGGAAGTATCAAATTCGCAATCGAATGACTTCAGCCAGATTTTTCACGCCTTGTCTAATTCGTTCTGGATCAACAGTCACGAATGAAAGTCGGAAGTGATTCTTTTGAACTTCAGAGCCTGCATAAAAGGCTTCGCCCGGAACGTAAGCTACATTGTGAGCCAATGCATCACGGGCCATTTCCGTTGCATCAATGTGTTCAGGCAGTGTTACCCAGATAAACATACCTGCTGTTGGATGTGTCCAAGTCACGCCTTCCGGCATATATTCTTTTAATGCATCAAGCATTGCATTGGCATGAGTCTTGTAGCGAGCACGCACACTTGGGAGGTGGTGCACCAGAAGATCTTCGCTAAATACTTGAGCCGAAATCAATTGAGTGAAGGTGGAAGTATGAAGATCCATAGCCTGCTTAAGTTGGGCTACCTTATCAAGTACAGCTGCCGGAGCAATGATGTAGCCCAAACGGAAGCCCGGGGCAAGAATCTTGGAAAGCGTTCCTAAACGAATAACTCGTTCAGGTGCCCACTTTCGCAAAGAGGCCGGAGGTTGCTGGTCGTACCAAAGTTCTCCGTACGGGTCATCTTCTACAAGAAGCATGTCAAATTCGCGTGCCTTTTCGCACAAAAGTTTGCGTCGCTCTTCTGAAATCGTAAGGCCAGTCGGATTGCTGGCAGTCGGCATCACGTAGGCAAATTTAGCACCGCGGCAGACTTCTTCGGTAAATGCTGCAGGATTGAGGCCCTCAGTGTCGCAAGGCAAGCTCACATAGCACGGATCACAAAGGTCAAAAGCTTGCAAAGCACCCATGTAGGTGGGAGATTCAACTAAAACTTTGTCGCCTTTATCAAGAAAAATACGGGCAATTACATCCAAGGCCTGTTGGCTACCCGAGACAATCTGAACTTGCTCATATTCTGTTGGGATGCCTTTTTGAGTTTCTCGACGGGCAATTTCACGGCGAAGTGCAATTTCACCTTCGACCATAGAGTATTGCAAGGCATGCTTACCTTCTTTAGCGATAACGGTCTGACAGGCTTTTGCAATTTCCTCGAGTGGGAAACCTTCCGGAGAAGGCAGGCCGCCAGCAAAAGAAATGACGCCGGCAGGTAGCTTCAATAAGTCACGAATTACTGAACTGGTAGGTTTGGAGGCGAGCGCCGACCAACGCGGCGTCGGTTCCTGCACTGTAGACATTTACAACTCCTTTCTGACTGTTTTTTTACATTGTCTCAAATTGTCGATTAATGTTTATAAGGCAAATTCCTTAACTTCTTTGTTAAGTTGTACTCAAATAGGTTGCTCTACCTAGTTTTTTGTTATAAAAAAGGCTTTTTCTAGATAAAAATACTTAACTGGTTGGAACTAAAAGAAAAGCCGCCGAACCTTGATGGACACGGCGGCTTAGGGACGTAAAAGTTGAAACGCTTAAATCAAAAGATCAGCCAAACGTTTTTGTTTTGGTTCAGCATGACGCTTTTCAAAGATATCCGTCCAACGTGTGACTTGTTTTCTTACCTGACTGGGAGCTGTTGCGCCGACATGATCGCGGGCTGCAATACTTGCTTCCAACTTGAGCGCTTTCTCATAGACATCTTCTTCGATCAAATCGCTGAAGCCTTTGAGTTCTTCAAGAGTAAGTTCAGCTAAATCACAGCCTCTTTCACTGGCAAGCTTAACAACAGAGCCCACTACATCATGAGCTTCGCGGAAAGGTAGGCCCTTCTTCGTGAGATAGTCGGCTAAGTCGGTCGCAGTGGGGTAACCGGCCTGAGCAGCTTTTTTCATTTCTTCACGATTGGGGGTGACACCGGGCATCATTTCAATGAACGCACGCAACGTATCTTTGACGGTATCGATTGCGTCAAAAACCGGTTCCTTATCTTCCTGGGTATCTTTTGCGTAAGCCAACGGCAAACCTTTCATTAAAACCGTAAGGCTGATGAGATCGCCTGCTACGCGGCCAGCTTTACCACGGGCGGTTTCTGCTACGTCAGGATTTTTCTTTTGAGGCATGATGGAAGAGCCCGTTGTGAAACGATCGGGCAACATCATGAATTTAAAGCGTTGGCTCATCCAGTAGATTAACTCTTCGGACAAACGTGAAATGTGCATCATGATCAAGGAGGCTGCAGCTGTGAATTCAATACAGAAATCTCGATCACTTACAGCATCAAGTGAATTTTGCATGACTGCTTCAAATCCGAGGAGCTGAGCAGAGTAGTTGCGATCAATCGGATAGGTTGTCCCTGCCAGAGCAGCAGCACCCAGGGGCGATTGATTAACACGGCGGCGAAGATCAATTAAGCGAGTTCTGTCACGTTCGAACATTTCAACGTAAGCAAGAAGGTGATGACCGAGCGTGACAGGTTGAGCGACTTGCATGTGCGTAAAACCCGGCATAATGGTGTCGGTTTCATTGGCAGCTAAATGAACGAGTACCTCTTGAAGCTCGCTCACCAAATCGGTGATCGTATCAATTTCTTCACGCATATAAAGACGCATATCAGTGGCGACCTGGTCGTTTCTCGAACGACCCGTATGCAAGCGCTTACCGGCATCACCGACGAGCTGGGTGAGACGTGCTTCAATATTTAAGTGCACATCTTCGAGTTCAAGCTTCCATTCAAATTGACCTGAACGGATTTCTTCGATGATTTGTTTCATACCGCGCTTGATGTCGGCTAAATCTTCGTCGCGAAGTACGCCACACTTGTTCATCATGGTCGCGTGCGCGATGGAACCAGCGATATCAGCCAGAGCCATACGCTTATCAAAATCAACGCTAGCGGTGTAGCGCAAGACAAAATCAGCGACCGGTTCGGAAAAACGGCCCGACCATGCCTTTTTCTTTTGTGCCAAAGGGTCTAAATGTTCTGTAGCAACAGTAGTCATTTCTTACTAACCTTTTAAAAAATGGTTGTTAGGCATTGTACGCAATTCGATGATGATATTGATCCTATGAAGCATTGTTTTTTGAGATTTCTAATTAAAAATACTAAGAAAATCAATTAATTAGAGCGAATTTTGTCGACAAATTGAACTGATAAATAAAATAACTGAACGTTAATGTCGAAAAATGAAAAAATAGATGATCAGATGATTTTTCTCAGCTCTTTTTAAGAATAACGTGACAAAATCACCCCGTCAGATATTTAGATGATAGGTAAGAGGTTATGTCAGACGTCATTACGATTGCTACTAGAGAAAGTCCTTTGGCTCTTTGGCAGGCTGAGCATGTTCAAGCTCTACTGCGCGAGCGTTATCCTGAAAAAAAGGTCGAATTATTGGGTATGACCACTCAGGGCGATCAGATCCTAGATAAAACACTTTCTAAGATCGGCGGAAAAGGTCTTTTTGTTAAAGAGCTCGAAATTGCTATGCAAAAGAAGTTGGCTCATTTGGCCGTTCATTCTTTAAAGGATGTGCCGATGGAGTTACCGGAAGGCTTTGTGCTTGCCGCAGTGAGTCAGCGTGAAGATCCCAGGGATGCATTTGTCAGTAACCGCTATGAGTCACTTGAAAGCATGCCAGCCGGCAGTGTTGTCGGAACGGCCAGTTTGCGTCGTGAGCTGATGCTTCGCTCAAGATTTCCTCACCTGAAGGTTAAACCAGTCAGAGGGAATGTCGGAACGCGTTTGAAAAAGTTAGACAGCGGTGAGTACGATGCTCTCGTTATGGCTAGTGCTGGGTTTAAGCGTTTGGGTTTGAAAGACCGTATTCGGGAAATCATCAGTGATGATGTGTCATTGCCTAGCCCCGGGCAGGGAGCTTTGGGTATTGAATGCCTGCAAAGCGATCTGGATACGCAGCAGGCAGTAGCGTTTATTAACGATGAAAAAACTCGTGCCTGTTGTTTATCCGAACGGGCAGTGAGCCGCGCTTTGGGCGGTTCGTGCCAGGTACCTCTAGCTGCTTATGCCACAATTGAAGACTCCGTTATGAGACTGCGGGCTTTGGTCGGTGACCACACGACAGGAGAAAGCGTTTCGACTGAGGTAAGAGGCGATTGGCAAACATACGAACAATTGGCTCAAAAAGCGGTTGAAGATCTTTTAAAACAGGGCGCTCGGAGCTATATTGAAAAATTGTTGAGTAAATAGTCGACTTTGTGGTTCAAAATGATTCATTATCGAAAACCGATTATTTTGATGAGGCCTGGGGCTTCCAATGAGCGTTTGGCAGAAAGGCTTAACAAACTTGGAATGAATATCTGGAAGTGGCCAGTCTTTACTATTCTGCCGCCAGTTGATCCGGAGCGAATAAGAGAAAAACTCTCTGATTTAAATAGCTTCGATATGGTTTTATTGGCCAGTCCCGCAGCTGTGGCCGCAAGTGCTGTTTATGTGAAAAAGTGGCCCGAACATATTACGTTAGCTACGATCGGTTCGGGAACCGCAAGAGTCATTCGTGCTGCTTGGGGGGCGGAAACGCCGGTGTTGTACCCTGAGGGAGAGACTTTTGAGTCGGGCTCTGAGCATTTATTTGAGCTTTTAAAAGCGCGAGGCTTTCCGGCTCGCGTTTTGATCGTCAGAGGGCAAGTCGGCCGCGAATGGCTCCGTGAACAGCTTTTGGCTCACGGGACTGACGTTGAAGTGTTGCCCGCTTACCAAAGGGCTCCTTTAGAACTTTCTACGAGTGAACTCGATAAGTTGCAGTCTTCAATTTCTGGACCGGCTCCGATCGTGTATTTAACGAGCAGTGATGCTGTGGGCGTTTTGCTTCATGCGGTCAAGACCGTCTCCGGTGCTCTGGAGTGGCTTCAGAAAGGATTTGTGCTTACTATTCACCCGAGACCCAAAGCCCAGCTCGAAGAGGTTGGATTTCGCAACGTCGCTTTGGTTTCGGCCAAAGATGAAAAGGTGCAGCAGGCGATTGAAAAGCTTCTTGAGATCGTCTGAAGCCTTGTTTACAATGAATCGGATGAGTTGGCGTGCGCTCTTTTTGAGCGCACGTGTTTTTAAAATTTAAACAGAGGAATTAAGAATGTCCGCTTGGATTTTAGGTCATAAAAACCCTGACAGCGACAGCATTATTTCGGCTATCGCCTGCGCAGATTTGTATCGTCAAAGAGGGCTTGATGTGGTGGCGGTTGCCCAAGGTAAGCCTGCTCCTGAAACGGCTTTTATTTTGGATCGCTTCGGCTTGACAGCACCTGAAGTGGTATCAAGCGTAGCCGGTCAAGACCTATATCTTGTTGACTTCTCTGATAAGGCTCAGGCTCCTGCTGACATTGATCAGTGCAACTTAAAGGGCATTGTGGATCACCATAAATTGGGTGATATTACGAGCTCTTCTCCCATTGAAGCAGTCATTATGCCAGTCGGTTGTACCTGTACGATTTTAAAGCGCATGTATGACTACCTTGGACTCACAGTTCCGGCCGGTGTTGCCGGTGCAATGCTTTGCGCTATTTTGTCCGATACGGTCATCTTCAAGTCTCCGACCTGTACGCCTGCCGATAAGCAAGCTGCAGAGCAATTGGCTTGTATCGCTGGTGTTGCCGATATTCAGGCCCTCGGTATGGAACTCTTTACGGCTAAGAGTGCAGTCAAGGGTGTGGCTCCTCGTGATCTGATTTTCCGCGACTTTAAAGATTTCAACATGGGCGGCACAAAGGTCGGTGTTGGTCAGCTTGAGTTAGTTTCTCTGGACTTAGTTGCTGATATGAAGGCAGACATTGAAGCTGAATTGGCTCGTGTGAAGTCTGAAGAAGGCCGCCACACAGCTTTATTGCTTCTTACTGACATTATGAAGGAAGGCTCAGAGTTATTGATGGCTTCTGATGAACCGCAAAAAATTGCTGTTGCTTTTGGCAAAGATCCGGCCTTGCTGGCTCAGGGCAATTTGTGGCTCGAAGGCGTGATGAGCCGCAAGAAGCAAGTTGTTCCGGCACTTGAAGCCGCTTTCCGCTAAAGTCAATTATGATTTAAAGTTCAAGGCCGGGAACGCATCTGAGCACTCCCGGCCTTTTTTCGAGACAGCTTATGATTTACGTTCATGCCTACCCATTTCGCGTAGATGATCCGGAACGCAATGTCCGGACTATCACTGCTTTAGCTCGAGACAAAAATTTGTCAGAGGGCGATGTCCTGATTTTTCCTTTTCAGACTCTCACGGGTACAGTTCAGGACTACTGGTCGATGCGGCCGGAGAATAAACAAAGAAATGAATATTGGCTCAATAAATTGGCGGTCTCGCTTAAAAATTTTCATACAAAAGTGATATTGCCAGCGGTTTTGAGTGAGGGTCTGGGCGTTTTCTGTATTGAAAAAGGAAAGATAGAATCGTTGGATTTCGAATGGATTAGTGGTGGCATAGCTGTCAGGCAGGAAAATAGCCGTTTGAATTATGACCTCAATTTCAGAGCGGCTTGCGTGGGGGAAGCATTTCAAGCAAGCAATTCACCGAACCTGATTGTGGTCGATGGTCAGGGCTTTATGGATTCAAAAGTTTGGCTTGGACAATGCCGAGTCGTAAAAAACGGACGCACCAAGGCTAACTACATGGCTTATCCTCATGCTTTTACCCCTGAAGAAGGCTGCGTATCGTGGCTTGATGAATGTCATGAGCGCTTTGCAGCAATGCAAATGGCATTGACCCTGTACGTCAAACGAGGTGGATTTGAAAAAATTTCTTTAGGCCTCTCGGGGGGCTTAGATAGTGCTGTGGTTGCTGCGCTTGCTGTGAGTGTAGTAGGAGCCGAAAACGTCAATGCCTATATTCTACCTTCACGTTTTACGAGTACAGAGAGTTTTGAGGATGCTGCAGCGCTTGCTAAGAATTTGGGTTTGAAACTGCGAGAATTGCCCATCATGCCGGCTGTTGATATGCTGGCTGAAACAGCCTCACGCTACGTTCCTTATTGGGGTGATAAAGGACTAATGCAGGAAAATCTTCAGGCTCGCGTCCGAGGCCTGCTTTTGATGTCACTCAGTAACGCCGATCACTCTTTAGTGTTAAATACCGGAAATAAAAGTGAGCTTTCAGTCGGCTACTGCACCTTGTATGGCGATATGGTCGGTGGCTTAGCGCCTCTGGCTGACATTTACAAGTCAGATCTGTACAGAATGTGTTACAGCGTTGAATATCTCTCGAGAGTAATTCCGAAAAATATTCTGACAAAAGCACCCACAGCTGAATTAAGGGACAATCAAAAGGATGAAGATTCGTTGCCGCCATATGAAAAACTCGATGCCGTTCTCAAGGATTTGTTTGAGGGGCAGATGGATGGTAAAAGACTTCGTAAGAAATATGGTTCGGATTTGGCTGTTCGCGTAATTAAATTAGTAAAAGGGGCCCGCTTTAAACATATTCAGGCTCCGATGGGGGTTCAACTTTCAAGCTGTCCGGTAAAAGGCCTCAGCCAAGCATTCTATGAAGGTCTTTTGCCCAAACAGTTTTAATCAACTATGATAAAAAAAATTTTAGGCAGAAAGGAGAGATCGTGAAACAGGTTGTCGCCATTATCAAGCCATTTAAATTGGATGATGTTCGTGAAGCTTTGTCGGATGTGGGTGTGCAGGGACTCACCGTCACGGAGGTAAAAGGTTTTGGACGTCAAAAGGGACACTCGGAACTCTACCGTGGTGCAGAATATATGGTCGACTTTTTACCCAAAGTAAAAATTGAAGCGGTGATGAGTGAAGACTTGGTTGATCAGGCTGTTGAAGCGATTTTAAAGGCAGCAAGAACCGGCAAAGTGGGAGATGGGAAAATTTTTGTTTTTGATGTGGAGCAGGTCATCAGAATCAGAACAGGAGAGACAGACGAAGCGGCAGTCTGATTTAGGATCAAAGTAAGATCTTAGTTTCATCTATAAAAATTAACATGGCGGTTTCTTTGATTTAAATCATTGAAAACCGCCTTTTGTTTTTAGTAAACTCCTGAAGACTGTCGAGCAGTTTTTTTGGGTTTTTACGATAGCAACGGGTTTGTTAGAAGATGATGGGTACTAAGGCATTAATGGGCGATTCGACAGTAGCCAGATATGTTTTTTCACAGTCAGAGGCTTTTTCAAACCGTCGCGTCATTTTGTTGAAAGGGTTTGAAAATGTCCAACTATACCGTCTCTTTACTTCAGGCTTCTTTTTATAGCACACCTATTATTTCACGTTGTTTGATTCACCCGGTTGACGTTCAAAAGAAAAGTCCGGATGCAAGATCGTGGAAAGCCGTCAATGATGAAATCTTGTCTCAAGTTCCTTCTAAATCCCTTTTATCTCTGACCGTTAAGGATTTGACCCGACAGCTCAATTTGCTTGCTATGCAACACATTAACGGCTGGGTTTTCAATGCTCAAAGAGCGATACTCGTTAAAAATCAGCTGCAAAACGCATCGCGCCGTTATAAGACAATACGTGATGGGGTTTTTGCTGATGAATTAAAGTCTGTGATTAGATCGCTTTTTAGCCGCAACCCGCGCTTTCAGGCTAGATTAAGTGAAAAGGATTCTCTTGATGAAGCAGTCGAAGAGGTCACCGGTAGAGCTTTAAGTCACTGCCGTTTCACTTGGGAGATGAGTCTTTTTACGTTGTTAGACAAACGTTCATTCGGTATCAGATTGATGGCTCTGATGTTTGATGAACTCTATCGTTTGCTTGAATCCCAAAACACAGACGGACATATGATGCTATCGAGAAAATTTACTCAATTTGATCGTTTGGCAGACAGACTGGGACAGTTTGCCGGTGTAGATCCTCGGTTTGATCAAGCGCTTGCTGACTATAAGCAGTCTTTGAGATGTTTACCCAATGACGGTTCGCCCCTCTATGAAGGGGGCCTTAAGGAATTTTGGCAGGAACTCACCCGTTTAGGGGATTATTTAAAAAATGAATTGCAAAGTGACTTTTATGAGCAACCCACAATCACGAATGACTTCAACGAGGATTCTTTGCATTGGGATGTTGATGCCGACAACACAATTGATGATCTGATTGTTTGGGAGCAGTGTGATATTGATACGGGCGTTTCAATTACTTCGATAAGTGATTTAGATCAGAATAATTTTTTAAATTCAGATCCGTTCAACATTTGAGAAAAGGCTCAAAAATCGATACCATACTAAACTGATTTTTGTCAAAAGAGGCAGAGATGGATTTTAAAGTTCGATTGATGAAGATGGATCGCCTCATCAGTGAAAAGGGCGTGGTGACTTTTGAAGAGTTACAGAGAGCAACAGGAGCGGCTCCGGCTACTGTAAAGCGTGATATTCGATATATGCGCGAAGAACTGAAGGCCCCGATTATTTTTTCCAGAATTCGGGGAGGATATCTTTTTGCAAAAAACCGAGCAGAAGCCAAGCGAGATGACTTCTATGACCGCAAGTCCATGTGGTTTACTCCAGATGAGCTCTACTGCATGGTCAAGACGCTTGATGATTTTTCTGAGCTAGAGAAAAATCGAAAAGGCTATCTCACAAAAGACTTGAGACAGATGGCCTCTCGAATCCGCTCCAGTATGTTTGAAGAACAGGCAAATGCCGATGAGCTTTTAAAGCGCGTTCAGATTCGTGAACCGAAGAGAAAGCCAATTGTAAGTGATACTTTTGAGGTGATTGGTCAGGCACTCGTACATCGTCAACGGGTTCGCATTGTTTACTATTCCGAAAGCAAAAAAGAAGAAACCCGCCGCGTAGTCAGTCCCATGCGTTTGAATTATTACCGCAACCGTTGGTATTTGGATGCTTGGTGTCATGAAAGAGGTGCTCTGAGAAGCTTTAACATCGAAAACATCCGCTATGCCGATATTATGCAGATGGGTGTGAAGATTGTGCCGATGAAAACGGTTGAAGCTGAGCTTGATCGATACTACGGAATGTACCGATCTGGAGAGCTTCAATGGGCGCGCATTCGCTTTGCCGGATCAGCTTCAAAAATCGCCAGTCAAATCATCTGGCACCCCGATCAAATGGAGCTTTGGCTCAAGGACGATCTCTATGAGCTCACAATTCCTTACTCTGGCAACAGTCCTGAGCTAGTCGGAGATATTTTGCGATACGGGCCTGCAGCCAAAGTTGTAGAACCAGAAAGTCTCAAAAATCAGGTTCGTGAAGCTTTGCAAGCTTCTTTGAAAAATTACGATAAGTGATGGGTAGGTAAAGTGGCTTTGCATCGTTCTTACCATTATCGGCATAAACCCAGAGAGACACATACGCGTGCTCAGACTCAAAAAACAAGCCCAGAGCAGGTTGCCGAAGAAATTTTCTTTTGCGGCGATCCGCACGGCTCCTTTGATCATATCCTTCAGGCGGCAAAAGAACACCGTCCGAAAGCTATGGTGATTTTGGGTGACCTGCAGCCGCCAGCTCCTTTGCATGAAGTTTTAGCGGATATTTTAAGTTTTGTTGATGTATGGTGGATTCCCGGCAATCACGACACGGATAATGATCTTTTTTATGATCGTCTCTGGAGAAGTGAACTTGCTGGTCATAACCTACATGGCCGTGTGGCATTGGTAAACGGAATTCGAATTGCTGGTTTGGGCGGAGTTTTCCGCGGTCAAATTTGGATGCCGCCTCAGGCCCCCAACTACATGTCTGCCGGTGCATTTATCCGTCGTATCGGCCGCGGTAATATGTGGAGGGGAGGACTGCCAAGACGCCATCGTACCTCCATCTTTCCTTCTACCTATGACAATCTCATGGAGCACAAAGCCGATGTGCTGGTGACCCATGAGGCGCCGGGGTGTCATCGCAAGGGATTTTTGGCAATTGATCAATTAGCTAAAAAACTGCAGGTGAAATATCTCTTTCACGGTCACCAGCACGAGGATAGACATTATCCGACTTACTACGGATTTACGCCCCGGGGAGTCGGCTATCGAGGCATAGTCAATTTGAAAGGTGATGATATTGTTGCTGCGCAGATTGATCCCCGTGAGGCTATGGAATTTGCTGAACAGGCCCAATCGCTTGAGCGTTTTGAAAGAGCTATGTTTAAGCGCTTAGGCTAATGCCTAAGCGCTCAGTCTCAAAACTTCTTTTTACTGTTAGGGAAAGACTTTGGATGAACGCGCCTCGGAGCAGGTTTTGTGCGCTTTACTGACGGAGAGATATTAGGCTTAATCTCTGGAGCTTTGTTGCTTATTTCTTTATCCTCAAATTTCGGCATGGCAAATGTAATCGAGACATCTTTAGCGATGCGCTTGCGTGCCTTCTGAGACAGCCAAGTTTTGATCATGGCAACGCCCACAGCTAAAAGCACAGGTCCAAGAATGAGTCCAAGGAACCCGAATGCGATCACGCCACCGAATACTCCGAGGAAAACCAGAGAAAGCGGCAGAGACGAACCTCTGGCAATAAGTAAAGGTTTTAAGAAGTTATCTACGCTGGCCACAGCCAATGTGCCCCAGGCAATCATAAAGAGCGCAAGGCCGATTTCATTTTGAGCATAAAGCCAGATTGCAACCGGTCCCCATACAAGGGGCGGTCCGATCGGAACAACCGATAAAATGAAGACGGCTACGGACAAAAGTAGTGTTCCGGGAGCGCCCACTATAATAAAACCAATACAGGCAACAAGACTTTGACCCGCTGCTGTGCCGACTATGCCATAAACAACACTGCGGGTTGTGTTAACCAGAATGTGTGAGAGCTCGTGGCTGAGTTCGCCGGAGACTTTTTCTAAAAAGTCATTGCCTTTGCTTGCCAGCCATTCTCCGTCTCGATAAAAGAAAAAAGCGATAAAAGCAACGAGAGCCATCTGAACAAGTCCATTGCCGAGTGCCCAGGCAATCGTGAGGACTTCTCGTGTTATCGGGTCAATCATTTTGCCCATGTAATCGGCTAGCGCCTGAGGTTGGAAAACAATCGCAAACTGACTGTATAACCACGGACCTATTAAGGGAATCTCTCGTAAGCCCTCTGGAGCACTGATTGTGCGGATGTATTCGGTTAAGCCTGAAATTGCGCTGGGTAGCTGCTGAGCAATGGCAGCTGATAAAAACATGGTCGGAATGATCAGGCAGACTACAAGCAAAGTTACCATAAGAAACGCTGCAACTGTCGGTCGATTACCCAAACCATTTTTAAATCGCTTAAATAATGGCCAACTGACGACAGTGACAATGGCGGCAATGATGATGGCTGTCAAGAAAGGCTTAACAACAAAAAAACACCCCAGAGCAATAGCCGATCCAAATAAGATACGTATTAGGATGTCAATGCGTTCTCTTAAGTTAACCATTTGTTTATGAATAAAAATGAAGCAACAACACAGCCACTAGTCTAAACGAAAATAACTTTGAGCGTACGAATAAGAGCTTGAACCGTTAAAATTTTTAAAAATATTTTTTTGCTGGAGAAAATTAAATGCCGACAATTACCGAAGAAATGATTAAACGCGTAAAAGAAGTGAAGACATCAAGCGAACGGGTCTTTGACGGAAACTTTCTCCATGTTGACAGAGATAGCGTGACAACTGCTTCTGGTTTGGCCCGTACGAGGGAATTTATTCGTCACCCAGGCGCTTCTGTCATCATCGCTTTATTTGAAGATCAAACAGTGCTATTGGAATTTCAATGGCGGCAACCTTGTGAGATGGCTTTTTGGGAGTTGCCAGCTGGAAAACTAGATCCCAATGAAAAACCAGCCACGTGTGCCAAGCGAGAGCTCGAAGAGGAAACAGGATACCGGGCAAGCGAGTGGTTTTATTTGGGAAAAATTCACAACGCTATCGGTTACTCTAACGAACACCTAGAATTTTTCTTAGCCAAGAGTTTAAAAGCCGGAACCCGTCACTTAGATGAAGGTGAGTGTCTGGATGTATTTAGAGTGCCTTTTGAGGAACTAAGACAGATGGTTCTTAACGGTGAAATCACTGATGTGAAAACCATTGTGGGGATTTATTGGCTTGAAAAGTATCTGGAAGGTAAGATGGCTGCAACACCTTGTTAACTCTCGACAAAATCAGGCTATTTGTCGACTATGGAAGAGTTTGAGATGGCTCAAACTTTTGCCTGTTCACTTGACATGATTTTCAATAAACTGAGCCGAAGGGCCGCACTTTTTATGAGTCGGTAAGTGTTTGAATAAAAATTTTATGACGAGGAACTATGTCTGAGACCATTTTGCAAAAAGTACCGGTCGGTGAAAAAGTGGGCATTGCTTTTTCCGGCGGTTTGGATACGTCTGCAGCTTTGCGCTGGATGAAAAATAAGGGTGCATTGCCTTATGCCTACACGGCTAACCTCGGCCAGCCCGATGAAGACGACTATGAAGCAATTCCCCGTCGTGCCATGAACTATGGTGCAGAAAAAGCCCGTCTTGTTGAATGCCGCCCGCAACTGGTTGCTGAAGGCATTGCTGCTATTCAGTCTGGCGCTTTCCATGTCACGACTGCCGGTCAGACGTACTTCAATACGACTCCGTTGGGCCGTGCCGTGACCGGCACAATGCTCGTGAACGCTATGCGTGAGGACGGCGTTCATATTTGGGGTGACGGCTCTACCTATAAGGGTAACGATATTGAGCGCTTCTATCGTTACGGTCTGTTGGCTAACCCTGAATTAAAGATTTACAAGCCCTGGCTTGACCGTGACTTTATTAACGAGCTGGGTGGACGCGCAGAAATGAGCGCGTTTTTGAAGGCCGAAGGCTTTGACTATCGTATGTCAGCCGAAAAAGCCTACTCCACAGACTCTAACCTTTTGGGTGCCACCCACGAAGCAAAACACTTGGAGAGCTTACAAACAAGCATGAAGATTGTTAAGCCGATCATGGGTGTGGCTTTCTGGGATCCGGCTGTTGTGATTGAACCGGAAGTCGTCACGGTCACTTTTGAAGAAGGTGTGCCAGTTGCATTAAACGGCAAGACTTTTGATGATCATGTTGCCATGATGTATGAAGCCAATGCTATCGGTGGCCGCCACGGTTTGGGTATGAGCGATCAGATTGAAAACCGTATTATTGAAGCGAAGAGCCGTGGTGTTTATGAAGCTCCGGGGATGGCACTTTTGCATATTGCCTATGAACGTTTGGTAAGCGGTATTCACAATGAAGACACCATTGAACAATATCGCATCAACGGTATCCGTCTCGGTCGTCTGCTTTATCAAGGCCGTTGGTTTGATTCTCAGGCTATCATGCTTCGTGAGTCTGCTCAGCGTTGGGTAGCACGTGCCATTACAGGTACCGTGACACTGGAATTGCGTCGTGGCAATGACTACACCATTTTGGATACCGTAAGTCCGAATCTGACCTATGAACCTGAACGCTTGACGATGGAAAAGGGTGACTCGATGTTTACGGCTGAAGACCGTATCGGTCAATTGACGATGCGCAACCTTGATATCGTGGATACGAGGGCGAAGTTAGGCATTTACGCCAAGTCTGGTTTGATTTCTGGCACGAGTGCTGTGGCGCTGTTGGGCGGAAGCAAAAAATAAGACATTTTAGTCTTTAGTTTTTAAACGGGTGGGGAGAGGATTTTTCCCCATCCGTTTTTCTTTTAAGGGATTGATTTCTGAACGCCGAAGGCGACATTTGTATTCTTTTTTGAACGTAGCGGCAGAAATAAGACAAAGAGGAAAAATTTAGTTTTTCAGCAATGTCTGTTAAAGAATATTCCTTTTGTAAAAGCAGTCGACATATTTCCTGCATGGTGAAGCGATCAATAAAGTAGGAAGCGCCTTTGCCGCTGACTTTTCGACAGACCTCTGACAGATAGTGAGGGCTCACAAAAAGTTTTTGCGCGTAATAACTTAAGTTTCGATGCTCAATAAAGTTTCCCTGATACAAAAGCTCAATAAATTTTCTGACTAGTTGGGCGTGGTGTTCGGTGACAAAATCGTTTTGCCGCCCGCGGGTATGAATATCGTAGAGATCCAAAATGTGAGCAATTAAGAGGTGCTGAATGAGTTCAGAGTAAAACAAATGATTAGTTTGCTCCCTTCTCGCTTTTAGTCGCATCAAATCCGTTTCACACTTTTTGAAATCCTTTTGAGAAAGTTTCATTACAGGATTTTGCAATAGGGCTATAAACAGTTATACTATAATTACTCAAATCTACTTTATATTAATTAAAATGAGTAAATTGTATAGCATCAGCCAAGCCGCTCAACAATTGGGCGTTGCCGTTTCCACTCTCAGACGTTGGGAGTATGAAGGCAAATTAATTCCCCAACGCACTCAGGGCAATCAGAGAAGGTATTCAGCAGAACAACTTATGGGCATGGGACGAAAACTACCGCCTCAATCTGAACGCGTCACTCTAGCCTACGCCCGGGTATCAAGCGCCGATCAGAAGCAAGATCTGGAGAGACAAAAGACGGTTTTGGAGATGTACTGTGCGGCCCAAGGCTGGACTTTTGAACTCATCAGCGATCTCGGCAGCGGAATGAATTACCGGAAAAAAGGATTGCAGTCTTTACTGGAAAAACTGCTTAACGGTAAAATCGAACGCCTGGTCATCACTCACAAGGACCGGCTGCTGCGCTTCGGAGCCGAGCTGATTTTCTCGGTCTGCGAAATGAAAGGGGTTGAGGTGGTGATCATCAATAAGGGCGAAGAAGCTTCTTTTGAAGAAGATTTAGCCAAGGATGTCTTGGAAATCATTACTGTGTTTAGCGCCCGCCTGTACGGTTCACGCAGTAAGAAAAATCAGAAATTAATTAATGGGATGAAAGAAGCCGTTAAAGCGGCTCAATAGACAAAAAATCTAAAAGATGACTATTCACCGTGCCCATCAGATTGAGCTCATTGTGAATGAAAAGCAAGAGCTGTACTTGAAGAAAGCGGTCGGCTGTGCCCGATTTGCTTTCAATTGGGCATTAAATGAGTGGAAACAAGAGTACGAGGCCTATAAGAAAGATCCTAGCTTACCGAAGCCGAGTCAGTACAGTATCCGTCGCAAACTCAATGCCGTAAAGCGGGAACAATTTCCGTGGATGATGGAAGTGACCAAGTGCGCCGTGCAGATGGCGATTATCCAATTAGGTCAAGCTTTTTCGAATTTCTGGAAAAACCCCGAACACTTCAAATATCCGAAGTTTAAAAAGAAGTATGTTTCCGATAGCTTTACCATCAGTAATGATCATTTTGAAGTCAAAGGTTCACGCATCCGTATACCGAAGTTAGGTTGGGTGCGGATGCGTGAGCCGTTGCGGTTCAAAGGAGCGAAGCTGCTTTGGGCAACGGTGTCGCGACGCGGCAAAAGGTGGTACGTGAGCCTGGTGTGTGAACTTACCGATCTCAGTCACTTGAAACCGGCCAAAAACCAAGGCACGGTGGGAGTAGATCTGGGGGTGAAGTCACTAGCGGTGCTCTCGAACCATAAGAAGTTTGAGGCGTTGCAGCCATTAAAGAAAAGTCTGTCGAAACTTCGCCGTCTGCAAAGAAAGTTAGCCCGAAGTAAGAAAGGCGGTAAAAACCGTCTTAAGTTGGTACTGGAAATCGGCGAATTGCATCGCAAGGTTTTCAATTACCGGCAGAATGCCTTGCATCAGTTAACGAACTATCTGACGACCCACTTTTCACGAATAGTGATTGAAGACCTGAATGTGAGCGGGATGCTGAAAAATAGGAAACTGGCGCGGTGCATAGCTGACGTTGGTTTTTACGAGTTTCGTCGTCAGTTGATGTACAAAGCCGAGCAGAGGGGCTGTGAGGTGATCGTGGCGGATCGCTTTTATGCGAGCTCGAAGACGTGCGGCTACTGCGGAGAGAAAAACGAAGCATTAAAGCTATCGGACAGACGATGGAAGTGTGCGCATTGCGGAGCCGAAATTAAGGACCGGGACTTCAATGCGGCGATAAACTTAAGAAGATATACCGAGCGGCCGAGCTGATTTGGATGAGCCCGGCGGTGCCGTGAGTTACACGGTGAACGCCTTTGCCTGCAGAGAGAGGGGAGAAAACTCGGGACGTGACCCCAAGCAGGCCCGAAAGACTTTCGCGAGAGGGTGTTTTGGTGAGAGATGAGCGCTGGCTTTGGAGAGACTCGAAGTGAAACTCATCCCGATGATGGAGGAAGAGAAACTGAAAGTTGAGCAGGTATTTTGACTATATCTGATCAACCTCGACTAGGTTTTTCGTAACGGTACAGGACTTATTTCTTCACAATGAAGTTAAACCCGCATTAAACCAACTGGAAACGAATCCGTTTTTCCAACAAAAAGATGCAAATAAATTTTTGCGCAAAGAGGAAATTGTGCATGAGGCTTGGGCTCCTTTTGCCGAAGGCAAAAATGATATCTTCCATCATTCTGTTTTGTCGGCTATTGCAAAAAAGTACGGTAAAACTGTTGGAAATGTCGTGTTGCGCTGGCTCAATCAGCGTAACGTGGTGGTCATTCCAAAGTCAGTTCGAAAGGACAGAATGATTGAAAATTTCAATAGTTTTGACTTTACCCTCAGTGAAGATGAAATGCAGGCGATTAGCAAACTCGATACCGGCAAAAGCCCGATTTATGACGATATGGATTTAAATGTCACAAGATTTATCGGATTGCACAAAATTCATGATTGAGTTGAAGCGTTGACTTTTAGAGCAAAAAATGAAAAAAATCACTTTAAATAACGGCGTGCAAATGCCTGTTGTGGGTTTTGGCGTCTATCAGATTGATCCAAAAGACTGAGAGCGCTGTGTCAGAGAAGCTTTGGAGGTCGGTTACCGTTCAATTGATACTGCTCAGGCCTACTACAATGAAGCACAAGTTGGAAATGCAATAAGAGCTTCTGGAATTGAGCGTCAAGAAATCTTTTTGACTACCAAAGTTTGGATTTCTAACGCTGGTGAAGAAAGAGCCGCTAAAAGTATTGATGCGTCATTGAAAAATTTGAAAACTGATTATCTTGATTTAGTGCTCATCCATCAACCTTTCGGAGACTATTACGGTACCTATCGCGCCCTACAGAGGGCACTTGAAGTTGGCAAGATCCGAGCGATCGGTTTGAGTAACTTTTATGATGCACGCTTTGTGGATTTGGCTGAAAACATGGACATTAAACCGGCTGTACTGCAGCTTGAAACTCATGTGTATTGCCAGCAGCAAAAGATGCGCGAGCTTATTGAACCATACGGTACAGAGCTTATGGCTTGGGCTCCTCTGGTCGAAGGCAAGAATAATTTCTTTAATGATCCGGCTTTGATACAAATTGCTGCCTCCCACGGCAAAAGCGTTGCTCAAGTGGCGCTTAAGTACCTCACTGATGAAAACATTATCGTGATTCCTAAGTCAACGCATCGGCAAAGAATGCAAGAAAATATCACTATTGGTGATTTTTCTTTAACTCAAGAAGAAAGGTCTCAAATTCGAGCATTGAGCGGTCCAAAGCCACTTATGGCCGACTTTAATGATCCAGAACTGGCGAAATTTCTTCTTAATTACGAGAAAATGTTTGCGCCGAAATCGTAAGAAAAACCGTTAAAATTGCCGCCATCAGTGATTTTTTTCTAAGGTTTTTTGAGTGTCTGTACCTTTTGAATTCAGAATCGGGTGGCGGTATACCCGTCAGGGCCGCAGAGGTCGCGGCAAAAATGGGTTTATTTCATTTATCTCTGTGATGAGTGCAGCCTCCATAGCATTGGGTGTTATGGCACTCATCGTCGTGCTATCCGTAATGAACGGCTTTCAAAAGGAAGTCCGTGACAGAATGCTCTCAGTTATTCCCCATATCGAAGTAATCAGCTACGCAGGGGCCCTACAGAATTGGGAAGAAACAGCCAAAATAGTAGCAGATGATCCTCATGTTTTAGGTGTTGCCCCTTACTCTTCCGGACAAGGCCTTTTGAGTACCGGTTCCAGTGTTCGCGGAGTTTTATTAAGAGGGATTGATCCTGGATTGGAAACTAAGGTATCAGATATTGATAAGCAGATGGCCTACGGGAAACTCACGGATTTGCAAGCAGGTGAGTACGGTATCGTGCTGGGCTTAGATTTAGCCCGATTACTTCGTTTGAGTGTCGGCGACAAAGTCAATGTCATTATTCCTCAAGGGCGGGCAACACCAGCTGGAATTGTTCCTCGAATGCGTGCCTTTACTTTAACGGGGGTGTTCTCATCTGGCCACTACGAATATGACAGCTCAATGGCACTGATTCATATTAAGGATGCACAGACGCTCTTTCGCCAAAACGGACCAGCTGGACTTCGTGTGCGAGTCGATGACATGAATAAGGCTCCCCAAATATCTTTTGAAATTTTGAAATCTTTACCAGACACTTTTGCTGTAACCGATTGGAGCAGACAGAATCGCACATGGTTTGCGGCTGTTCAGGTTGAGAAGCGGATGATGGCCATTATTCTGTTTTTGATTGTGTTAGTAGGTGCTTTTGGGCTGGTTTCCAGTATGGTTATGACTGTCACTGAAAAACAGTCGGATATTGCCATCTTAAGAACGTTAGGTGCCTCGCCTGTTTCTATCATGACGGTTTTTATGGTGCAGGGTGCTGTTGTGGGTATTGCCGGTGTAGCAAGCGGAGTGATATTGGGTTTGCTTTTAGCCTGTAATCTTGATGTGATAGTGCCAGCTATTGAATCGCTTTTTGGCATTCAGTTCTTGCCCAAAGAGGTCTACTTTATCAGTTCTCTGCCATCGGACCCGAGAGCTGAGGATATTGTGCCGATTGCACTCTTTTCTTTGATACTGTCGCTTTTGGCAACGATTTATCCTAGTTGGCGGGCAGCTAAAACCAAGCCCGCGGAGGCCTTACGCTATGAGTGAAAAAATTGAAAACGTTATTATCGCTCAGGGAGTGCGAAAGGCTTATCGGGAAGCAGAACGCTCCGTGGAGGTTTTAAGGGGCATCGATCTAAAAGTTCGAGCCGGGGAGCTTTTGGCTGTTGTCGGTGCATCGGGCTCAGGTAAAAGTACACTTTTACATGTTCTGGGCGGATTGGACTCTATTGATCAGGGTGAAGTCACAGTTGCCGGTCTTAAAGTTCATGCTTTAAATGAGGTTGAGCGCGGAGAACTCAGAAATCATAAGCTTGGTTTTGTTTATCAGTTTCATCACCTCCTGCCTGAATTTACAGCACTAGAAAATGTTGCCATGCCTCTGCTTATTCGGCGTATGGATGAAAAGCAAGCTTTGGAGGCAGCAAAGAAAACATTGATCGCTCTAGGTTTAGAGGAAAGATTGTTGCATTTGCCTTCTCAAATGTCAGGGGGTGAGCGGCAACGCTGTGCGATTGCCCGGGCGATGGTAACGTTGCCCGCCTGTATTTTGGCCGATGAGCCGACTGGGAACCTTGACAGACAAACTGCTAACGGTGTTTTCGATAGTTTGGTTCAACTAGCCAAGAGCCATGGGACGGCTTGTGTTATAGTGACGCACGATTTGGATTTAGCCGCGCGTTGCGATCGCGTGGTTACGATCGAAGACGGTGTCATTAAAGCTGCTTAAACCATGACAAGCTACCTTGATACTCACAACCACGTTGGCCTCACAGATCTTAAAGAGGATTTGGATGATCTCGGGCAAAAGTGCCGTGAAGCAGGTATCCGCGCGGGTGTAATTACTACAGGTACAGTCGGGGATTTTGAACGGGTCTCGGAAGTTGCCCGAAAGCTTCATTGGGGCTATTGTGTTGGACTGCATCCTTTGTATATTCGTGAAGATTATCAGGCTGATTTGCAGTATTTAAAAGAGTTTTTGTTAGCTCATCTTGATGACGAGCATTTGGTGGGAATCGGAGAAATCGGTCTTGATTTTTACGTAGAAGGGTTAGATAGAAGCAATCAGGAAAAAGCATTTGAAGCACAACTTCAATTGGCTCAGATTTTCAATCTTGCTGTTTCGGTTCATAGCCGAAGGGCGCTTTACCGGGTAATGGCTTTAATGGCTCGGTATCCCAAAGTTCAGGCGGCACTTCATGCGTTTTCTGGCTCTCAGGAAGAGATGAGACAAGTTATAAAGCGTGGTTATTATGTGGGTTTTGGCGGTGCAATGACCTATAGCGGTAGTAAACGTGTCCGTCAGGCGGCCTTCGTGTGTCCAGAAGATAAGATTCTATTGGAAACAGACTCACCAGACATGTCCCCCTCTTTTTCAGAAACAGGGCACTCCAGCCCACTGTTTTTACCACGGTATCTCAAAGAGCTCGCGTTATTGAGAAAAGTGACGCCTGAGCTTTTGGGGCAAAGAATTTTCGAAAATTCTCTCAACGCTTTCCCTCGAATGAAAAAGCTTATTTTTCGTTAGAAAAATTTCGTTTCAAAACCATGACTTTGAAATGGTTTTGAATCCCTGAAATACCCGCTTTCGAGGAACTGTTTCTGCTAAAATGCCTCCTCGAAATGATCCTGAGGGATCACGGTTTTAATATATTCGGACGGCTTTTTCGTTCGAGTCCTTTCTTTTTAATCTATTTGGGGAAATACAATGGCTATTGAACGCACCCTTTCCATCATCAAGCCGGATGCCGTTGCAAAGAACGTCATCGGTCAAATTTATACGCGTTTTGAAAACGCCGGTCTTCGTATCGTTGCTGCTCAAATGCGTCAATTGTCTCAAGCTGAGGCCGAAGGCTTCTATGCTGTGCACAAAGAACGTCCCTTCTTTAAGGATTTGGTGGCTTTCATGACCTCCGGCCCCGTGATGATCCAAGTGTTGGAAGGTGAAGGCGCTATTGCTAAGAACCGTGAATTGATGGGTGCAACCGATCCGAAGAAAGCTGCTCCGGGAACGATCCGTGCTGATTTTGCTCAAAGCATTGATGCTAATGCCGTTCACGGCTCTGACGCTCCGGAAACGGCTGCCGTTGAAATCGCTTACTTCTTCCCGACCTTGGCTATTTGCGAACGCAAGTGCTGCGGTTGCTGCTGCGGTAAGTAATGTCTTTTAGGACGAGGTGCGGCGTTATCACCTCCTTTTTTGCCGCACTTCGTTCTTTTTATTCCGAGTCGCCGTTTGGTGACTCGTTTTGCACCACGAGGGACATTTTTTCAAAGTGATGACTCAAACTATTGACCGTGTGAATCTCTTGGATTTGGACCGTGAAGGTCTGATCGAATTCTGTGAACAAATGGGTGAAAAGCGTTTTCGCGCTATTCAGCTGTTACGCTGGATTCATCGTCATTGTGTGGGTGATTTTGAAAAAATGACCGACTTGGCAAAGTCGTTTCGTACAAAACTTATTGAGCGCACCGAAATTAGGGCGCCGATTCCTGTTTGGGATAAAAAAAGCGCAGACGGGACCCGCAAATGGCTTTTTGATGTGGGTAACGGTAATGCGGTCGAGACGGTTTTTATTCCTGAAGATGACAGGGGAACACTTTGCGTATCGACTCAAGCTGGCTGCGCCATGGGTTGCCTTTTTTGTTCAACCGGTAAGCAAGGCTTTAACCGCAATTTAAAAACTTCAGAAATTATCGGACAGCTTTGGCACGCTGAAAAAACGCTGCGAGAAGATATGGGCATTACGGATCCGGCCGATCGTGTCATCAGTAATGTTGTTCTGATGGGGATGGGAGAACCGCTTCAAAATCTTGACAACGTCATCACAGCGTTAAAGTTGATGCTCGATGACAATGGCTATGGCTTGAGCCGAAGACGTGTAACAGTGTCGACCTGCGGCTTAACGTTGCAGATGGATAAACTTGCCGCAGCTGTGCCAGTGGCACTTGCTGTTTCGCTTCATGCTCCGACCGATGAGTTGCGCGACCAGATTATGCCGATTAATAAAAAGCATCCGCTTGCTGATTTGATGCAGGCCTGTAAACGCTATCTGGCTCATGCACCTCGAGACTATATTACTTTTGAATACCTTCTCATGGGGGGAGTCAACGATAGACTCGAGCATGCTCGGGCGCTTGTTAAGTTGGTGAAGGGGGTGTCTTGCAAGTTCAATCTCATTCCTTTTAACCCTTTCCCGGACAGTGATTTGAAAAAGCCCGATCCGAAAGACGTAAAAGCCTTTCAGGACTATTTAATTGGTCAGGGTATCGTAACGACAGTTCGAAAAACTCGCGGTGATGACATTGATGCTGCCTGCGGTCAGTTAGCTGGAAATATCAAGGACAAAACCCGTCGTGCAGAGCGTCTGGTAATACAAAAAGCACAGGCGACCTTTTTAGCCAAGGAGAGCTGATGTCTGTTTTTTCTCTTCGTCATCAGACGCATAAAGTACACGTCCGCTACGGTGACAATGATGTCACTATCGGGGCTGATTCTCCGATTCGAGTTCAGTCCATGACTAATACTTCGACAGCTGATGTTGAGGCAACAGTTAAGCAAATTTTGGCTCTTCACCGCGCGGGCAGTGAATTGGTGCGCCTCACAGTCAATACGCCTGAGGCCGCCCGTGCAGTCGTTCGGATTCGGGAAAAATTGGATCTGTGTGGTTGTGATGTGCCTCTGGTCGGAGACTTTCACTACAACGGTCACAAGCTTTTAACAGAGGTCTCTGAGTGTGCAAAAGCCTTATCTAAATACCGAATTAACCCCGGTAATGTCGGTCGGGCTGAGCGCGGAATGGAAAACTTCGCCCGTATGGTGCAAGTTGCTATTGACAATGATAGACCGGTTCGCATCGGAGTCAATGGCGGCTCTTTAGACCAGCAGATTTTGGCTCGAATGCTTGAAGAAAACCGCCAAGCATCTATGCCCGAAACCCCTTCGGAAGTGCAGCGGCATGCAATGGTGGCTTCTGCTTTGCAAAGTGCACAAGCGGCAGAAAAATTAGGCCTGCCTGCTGACCATATTGTGCTTTCGGCAAAAGTGTCCGGAGTCCAGGATTTAATAGCTGTCTACAGAGAATTGGCCTCACAGTGCCATTATGCACTGCACCTAGGTCTCACAGAGGCCGGAATCGGCTCTAAGGGTATCGTGGCTAGTGCTGCCTCCATGGGTGTATTGCTTGCTGAAGGCATCGGTGACACAATCCGTGTGAGCATTACCCCAATGCCGGGGTCAGCAAGAACCGAAGAGGTTCGGGTGGCTCAAGAAATTCTTCAGACTATGGGGCTTCGCGCCTTTTCGCCCCTTGTGGTATCGTGTCCAGGATGCGGTCGAACTTCAAGTGACCTATTTCAGCATTTGGCTGCGAAAACCCAGCAATATCTTATTGAAAAAACTCCCGAGTGGAGGAAAAATTGCAGGGGTTTTGAGAATATGGTCGTTGCGGTTATGGGCTGTGTAGTCAATGGCCCGGGCGAAAGCAAACACGCTAATATCGGAATCAGTCTGCCGGGTAGCGGCGAGTCACCGGTTGCGCCTGTTTATGCCGATGGCGAAAAAGTCGCTTCAATCAAGGGAGAGGCGAATGATGCTGACGGTATTGCCGACCAGTTTAAGTTATTAATTAACGAGTATGTGCAAAAGCACTACTTGAAATAAAGACGTATCTTTGAAAGAGAGTTTTTAATATGGCTAAGGTACAAAAAATTGCCGGTATTCGCGGCATGAATGACATTCTTCCGTCAGAAGCTCCGATTTGGGAGTATTTCGAGGAGTGCGCCCATGACGTGCTTCGTGCATACGGCTACAAACAAATCCGAACGCCGATCTTGGAAGCAACCTCTCTTTTCAAACGTGGTATCGGTGAAGTAACTGATATTGTTGAAAAAGAAATGTATTGCTTCACCGATTCGCTCAACGGTGAAGAACTTGCATTGCGCCCTGAAAATACTGCGGGTGTTGTTCGCAGTGTGATTGAGCATAACCTGACATACAACGCTCCTCAACGTCTTTGGTACTTTGGTCCGATGTTTAGACACGAACGTCCTCAGCGTGGCCGTTATCGTCAGTTTCACCAGCTGGGTGTCGAGGCTTTGGGCTTTAAGGGGCCGGACGTTGATGTTGAACAGATTTTAATGGCACGACGCCTTTTTGATGATTTAGAAATCCTGCCTTTGAAATTGGAATTGAATTCGCTTGGCAATTTAGAGGAGCGAAAAGCTCATCGTGAAGCGCTTATCAAGTATTTTGAATCCAACCAGGATATTTTGGATGAGGATGCCAAACGCCGCTTATACAGCAACCCGCTTCGTATCCTTGATACTAAAAATCCGGATATGCAGGAGATGGTTGAAGGGGCTCCTAGACTTTTGGACTATCTCAAAGAAGAAAGCTTGTCCTTCCTGCATCGCATGGAAGAATTGCTGTCTGTTGCCGGTGTGGACTATACGATTAACCCTCGTCTTGTCAGAGGGCTTGATTATTACAACCACACAGTTTATGAATGGGTTACGGATAAGTTAGGCGCTCAGGCCACAGTTTGCGGAGGCGGCCGTTACGATCCTCTTATTGAAATGCTGGGCGGCCGTCCCACTCCTGCAGTCGGTTTTGCTATGGGAGTCGAACGCATTTTAGAAGTCATGAAGGAATGCGGGTTCGAGTCAGGGGAACCAGATACTGAAATTTACGTTTTGCATCAAGGTGGGGCTTCTCAGGGCTACGCTATGATGTTGGGAGAAATCTTGCGTGATGCTTTTTACGAAGTAATTGTTCACGCGGGTGAAGCGAGTTTGAAGAGCCAGATGAAAAAGGCCGATCAAAGCGGAGCAAAATATGCTTTGATTTGCGGCGAAGATGAAACGGCTCACGGACGTGTGACAGTGAAATGTATGCACGGAGAGGAAAGTGAGCGTTTTATGAAGCAAGAAACGCTTGACTTACAGGATGCGATTCAATATTTTGTCAATTTGAACGACGACTTTTTCAAAGAAGACGAGGAATAAGGCATGGCCTACGATTTACAAGAACAAGAGTCATTAGATGAATTAAAAGCCTGGTGGGAGAAGTGGGGCAATCTGGTTCTTTCCGTTATTACTGTAGTCTGTTTAGCTTTTGCGGGTTATAACGGTATGAAGTGGTGGGAGCGTCATCAGGCTCAGGAAGCCAGTGTGGCTTACTCTTCTCTTCAAACGGCAATTATGCAGCAGGCTGAGCCTGCTTCTGTGCAGAAAATTGTTGATGCATTGATTGAAGATGCAGGATCAACTGTATACGGTCCTATGGGAGCTCTGAGCGCATCGCGCTATTTAGAAGCTAAAGGTGAAAGTGCTAAAGCCCAAGAGCTTTTGCATTGGGTGGTTTCGGAGTCTGACCGACCCGAATTTCAAACTGTTGCCCGCGTGCGTTTGGCAGGCTTCTTGTTAGATGATAAAAAATATGAAGATGCTGTTGCACTTTTGGTGGCAGCTCAGCCCACGGATCGCCAAATTGCGTTGGTTAATGATCGTTTAGGAGATGCTTATTTTGCAAAGGGTGATATTGTCAATGCACGTCGTGTTTGGCAGGAAGCTCTTAAGCATCCGATTGATCCGGCATTAATGGGTTTTGTTCAATTGAAACTTCAAGCTTTACCTGAAGAAGCCGAACAACAGAAGCAATAAAATTTAAAGGTTTAATGATGAAAAAAACACTTCTGGCATTGGCAGCCGCAGCGGTTTTGGCTGGTTGCAGTACACCGAGTTCTCAAGCGCCTACTGAGCTTGAGGACTATAACTCTATTGCAGAACCCGATGTGATTTGGTCTAAAAATGTAGGTGAGAGCCTCACAAATTATTTGGTGCCGAGCGTTGTGGGCAGTACGGTCTATGCGGCCGGTGGCAATACGCTTTATCGGCTTGATGCAGAAACGGGTGATGAGGTTTGGAGTCTTGATACTGACGCTCCGATTGCTGCCGGTGTAGGCAGCGACGGGTATATCGTCGCTGTTGGTACGGCTAAAGGTGAGTTGGTTGTCGCCGATGCTGAAGGTAAAAAACTTTGGTCAACTTTCTTAACGAGCGAAATGGATGCAGTGCCGCTTGTAGGTAATGGTTTGGTCATTGTTCGTACGGCAGATACCCGTGTGACGGCCTTTGATGCAACAACCGGTGAGCAACGTTGGCGCTACCAACGTCAGGCTCCGTCGCTCACGATTAAAAATGCTTCCGGTATGATTTTCTTTGGGCCGATGATTTTGGTAGGCCAAAGTAACGGTTATCTTTTAGGCTTGTCTCCGGAAGGTCGACCGGTTTGGCAGGCATTAATTTCCGAGGCACGAGGTATCACTGAGGTGGAACGTTTGGTTGACATTTTGGGCTCGCCCATGGTCAACGGAGACCTTTTATGTGCTTCAGCTTTCCAGGGTAGATTGGTCTGTATGAATGCTGTAAACGGTCAGCTGCGTTTCACGCATGATGTGACCGCGATGACGCCTCCGGCAGCTGACGACCGTTTTGTTTACATCGGCAATACGGCTAGCGAAATTTATGCATTTGACCGTACCCGTGGCTATCCGGTCTGGAAGAATGAAAACTTAAAGTGGCGTGGTGTGCGCGCCATTACACCAATGTCTGGCGTTGTAGCCGTTGGTGACAGCGAAGGCTATATTCAAATTCTCAATCCCGAAAGCGGAGAAATTATTGGCCGTACGCAGTTAGACGGAGCAATTATTTCGCCGGCTCAAAGTTATGAGCAAGGTGCTATTTTCCAAACAGAAGAAGGTGAAGTGGCCTTCATCAAGGTACAGTAAACGATGCTTCCTGTGATTGCTTTGGTAGGACGTCCCAATGTTGGGAAATCCACCTTATTTAACCGACTTACTCGATCCCGCGATGCTTTAGTGGCTGATTTCCCGGGCTTAACGAGAGACAGACAGTATGGCGAGGGTCGTGTCGGCCCGCGTCCCTACATCGTGGTTGATACGGGTGGCTTTGAACCTGTGAAGAGCCAGGGTATTGTTAAAGCCATGGCCAGTCAAGCTGAGCTTGCTATTGAAGAGGCTGACGTCGTTATTTTTGTGGTTGATGCCCGAAGTGGTTTAACGCCACACGATGAACGGATTGCTAACCATTTGCGTCGTGCTCATCGCCCCGTTGTGCTTGCTGTCAATAAAGCTGAAGGCTTGGACTCCGTTCATGCGGCAGAGTTTTACGAATTGGCAATGGGTGAACCCAATATGATTTCGGCCGCACACGGTCATGGTGTGCACAATATGATTGAGCTCGCCTTGTCACTTTGTCCGGATGAGGAAATCCCTATTGTTGAAGACGAAGATGAAGAGGGGAAGGCGCCACGCATCAAAGTTGCTCTTGCCGGTCGGCCTAATGCTGGCAAGAGTACTTTAATTAATGCTCTTTTGGGAGAAGAGCGGCTCATTGCCTACGATATGCCAGGGACTACACGAGACTCTATTCGAGTGGACTTTGAGTATGACGGACGCGATTACGCATTGATTGATACTGCCGGTTTGCGTCGCAAAGGCAAAGTGTTTGAGGCAATTGAAAAATTTTCTGTAGTAAAAACACTTCAAGCTATTGCAGATTCCAACGTTGTCGTTTTGGTATTGGATGCCAAAGAGGGTATTGCCGAGCATGATGCTCATATTGCAGGCTACGTGCTTGAAAGTGGTCGTGCCCTTGTGGTGGCGATTAATAAGTGGGATGCTTTGGATAGCTATGAACGAAGTCGCATTGATGAAGAGATCGAGCATAAGCTACACTTTTTAAATTGGGCAAGACAGATTCATATTTCTGCTTTAAAGCGCAACGGGCTGAATCATTTGATGAAGGCCGTATCCGATGCCCATGCAGCAGCTTTTGCAAAATTGTCTACCCCTAAATTAACCCGTGCGCTGATTGAAGCGGTTCAACGTCAGTCGCCGCCTCGGGTAAAGGGGGTGCGTCCTAAGCTGCGCTATGCACATCAAGGTGGTCAGAATCCTCCTGTAGTTGTGATTCACGGCAACAGCCTTCAGGCTGTGCCAGACAGCTATAAGCGCTATCTTGAGGGCTGGTTCCGAGATCAGTTCAATTTAGCTGGTACACCTTTAAGAATTGAATTTAAGATTAATCGAAACCCCTACGTGGAGAAAAAGGATTAAACTAGGATACTGGGTGTTCGATTGTCGGGCAACCTTAACAAGAAGGCGCGAAATTAAGCGCCCGGAGAATAAAAATGACAAATAAAGGCCAACTTTTACAAGATCCGTTCCTCAACATTTTGCGTAAGGAACATATTCCGGTTTCTATCTACTTAGTCAACGGCATTAAACTGCAAGGTCAAGTTGAGTCGTTTGACCAGTATGTTGTGTTGCTTCGCAATACTGTAACCCAAATGGTTTACAAACATGCGATCAGCACGGTGGTGCCCACGAAACCAGTGAACATGCCCTCTGTCGAAGACGCTGAGTAATTAAACCACTGATTGTTTTTAAGGAGTGTGTCGAGGTTTGAGCCTGGCACGCTCTTTTTGTGCTTAAGCTATGACCATTTTCCAAATAGATTCTGCTGAAGAAAAATCGCCTCGGGCGTATCTGGTTTGTGTGAGTACTTCACGCATAACTATTCCTGATGCGGCTGAAGAATTAACAGAATTGGCTCGAAGCGATGCTTTGGAGCCTGTTGGCTTAATGCTTGCAAAGCGAGATAAACCTGATCCGGCAACGTATTTGGGTAGTGGAAAAATTGCAGAGCTCGCCGAGGAAGTCAAACGCTTGCAAATTGGTGTGGTTGTTTTTGATGTTGCACTTTCTGCAGCTCAGCAACGTAATATCGAGCGTACTGTTGGTGTCGCTGTTTTAGACCGTACGCAGTTGATTTTAGAAATCTTTCAGCGCCGGGCAAAAAGTAAAGAAGGGCGTTTACAGGTTGAATTAGCTCGTTTGGAACATTTATCTACCCGTTTGGTTCGAGGTTGGACTCATTTGGAACGTCAGAGAGGCGGTCTGGGTAAAACGGGTGGTCCAGGTGAAAAGCAAATTGAATTGGACCGCAGAATGATTGGTGTGCGGGTCAAGCAACTTAGAGAACAACTTAAAAAACTTACCAAGCAGCGTAATACTCAAAGAAAAGGCCGCTCACGAAGCGATATTGTTTCACTCTCAATTGTGGGTTACACCAACGCAGGAAAGTCCACCCTGTTTAATACCTTAACTAAGTCAAGTATTTATGCAGCTGATCAACTTTTTGCAACACTTGATACGACAGCCAGACGCTGCTATGTGGGAGACGGCGAAAGTGTTGTGCTCAGTGATACTGTTGGTTTTATTCGCGGTTTGCCCCACCAGTTAGTAGAAGCTTTTAAGTCGACGCTTGATGAAACAGTTCATGCTGATATTTTGCTTCATGTGGTAGATGCTTCAAGTGCAGCAAAAGATGATCAGATCGTTGAGGTCGAAAAGGTGCTTGAGGAAATTGATGCTAATGAGATCCCGACTATTTTGGTTTTAAACAAAATTGACAGAACCGATTTGGAACCAGAAATATTAAGAAATGATTTAGGGGAAATTGAAGCGGTGCGAATTTCGGCTTTAAAAGGATTGGGTTTAGATTTGTTGCGTGAAGCTATATTGGAAAAATCCCGTGAAATTAAAGAAGCGAACAAGAGTATCCCGAGGGAATTAGAGGATTGGGAACTGGACTCCAAAGCATAGAAAGAAACCTTGCAATTTTATTGCCTGCGTGGCAAAATTTTCAGTCCTGCGTGGGGATGTAGCTCAGTTGGCAGAGCGCTGCGTTCGCAATGCAGAGGTCGGGAGTTCGACCCTCCTCATCTCCACCATGTAATTTATTGATTTTAAAGGAAAATTCCATCTGATTTGTCTTGAGTCAGGTGGATTTTTTATTACCGTGAAATGGACTGGTATGGAAATCTTGGACACAAGGAGGTTCAAGATTATGTCTATACCCGCATCCGTCAAACGGCAAGCCAGTGAAGGGCTTTTACATTCTTATCCCAAGAAAGCCCTTGCCAGGGAATTAAATATCTCCTGTGGAACCGTTCGGGATTGGTCCATTTTTGTTGAACATGATTTCTTTGATTGGGTCAACAAATCTTGCGTCGGTCAACGTAAACATCAACTATCACTAGCTGCCAAGTATTGGTTTGATCATTATCCTATCGGCTATAGTGACGTTGCGCGACTGTTTGGTCTTCGCCCAGCCGGGTTTGTATGTTCAAATTCGAAGACTCATAGACAAACTACCAGTTAAGCTTAGACCTGCACGCGTCCGATTTTGGGATGTTGCTCCTACTGAATCTATGGGTGGTTTTGTCATGGCCTTTGAGAAATTATCCGATATTCCGTCCGATCGTCCTTTGAATCTTGCTGAACGCAAAGCGCTCATGCGTGAGCTCGAAGATGCCAAGGCTCGCTTGATTTGCGCAGGAAGCTTATTGGAAGTGGCTGTTGAGTCCTGTAAGAATGAGCTCAAAAAAAAGAATTGATGCGGCAGCTCGAGCAAACCAGAAAGGTCTTAGCATCGTTCGGATCTGTCAAGTGATGGGAGTCGCTCGGAGTAGCTTTTACCATAAGCAAAAAATTTCTATTCTAGAGATCCGAGATAACCAATTAGCTCAATGGATTAAGTTAATTGAGGTTAAGTTCTTTTATACGATCGGCCGGCGAATGGGTGGTCTAATTAAACGAGAATTTGGTCAAGAGGTCAGTGAAGGTCGAAGCAAGATTTGTTTGATCGATCTATAACGGCCTGGGTGTTTGAACGCAAACAGGATAATCGATTGGCCAATCGAACCTTACAAATTCTGTCGATTCGAGATTTGGATTCAGCGGTCATGCTGCATAGCGACCGAGGAGTCATTTATACAGCCACCGGCTTCAGAGAGACTTTACGCTTAATGGGGATACAGCATAGTTTCTCAAGACGTGGCAATTGCTACGATAATGACACGATGGAGTGTTTTAATGGCACCTTTAAGGTAGAGGCCCTGTATAACCGTTGTGGTTAAAGACAGAACAACCGAGTTTTAAAGAACAACAAGAACTGATTGGCCGGTCTGTTCTTGGTAATAAAACACCGAAGGAATATTTGGAAAATTATCTTCGAAAAACAAATAGTAGGTAACTTATAATTTTTGCTAGTAATTTACTGTCTAAAATTTCCGTACCAGTTCATTTCCATGAATTTAAAGAAAATTGACCCAATGTGGGATGATGATCCTGTTAACGTCACAAACGAAGTTAATTTTATTTGGTCTATTGCCAACCGTCTTCGTGGTGCTTATCAATCCGACAAGTATAAGGATGTTATCATCCCGATGACCATCATCCGTAGATTGGAATGTGCTTTGGAAGCTACCAAAGAAAAGGTCTTAACAGTTTACAAAGCAAATCCTGAAACGCCCTCTAAGCTTTTGCAACGCCTTTCTAACTTCTCGTTTTATAACACAAGTGAATTGTCGTTGACAGAGCTTCTCAACGATCCAAACAATATTGCTGCCAACTTCAAGGCTTATATTGAGGGGTTTTCAGATAACGTTCAAGAGATCTTTAGAAAACTTGATTTCAATAAGCAAATTGACAAGATGGAAGACAACGATCGCTTGTTTTCTGTCGTTCAAGGTTTTGCTTCGCTCGATTTAAATCCTCAATACGTTGACAATGTGAAGATGGGATATATCTTCGAGGACTTGATACGCAGATTTTCTGAAAACGCTGAGGCCGGCGACCATTACACGGGTCGTGACATCATTAAGACAATGGTTTCAATTCTTCTTGCAGAAGGTTGCGATGACATCTTCCAAGACGGTAAAGTCATAACAATTCTTGACCAAGCTTGTGGCACGGGGGGCATGCTCTCGACAAGTTATAACTATATCCGTCGTTTTAACTCAACTGCCGATATTCGACTATTTGGTCAAGACGTTAATGATGAATCATATGCGATTTGTGTCGCTGAAATGCTCATCAAGGGTCAGTCTGCTGAAAATATCCGCAAACAGGACACATTTAAAGGAGATGCTTTTCCAGAGCATAAGATGCGTTTTGTGCTTGAAAATCCTCCTTTCGGTACACCTTGGGGCGGTAAAGATGCTCCAGAAGGAGCGGAAGCGGCGGTTCGTACCGAACACGCCAAAGGCTTCGCGGGTCGATGGGGCGCAGGTCTTCCGGGATCTGGAGACGCTCAACTTCTTTTCCTTCAGTCGGCCGTTAACAAGATGGATGACCAAGTAGGTCGTGCAGCTATTATCGAAAATGGCAGCCCTTTATTTACAGGTGGTACAGCGTCCGGTGAGAGCCAAATTCGTCGTTGGCTGCTTGAACAAGATTTAATTGAGGCCATTATTGCCTTGCCAACTGATATGTTCTACAACACCGGTATCGCGACTTATATTTGGGTTCTTTCCAAAAATAAACGCGAAGAACGTAGGGGAAAGGTTCAATTAATTAATGCAACTGGACTTTATAAGAAGTTGCGTAAGGCACTGGGTAATAAGCGCAACGAAATAACACCCGAAAATCGCAAAGCGATTACTGAACTATATGCAAACTTTGAGGAAAATGAGCTTTGCAAAATTTTCCCTAATGAAGAGTTTTTGTATCGCGAATACACGGTGATGCAACCGTTACAACGCAGTTATGGCATTACAGAAGAGCGAATCGAAAATATGATCAATTCCGGTTCGTTGAGTTCATTCTACGATGAAGCAAAACATTGGGAGTATCTCAACTCTACCGAAGAACTTTCTTCTAAAGATAAGAAGAAGTTGGAGGCTTTAGAAGCTAACCAACCGAAATTCAACAACATCGTTGAAACACTTCGACAGAATGTTTCAGATGTGATCTATAACAATCTCCAGTCTTTTGAGCCTGTGTTGAAGAAGGTTCTTGCATCATGTGAGATTGATAAGAAGTTGTTGGTGAAAATCGCAGACGGTCTGTCAGTCATGGATAAAAATGCCGACATACAAACGGATAAAAAAGGTCATGTTCTATACGACAAAGCGACGGCGGATACTGAGATCGTAAAGTTTGAAGAGTCAATTGACGAATACATGGCTCGTGAAGTGTTGCCACATGTGCCGGATGCCAAGGCATTTTGGGAAGAAAAGGCCGATGCTAAGAAACCTGTAATTAAGACCGGTGCAGAAATCCCGTTCACACGTTATTTCTATAAGTATCAACAGCCCGAAAAAAGTGAAGTGCTCGCTCAACGCTTTGTTGAGCTTGAGGCTTCCGTTAGTCCTCGTATTGCCAATCTATTCAAAGAGGTGTGATATGGTTGCCCGTGAAATGAAAGATAGCGGAGTTGATTGGCTCAGAGAAATTCCTTTAACTTGGTCTCTACAAAAAATATCAACCTTTTATTCATTGCGAACTCAAAAGGTTAGTGATAAAGATTATCCCCCTCTGTCTGTCACTAAAAAAGGTGTCTTGCCGCAACTTGAAAACGTTGCAAAAACAGATGACGGAGACAATCGTAAGCTTGTAAAGAAAGGGGATTTTGTAATCAATAGTCGTTCAGATCGACGTGGTTCATGCGGTATTTCTCCTTTAGACGGTTCTGTGTCTGTAATCAATACAGTTTTAATTCCAAGAGGACAAGCTAACCCTCAGTACTTTGATTGGCTATTTCACACTGAAAACTTTGCTGATGAGTTCTATAAATGGGGTAGCGGTATTGTTGACGACTTATGGTCAACTCGTTGGCAGGATATGAAGCGTATAACAATTCCAGTACCTGACTTGGCAGAGCAACATTTAATTGCTGAGTTCTTGAATGAAAAATGCTCCGAAGTCGACTCCTTGACTGCTGACATCGAAAAACAGATCAAAACACTCCAAGAGTACAAAAAGTCAGTGATTACTGAAGCGGTGACCAAGGGGCTTGATCCAAATGTCGAGATGAAGGATAGTGGGGTTGAGTGGATTGGGATCATGCCTAAAGTTTGGAGCCTTAAACCTTTAAAACATTGTGTTAATTTAAAAACGACTAAAAGTAAAACTAAGGATGGATATGTTGGTCTTGAACACATTAAAAGTTGGGAAGGTCGGTTAAGTTCTTTGCCTAATGAAGAAGCGATTCCTGAAGGCGACACTTTGGTCTTTACGAAAGGAGACGTCCTTTTTGGGAAGCTCCGTCCCTATTTGGCAAAGTGTTTTTTTGCTCTTCATGATGGATCTTGTTCAACTGAATTCTTAGTCTTGAAGCCTATAACTATTAATGGGCGTTTTTTGAAGTTTTCATTATTAACTTCCAGTTTTATCGATACGGTCAACATGTCTACAAACGGTGTGAAAATGCCTCGCGCGAATTGGGATTTCATTGGAACAATAAAAATGCCGATACCTGACATTAAAGAACAATTAGTTATTGCAAATTTTCTTGATACCAAATGTGCCGAGATCGACTCTATTGTCGAAGAAAAACAAAAACAACTCGAGATCTTGGCACAATATAAGCAATCTCTCATTTACGAATACGTAACCGGTAAGAAAGCCGTACCGATGTAAAAGGCGTGCTATGAAAACGATTATTAGTGAACGTTACGATTTTCAAAAGTTCATCTTAAATGAGCTTGAAACCAATAATGGCTATCGGGTTCGCGATGCGAATAGGCATTACGCTAAACATCTTGCCATGGATACAGAATTGTTGATCGAATTCCTCGAAACAACCCAGAAAGAAGAAATCGCGGCGTTTCGTAAGATCCATAAAGAAAAGGCCGATGAGATTTTGATCAACACAATCAATGCAAAGATTGCCGATCGCGGCCTTCTTAATGTGCTCAAGTACGGTATCGAGCTAGGCAAGAGCAAAAAGTTTTGCCTGATGTACAAAAAGCCGGCAAGCCTCAAGAATCCCAAGCTTCAGGAGCTTTATCAACAGAACATCTTTTCAGTAATGGAAGAGGTGGTCATCAGTGAAAAGGAACGCATTGACCTTGTTGTATTCTTAAACGGCTTGGCCATAATGGCTTTTGAACTTAAGAGCAATACATCAGGTCAAGACATTGACGATGCTGTTGAGCAGTACCGTACGCAACGTGATCCGAAAAATCGTTTGTTCCTCTTTAAATCCGGCACGCTCGTGAACTTCGCAATGGATTTGAACGAAGTTCGAATGACGACAAGGCTTGAGGGTGAAAAAACCTATTTCTTACCGTTTAATATTGGCAAAGGCATCGGCATTGATTCAGGTGCAGGCAATCCTATTGTGGAAGGTAAGTACAGCGTTTCGTACATGTGGGAAGACATCCTCAAGAAGGATTCCCTGATTGATTTAATCAGCAACTTTATCTACGTAAAGAGAGCAGAAAAGCCAGATCCGCATACGGGGACGCTTAAAGTTAAGGAAACGTTGATTTTCCCGCGTTTTCATCAATTTGATGTTGTTCGAAAGTTGCTCGAAGATGTTCGTCAAAATCGAACAAGCTGCAACTATTTGATTCAACACTCAGCTGGCAGCGGGAAGACAAATTCCATTGCTTGGCTTGCTCACCGTCTGATATCTCAGTACGACACTCAAGACAAAATTGTCTATGACACTGTTTTAATTGTGACTGACCGAATCGTGGTCGACAGACAATTACAAGAAGCCGTTCGCCGCTTGGATCACAAAAGCGGCGTCATTCGTGTGATTGATGATCGGTGCTCCTCACAAGATCTTCGCCTTGCGTTAGAGCAAAAAACGAAGATTATCGGTACGACGATTCAGAAGTTTCCTTACATTTTGGATAGCGTAGCGTCACTGAAGGATCGCACATTCGCCGTTATCATTGATGAGGCCCACTCTTCTACCTCAGGCCTGAACATGGCTGCGCTTACTCATACATTGAATAAAGACGATAAAGAATTCAAGAGCACTGAAGATATCATCACTGAACAAATAAAGAAAAGCGGTAAACAACCTAATATGTCGGTATTTGCGTTCACAGCGACACCGAAAGCAACGACCTTGCAACTTTTTGGCACGCCTAATGAACACGGTCATCGTCAAGCTTTCCACTTGTATTCCATGAAGCAGGCGATCGAGGAAGGCTTTATTTTGGACGTGTTAACCAATTACACAGAATATTCGACATTCTACAAGCTTAATAAGGCCATAAAAGAAGATCCACAATTAAAGACTTCTGACGCAAAGCGTCAAATTGCACGCTTTGTATCCCTACATGAAACTAACATTGCTCAGCGTGTTGAAATCATCATCGAGCATTTCCGCACCTCTATTAGCCACGAATTGGGCGGTACGGCCAAGGCGATGGTTATCACGTCCTCTCGTGAAGAGGCAGTGAAATACAAACAAGCCTTTGAAAAATACGCCGCCGAACATAACTATACTGACATTAAAGCCTTGGTAGCCTTTTCCGGAAAGGTAACGATTAAAGAAGACGGCGATACAGAATACACTGAGGCTGGAATGAATGGTTTTAGCGAGGAGAAACTTCCTCAAAAGTTTGATTCCGATGAATACCAAGTTTTGTTAGTTGCCAATAAGTATCAAACCGGTTTTGATCAACCGAAGCTTTGCGCCATGTATGTTTTGAAGAAATTGCAAGGTGTGGCGGCTGTTCAAACTCTTTCTCGCTTAAATCGAATTTGTCCACCTTATAACAAAAAGACCTTTATCCTAGACTTCAAGAATACTTACGAAGAAATTAAAAATGCTTTTGCTCCGTATTACACAGCAACGTTTTTAGCCAACACTGTTGATAGTTCTTCGATTTATGAACTTGAGGCTAAAGTCGATGGTTACGGTTTGATCGATAACTTTGATATTAATCGTTTGGCGGACTTATTCGTTTTACCCAAGCTCAGTCCTAAGCAGCAGGCCGATATTCAAAATGCAATTCAACGGGTTGTTAAACAATTCAAAAAGCTTGAGATTAAGGATCAAAAAGAATTCCGAGCCACTGTTCGAGGCTTTATTCGCTGTTACGAATTTATGATCCAATCGACATGTTTGGAGGAGGTTGATCTTCATAAAAAATATATGTTTCTAACGGTTCTCCTAGATCAACTCAATATCGGCAGCACCGGTACTGGTGTCGATTTAACGGGAAAACTTCTGGCAACTGGTTTTATTCAAAAGAAGGGGAAGGTCGTCTTGACACCCAAACAAATTAGTAAAGCCTTTATTAAACTGGCCAATGCTGAGGGCTTTATTATCACGGAGGATAAGGAAGAAAAACTGTCTGAGATTATCGCAGAGCTTAATAGACGATTAGGTAAGAACTTCGATAGCGATGTTGTTGTGAAGTCGATGCTTCAGGTCAAAGACTTGTTATTAAAGTCTCCTCAACTGCGCACGAGTGCAAAGAGCAATACGGAAAAAGACTTTGAGTTCTCATTCTTTGATCAGGTTGATGAGGCTCTCATGAGCGGCTGGACTCAAAACCAAGAGTTTTTCTCTTTGTTGTTGAACAATGAAGATGTTCAAAAGGATGTTCTGGGCATCTTTATTCCTGAGGTTTATCGCCAATTACGGGCCGGTACGCCGATTGGATCCACGATGTCTGCCAAGTAAAAATACCCGTGGAGTGATATTAATAAACAAGAAAAATTGTTTTGTTGATTAACCATAGAAAATTAAGTAAGACAAAATGGCTGATAAATATTCTGTTACGCAGTATTCTGTTAATGTTATATTGGGGGCTATTGAAGCCGGTGACATTGCGATCCCTGAAATTCAACGTCCGTTTGTTTGGAAGACATGGCAGGTTCGTGATCTGATTGATTCGCTTTATTGCGGTTATCCAACAGGCTATTTGATTATTTGGCAAAACCCAACCGTTCGATTAAAAGATGGGAAAGAGTCTGTTGGCAAGAAGATCTTAATCGACGGTCAGCAGCGTGTTACGGCTATTATGACAGCGATTGGTGGGTATAAAGTGCTCACAGACGACTACAAAGAAAAAGTCGTAAAGATTGCCTTCAACCCGTTGGCCAAAGAAGATGAAGAGCGTTTTGCTGTCCAAACACCTGCACATTTAAAGAGCAGCCATTGGATCCCTGATATTTCTGAGATGTTTAAGCCGAATTTCAATAGTTTTGCCTTCGTTCTTGAATATCAAAAGAAAAATCCCGATGCTGATCCACTTGAAGTTAATAAGGCAATTGAAAAATTAGTTGGGATTAAAAATTGTCAATTAGGGGTCATCTCATTGGTTCCCGAGCTTGACATCAACGAAGTGACCGAAATTTTCGTTCGAATTAACTCTCGTGGCAAGCGGCTTAATGAGGCAGACTTTGCCATGTCGAAAATCGCGGCTGATGATCGATATGGTGGCAGCATATTGCGTAAGGCAATTGATTATTTCTGCCATGTTGCATCAGATCCGTCGTTTTATCAGCAAATTACAGAAGCTGATAAAGAGTTTCAGTCGAGTCATTTCGCCGCAAAGATGCAATGGCTCAAAAACGATAACGACGATATTTATGATCCAACGTATAGCGATATGCTACGCGTGTCGTTTATGCACCTCTTTAACCGAGGTAAATTAGGTGTCTTGGTAAGCCTTTTGTCCGGTCGCGACTTTGATGATCGAACATTCAAAGAAGAAAAAGCAAAAGAAAGCTTCGAAAAACTCAGTATTGGTGTTGAAAACTTTATTAACGAATACAACTTCAAAAATTTCATTTTGGCGATTAAGTCAGCCGGCTTTGTTGACCAGAAGTTATTAACTTCGCGAATGACCATTGACTTCGCTTACACGTTATTTTTGCTTCTTCAAAATACGTCTGAAATTCAAAAAATTGAAATTAAGCGATATATTCAAAAGTGGTTTGTTTTGTCGACCTTGACCGGGCGTTATGCGTCCTCTCCTGAAACTCAAATGGATAAGGATCTTCGTGCGATTTCAGCGAAAGGTTTTTTACAGTTTTTCAAAGAAGCTGAAGAGGCTAATTTAGGAGAGACGTTCTGGAACGTTCGACTTGTCCAGAATTTAGATACTGCTTCAATCAATAGTCCGGCATTCTCAACTTATTTGGCTGCACAAATTTTCTTGAATGATCGCTCTATGTTATCGGGTTCGACGGCGGTGGCGCATTTGATTGGCGCAGGAGACGTACACCACATCTTTCCGAAGAAGTATTTACAACAAAACGGTTTGGATGAGCGGTCACTTTACAATCAGGTAGCCAACTACACCTACCTGGATTCTACGGTTAACATCGCTATTGGAAAGAAAGCGCCAACTGAGTACTTCACAGACGCACTTAAGCAATGTAAGGACGGGCAGGTGAGGGTAGGCTCGATTTTAAATGAGGATGATTTTTGGGCTAATTTGAAGGCGAATTGTGTACCGGAATCGGTTTTGAATATGAAGGCCGAAGACTATGCGGAGTTCTTAAACGAGCGTCGTAAACTGATGGCTAAAAAGATTCGTTTTTATTACGAATCTTTATGACTTAATAGGTTCTTTAGGGATTTGTTAAAAAAACTTCATGAGAATGAAGATGGATGTATTGTTCAATTGTTGACTTTTGAAGTATATGATCATTCAATACGTCTCTGACTTACATTTAGTGTTTCCTCAAAATTATCAATACGTCAGCACGAAAGACTTGCCGTAGGTATGTAATTGCGAAATCTGAGAAATAATATTAGCTTAATCTGTTGTCTTCAGATCGAAGGTGTTTTTTATCCAACGCATTAATGCTTGCTTTTACCGTTCTGATTTTTTTGATTTATCGTTGCCATGGTTGTACTTTGCTCGACAAAAATCACCATTCAATAAATATTGGCGGCACCAGCGTTGCACAGATCGGATGTTGATCCAAGTTGATTGGCTACTTCTCTAGTTGAGCGTTGATCATGTTTAACTTCATATACAGTCCAAGCGATGATTTCAAAATAGGACTTTCAGCTAGATAATTGAACCTATATTGCAGGATAAGCCAGATTGATACTTCCAGATTTTTTGACTTTTCTTAACCAGTTTTTTAATGAACGGCAGCTGAGATTATTTAAAGCGGCAAAGCGTTTATAGCCAAAAGATTGGGAAAAATACTTTCTCAGAATCAATCGTTTTTCCTCAATACTGTATTTGCGTCTGGTACTATCAACCCAATCCGTATGACTACAGGTTGTCAGACGTTTCCATTCCAACACCTGATTTAAAGAAAGAGAATAGATTTTTGATAAATGGCTCGCAGACTATCTAATTCTAAAACCAGTTAAGACCTTTAAGCGAATATTTTCCAGAAGACCTCCAGTATGCAATTGTCGCTTTTCTGAGTGTCAGTTCATTTAGGGGGATATTACTTTGTCGCGCAACAGATTTTCGTTTTAATTAAACACTATCCAACGAACGTAAGCCGACAAAGTACGATTTGACTTAAGGAATTAACTTGAGTGATGTTTGACACGAGCACTTTTGCCCATAACTAATATCCACTGTTGTCTGTAAGTGTAACAGAGTGTTCAAGTGAATAACTTTGTAGATTCAGGCAATTATTTTCCTTTTCAAGTCTGAATAATCAATTGATAGGGAAAGGAGGATAAAAGTGTTGAGGAATTTTCATAAGACTAAGAATCATTGCGGTGTTTGTGCTTTGTTGTTAGTGCTTAGTTCAGCCGCGTATGCTCAAGTTCAGACTCAAGAACCTGCGTTTGAAATGGTCAAAGTTCAGGGCGGAGAGTTTTTGATGGGAAGTCCTGAAAGTGAATTTGAACGCCAAAAAGATGAGCTGCAGCACAAGGTTCGGGTCAATGACTTTTTGATGAGCCGTTATGAAGTGACTCAGGCTGATTTTGAGGCGGTTATGTCGTTTAATCCCTCTTCTCATAAAGGGCAAAATTTGCCGGTAGAAAATGTTTCATGGTTTGACGCAGTGCGCTTTTGCAATGAATTAAGCCGTCAGAATGGTTTAACGGCTGTTTATGACATCGAAGATAATCAGGGAAGGCCATCAGTGTCTTTCAATCAAAAAGCAAACGGCTATCGTTTACCCACAGAAGCTGAATGGGAATACGCCGCCCGTGCAGGCACGCAGACACCTTTTAGTACCGGTGAAAATATCAATTCAAATCAAGCAAACTATTACGGCAACTATCCGTACAAAGACAGACCTTCAGAACTTTACAGAGGTGAGACGATTCAAGTAGGCAGTTTCCAGCCAAACGCTTGGGGGTTATATGATATGCACGGCAACGTCTGGGAGTGGTGCTGGGATCGTTACGGAGCTTATAGTGTGAATTCCGACAATAATCCGACGGGAGCAGAAAGCGGACGTTACCGTGTCAACAGAGGGGGAGGCTTTAACGATTTCGGAAAGCACTTAAGAAGTGCTTATCGAGCTGCTCACAACCCAGAAAATAAAACATTCAATATCGGTATCCGTTTAGTGCGTAATGCTCAGTAAAGAGGAGGAGCGATAATGAAATCAACTCGCAGAAATTTTTTAGGAGCGATCTCTGGACTTTCTTTGGTTGCGGCTTCAGGAACACTTTGGGCGCAAACTGCCGCTAAGGGAAAAATCCTGGTTGTGTTCTTCTCATGGTCGGGCAATACACGCTATATCGCACAAATGATTCAAAATAAGACTAGGGCAGATATTGTTGAGCTCGAACTCGTCAAGCCTTATTCAGAAAATTACAGCACATGCTTAGAAGAGGCAAAGCGTGATCAACGGGCTGACGCTCGACCGCAGCTTAAGACTAGAATCGAGAATATAGCTCAGTATGACACCATCCTTTTGGGTTATCCCAATTGGTGGGCTTCTATTCCGATGCCTATTGCGAGCTTTTTGGAGCATTATGATCTATCAGGTAAAACGATTGTTCCATTTTGCACGCATGGGGGAGGTCGCTTAGGACAGAGCGTTTCTGCCATTTCTAAGTTGGCACCGAATTCAACAATAGGTGAGGCTTTGTCGGTACATTATCGAGGGGGGATCGTCGCTATCTCACGATATAGACCTTTGGTTAAATAACAATAAAGTAATGTAACGATCATGACTACTTCGGCAAAAAGGATAAACATAGCGTCAAAAAAGACTTTTGCAGCCGTATTTTTTGCGTTGTTTATCCTATGCCTGGGCGCCCGACTTACGGGGCTACTTTTTCATCAACTGCTAGGTTTGGTTTTTATTGCTTTTGCACTCATTCATTGTTTAGTGCATTCGGGCTGGTTTTTTAGTTTTTCATTAGGCCGCTGGACAATAAGGCGAGTCGTTACTGCAGTTATTAATTTCCTTTTGTTTTTCTGTACTTTGATATTGTTTGTGACAGGAGTTTACTTATCGCCTGATTTATTTAGTTTTCTTCAGTTGCACTCTTCCATGATGACCCGCTCAATTCACTCTATAGCGGCTTTTTGGACTTTAGTGCTCATTGGCATTCACTTGGGGCTTCATGCCCAGATATATATCAGAGCCTTATCAAAATACTTGAGTTCAGGGGCAATGTATTTTTTTGCGATATTGCTCAGTGCCTCTGGTGTGATAGGTTTTGTGGATCGGATGCTTTTTGAAAAGCTCTTTTTAGGATTTTCTTTTGATTTTTGGGATGAAAGTAGACCACTTGTACTCTACTTTGTTCTCTATGCAGCAGTCAGTCTGATGGTGACGGTTGTTACAGAGCTAGTTCTTGAAATATCTCATCGAAAAAATGCTGTTTTCAGAAAGTCTTTTTTGGGAGTTAGAGATGCAAAAATGCATTAAGAGAAGAAATTTTTTGAAAATTGGGGCGCTTTTTGCATCAAATCTGCTAGTGGTAGAAAAAGTAGCTTTGGCTCAGCACAGTCCCATGTTAAAAGAAAAATTAGTCATTGAAACTAATGGCAAAAAGTTCACTTTTTCTCTTTGGGACAACGCCACAACTCGTGATTTAATTAGTCGCTTACCCCTGACCATTCAATTTGAGGATCTGTATAGTCGGGAGTTTTGCTATCGATTTCCTCAACCTTTAAAGGCAGAGGAAGTTAATTATCGAGGATACGAAGTAGGGGAGCTCATTTACTGGCCTCCCAGACATAGTCTAGTGATTATGTATGCTCAAAATGCTGAGCAATTTTCAATGCAATCGGTCGGGCGCTTGGATCAATCTGTAGAGAGCTTACCACGCGGAGACTTTAAGGCAATTTTATCCTTGGGTAGGTAGTTTGAAGTAGTTTCCCGCGTCATTTACGACTTTTCTAAGGCACTAAGCTTACTCAGCTTAATTTGAGCTGAGTTTTTCTTTTTTGCTTAGACTAAACTGATTCATACCTTCAAAAACAAAAAAAGAATGAGTGCTTTTAATCCTATAGCAATTACGTTTTGCGGTTACCTTTTACTGATGGTTATTATCGGTTTCGTAGCCTGGCATTACACGCGTGACTTTAATGATTATGTTCTGGGCGGCAGACGTTTGGGCGGTCTGGTGACAGCATTGTCCGTCGGCGCAAGCGACATGAGCGGATGGCTTTTAATGGGATTGCCGGGAGCAGTCTTTTTATCTGGTATATCGGAGAGTTGGCTTGCAATCGGTCTTTGCGTCGGCTCTTTTGTGAATTGGAAAATTGTAGCTGCAAGACTTCGCGTGTACACAGAAAGATGCCAAAACGCTCTGACGCTACCTGATTATTTAAGCCATCGTTTTGATGATGATAAGCGTCTTTTGAGTATTATCTGTGCGGCAGTCATTTTGATTTTTTTTACGATTTACTCAGCTAGTGGCATGGTGGCGGGCGCTAGACTTTTTGAGTCAACTTTCGATCTTCCATACTCAATAGCCCTTTGGATTGGAGCGGCGGCTACCATCCTTTATGTTTTTATTGGGGGCTTTTTAGCCGTCAGCTGGACCGATACAGTTCAAGCGGCAATGATGTGTGTTGCTTTGGTTGTGACGCCCATCGTAGTGATGAATGAACTAGGTGGTTTTTCTGACACTATCAATCAGGTAAGCGCTATTGATACATCCATGCTGGATATGTTTAAAGGACAAACAATTATCGGGATCGCATCGCTTGTTGCTTGGGGGTTGGGCTATTTCGGTCAGCCTCATTTGCTTGTGCGCTTTATGGCAACAAAATCCATTAAAGTTATTCCGACTGCGTGCCGCACATCCATTATCTGGATGCTTTTTTGTTTAGCCGGTGCTGTGAGTGTAGGCTTTTTCGGTTGTGCTTATTTCTCGCAGCATATTGCTGAAGGGACTCCGGTTATCGCTAATCCGGAATTGGTTTTTATTGTATTAACTCAAGTACTTTTTAATCCCTGGATTGCCGGGATTTTAATGTCGGCTATTTTGGCCGCTGTCATGAGCACACTTTCGTGTCAGCTTTTGGTTTGTTCTTCGACGCTGACAGAAGACTTTTATCGTGCTTTCATTCGACCTCAAGCTTCTGCCCGAGAGTTGATTTGGTTCGGTCGGGCAATGGTTTTAATGGTGTCTTTGGTTGCTATTTTGATTGCTATGGATCCCCAAAGCAAGGTGTTGGGTCTAGTAAGTTACGCCTGGGCAGGTTTCGGTGCTTCGTTTGGACCGGTCATCATTATGAGCTTGTGGTGGAAGAAAATGACAAAAAATGGAGCACTTGCCGGAATGGTTACAGGAGCAGTCACCGTCATTGTATGGAATACCTTCGGTTGGTTTGGTCTTTACGAGATTATCCCTGGTTTTCTTTTTGCACTCATTGCCATTGTGATTTTCTCACTCATTGGTCAAAAGCCTTCTCAGGCAATGAAGGATATATTCGATGAAGTGCAGGTTGCAGTACGCAAAGGAGAGGATCTGCATGTTTGAGTTTAAGGCTTTTCCAACTCCAGGTTAATGCTTGCGCAGATAAGGCCAGCTAATCGGTTAAATAATGATTGAATTTCCAAGTGCAGAGCATCGGTTTCAATGGCATTGACATTGTTATCAGCGATGCGCTGCAGGTGTAGGTGTGTCTGCTCGCGTGCGGCTATCAGCAAGCGTCTTTGATGATTTAAAAGCCTTTGAGATAATTCATTTTTCTTTTTGAAATCATCAGTCCTTAAATAGGCGCCAAGCGTTTGAATGCCAGATAAAACAATCTGATGAGATTCTGTTAATTCCCGTAGTCCCTCGGGGCTAAAATCCAGGTGTTTTAAGCACTTTTGATCATTGATTACATCAATGGTGTGTTCAATGAGGTTAATGACGGATTTCAATGATCCGTTCACGCTTTTAATGTTTTGCCATTCAATAGCTTCCTGGGCACTCAGATTCGTTGTGACTGCTCGGTTTAGAAAAAGCGAAATGCTCCGATTCAATTTCAGTGTCGAAGCTTTTTTATTTTTCATGATCATAATGCTGCCAGGATTAGGATTACTTCTCAAAAGCGTGTCGATATCAAGCCACAGAAGGCGAATTGCATCAATTTCTTTAATGAGGTACTTTTTGGCAACGGTGAGCGAAATACTGACTGTGAGGAAATTTTCCTGAACGAAAAGTTTCTTATAGTTAACATTGGGTTCAGTATCTTCTTCGGGAGTGCTCAATATAGATTCTGTCCAATGACTGAGTGGGTGGATAATTAAAAGTCCTAAAAGGCCGACTGCCAAGTTAAAAACCAGATGCCATAAAACCACATTATCAGGCAGTGAAACGAAATTCTGAACGTTAAATTCGAGACTAATCATGGCCACTAAAATCATCAAACTTCTCAATAAGGCTGTCGCACTTGGTCCCCTGCGGCCGATTCGACTGGCAAACATTGTGGTTAAAAGAGCCAAGATAGTGCTGCCGGCATTAGCACCTAAAACCATCCATAGTGCAGCTTGAAAATTAAGCACTTGAGCGGCGTATAAAGAAGAGGAAACAATGACTGCGGCTAAGCTTGAGACGCAACAGATAGCTAAAACGGTTCCCGCAGCGAAAGACAAAATCAAGTAGTTGTGAAGCAAATTAAAAAGCACAGAAAGTTCAGCATTGGCCCTTAAAGGTTCGGTTGAAAGCACAATCTGATTAATTGCAATCATGATGAATGCCAAGCCTAAAAGGATGCGTCCGAACTGTCCTTTGCGGCTTTGGGCTTTAAAGTGAAAAAACATCACGACACCGCACAAAATAAGGATCGGTGCGATGGCAGCGAGATTTAAACTTAAAACGCAGGCCATAAATGCGCTTCCTAATTCTGCGCCGAATATGCAACTGATGGCAATTGCAGTATTAATAAGTCCTTCGGATTGTAAGCCAGCGACCAATAATGTCGCTGCGGTTGAACTTTGCAAGAGACTCGAAAGGCAAAAACCTACGCCAAAGCCTTTGAATCGGTTATCTAATCCGTGGGACAAGGCTGTGCGAAGCGACATCCCAAAAGTTCTTAACATGCCGCTTTTGACCATATAAGTGCCCCAAAAAATCAGAGCAACCGCTCCTAACAGATTCGTCAGATGAGTCATAGAAAACCCAAGAATCGAAAGAACTTGTAGTCATTGTAGGCTTTTTTATTTTGAAAAATGATAAAAAAGGGGAGCGGAATTTTAGTTCCGCTCCCGAGGGATGACTTTGAATTAAAGGAAATTTTTAGTATTCAAAAGTTCCTTTTTGAACAATTTCACCGTTACGCATCATGACATGATTACGGGAAACAACGGTGGTGAGTTCCATTGCATCGTTAAAGAGGCAGGCGTTGGCGCAGCCACCTACTTCAATGACACCTTGACCGGGCAAGCCAAGAGCTTGTGCAACGTTAGAGGAAATAAAGGTAATGGCCTTTTCAATAGGCATTTTATGTTCAGCAATCAGGCGTTTGACCTCTGTTAAGTTCCCGGCTACACCGCCCACACCCAGACCGATCATTTCTCCCTTGTCGTTAAAGCGAGGCACTGATCCGTGACCGTCGGTTGAAAGGGTGATATGAGTAGGATCGACTCCAGCATCAAGTGCGGCCATGACGGCTTGGGCGGGATGTTCGAAACAGCAGCTTGCGCCCGTCGTAATATCCATGTAGCCGCCTGCCTTAGCAAACTCAACAGCCGCATCAAACACATGACGAATTCGACCACAGTGCGTCGGACGAATATGTTTAATCGGAAAACCTCGAGCCACGATTTCTTTATACATATCGAAGCTGCCCGGGATATTGCCCGTATGAATGTGAAGGAAACCCGTTTTGCCCGAGATCATGCCTGCCACGCGGATTTCAGCCAAAAGAGCTAAAACTTCTTGTACAGTGGGAAATGATGAGCGATGATCACCCAGAGCAATCTTGACACCGAGGCATTCGGGCACAAGGAACATATCGTCTGCGACAGAACGCGACATGGTGGTGGGCGGATATTTGTAGTTCGAGGTGTACATCCAGGCAGAGACACCTTCGGATTTAAGCGCTCTTACTTTAGCCAAAAGGTTTTCGATGGAACGGGTGACAAAGTCAGTGCCGGAGACACCAACTACACTTGTAGTACCGCAGGCTACCAATTCGGAAAGCATGATTTCAGGAGTACGAGTAACCGGACCACCTTCGCCGCCTCCGCCTGTCACATGGATGTGCTGATCAAAAAAGCCAGGTGTCATGATTTGACCCTGAGCGTCAATGATTTCGGTATCAGGAAGCGTGGAAGGAAGATCTTGACCGATAGCAACGACTTTTTCGGCAACCATCAAGACATCCTGTTTACCCAAATCCTTCGGTGCAAAGACATGAGCATTTTTAATTAAAAGGGCCATGACATAAACCTCATACAAACGTCAGACAAAAGCTTATTCGATAATCATAACGCTCACAGAATCACTTTTGTTTGAAGAAAAAAAGTAATGTTGTTCTAAGAAAAACAATGGGGACGGTTTAACCGTCCCCAGAGTTATTTATTGATTATTGATCGGGTTATTTGCGATCGGCGATCAGTGTGAAGAAGCGTTTTGCGACTTTGATATGCTTTTCGATCGAATTGATTTCCAAGTATTCTTTATCGCAGTGCATTTCACCGCCGACAGGGCCGAGACCGTCCAAGGTCGGCACACCCATTGCAGCAGTAGTGTTGCCGTCGGAGGCACCGCCAGCCTTCACCCAAGCGATATCATAACCTTCAAGCTTAGCGGCTTCTTCAATCAAACCGGCCATAGCTTTGGTTGCTTCACTCAAGGGCATAGCACCATGGTGGTTCTTTTCAACGATCTCTTGCGTCACGCCCTTAACCCATTCTTGCTTGGCCAATTCCATGATCTTGGCGTTGACTTCGTTGTAATCGTCGTCATTCCAAACACGCAGGTCAAGTTCAGTTTCAGCAAAGTCAGCCACAACGTTGGCAACCGTACCACCGCGCACTGCACCGAAATTGAGTGTAATGCCGCGATCCCAGTCAGCCAATTCCTTAACGGCGGAGATGAATTTCACCATTGCATAGATGGCGTCGCAGCCGCGTTCGGGATTGTTGCCGGCGTGAGCGGAAACACCGTGGAAGGTGATCTTGTAGGTGCTGGAACCCTTGCGGGCGCAAACCAATTCACCGCCTTCGCGAGCCGGTTCAAAAATCAAAGCGCGATCGGACTTAGAGGCGCATTCCTTCAACCAGTCATGAGAAGAAACAGAACCGGTTTCTTCGTCAGGGTTGCAAGCCACCAAGATGGAGAGTTTGTCCAAAGTTTCCTTGGGCAAATTCTTTAAAGCGTAGAAAATCGTCATGCAACCGGCTTTGCAGTCCAAAACACCAGGACCGTAAGCACGATCACCCTTGATGGACATCGGACGCACAGCGACTGTACCTGCCGGGAATACCGTATCCAAGTGGGCATTAAGCATCACATCGTAGTGAGTGGCTTCGGGCTTATTGGTGGCAAACAAAGCCGGACCGACCTTATCACCCAAGTCAACGAGCTTAGCCGTAAAGCCGATGCCTTCATACATTTGCTTGAATGTTTCGGCGACTTGTTTAACACCGTCGATGCAAGCCGTACCAGCGTCAACATTAACGACCTTTTCCAAGTCTTTCAAAAATTCTTGAACCATTGGAGTATTCCTTTCTAAATATAGTTAGCAGCGATTGAATATCTTCAACCGACCTAATGAAATTGTACTGTTTGCTTTATTAAAAAGGGGGATTAAATTTAATTAATCCCCCTCAGTAAACATCAATATCAGAGCACTAGCGTACTAGACAATGATGTTCATGATGAACATGGAGATGAAGGCGTTCAAAATGGACACAGCCATCAACAACGGAATCATCTTACCGCGCGTGCCGATCACACCCAAGCAACGGCCCATGTATTGCAATTGAGAACCCATCAAATAAATGGCGGGGGCCAAGATGGCGCAGTCTTGAACGGAAATGGCACCTTGATCGAACAAGGCAGCAGCCACACCGACACCGCCGCCCATGGACATCCAACCGGCGATCAGCACGGCAGCGGCTTCACCGGGAAGACCGAACAAGCCCATCAAGGGACGGAAAATGTCACCCAAGATCGGCAAGAGGCCGGCCACATTCAAAGCGGCAATAATCACGAAAGCCATCAAAACGTTCGGGATGGTGGAATGCGTTGCAATGCCCCAACCTTGAATGGCACCCTTGACGAAAACGTCAGTTACCATCGGCTTGCTGTTATCACTAGACATATTCAATATCCTCCAATCCTGAATTAAGCAGCTTTCTTCTTCTTAGCCGAGAAGATCTTCTGGAAGCGAACCACGTTAGCACCGAAAACCTTCATAACGAGCATGATGCCCAAGCACAAGGCGATGGAAGCAGGAACCGTGTTACCGGCAGAGTCCGTCAAGCTCAAGAGCACAACGCCAGCACCCAAGAAGTTGGTGATCGTAGCGTCAGCGGACAATTGGAACATAGCAAACACGTCACCTTCGTCTTCAGTAATTTCGCCTTTATCCAACAATTGGCGCGTTAAAGCAGCACCACCGTCGGTCGATTGCAAAGAAGCAATCAAAGCCAAAGAGCAGGAACCCGGAATACCCATCAACGGGCGAAGAATCGGGGTGAGGAGCTGACGGGCAGCAGCCAAGGCACCGTAGTGGTCACAGACCGTGATCATGGCCAAGGCGAACATAACGGTCGGCACCAAGGTCAAAGCAAAGCAGAAACCGTCGATGGCACCGGAACCGCCTACACCGCGGAAGATACCGGTCGTGGTCTTGATAGCTTCGCCATTGAGCGTAACGCTCGTGATAACCTTACCGAAGGCACCGTTTAATGTGGAGAAGTCAAAAATGGCCCACCAGTGATTACCGGCGCAAACACCGGAGAAAAAGACGATAGCGAAAACCAAAGAGATGTAACCGCCAATACCGACCTTTCCTTCCGTAGTCTTATTTTCTTGTTCAGACATAGGATGATCCTTAATTTTTTAAATAAGAAAAGAAATGGATGCTAAAACATCCATGTAACGGATAGTAAAGTATTTAACATTTATGCGTCTAAGTAATTTTGCTTATTTTTCGGCTTAAACAGCGTAAACTTAGGGTAAACACCTGATAAAGACCACAATATTTAACGTATTTTCATAAGCTTTTCTTTTACTTTATAAGAAAAGCTTAAGAGTCGGGGTCTATTTTCCTTTAAAATAAATCGTTCTCATTTATTTGTTAGCGACCGCCTGATGGGTAAAAACTGATGGTGGCCGAGGAGTTGTGTAATGTCTTTGAATGACCCGCATTGGGGCCGGGGTAGCTCGGAAGAAAATAAAGAAGAAAATAAAAACGACACCCCTAATAATGACAGCAAACAAAATGACAATCGTCCCCGTGATGAGGAGCGTTTTGGTGATCAGAATCGTCAAAATGACAACAGAAAAACTGAGGGTGATGATTTAGATCGCTTGTGGGATGAATTCAATCAAGCCTTAGGTGGTATGCTCGGCAGAAGAAATGATGACCGCGGGCAGTCAACTCAAGGTAGCGGAGCCTCTTTTGAGCAGAAAAGAGATGAGGAGCCGCGCCGCTATGGAAGTGATCACAATGCTCAGGAGCAATTGAAAAAACAATTTGAGTCCTTCAAGCATATGCAGCCTCCTAAATTTATAAAGAAGCAGCCTGCTGGGCGCGGATTGGCTTTTGCAGCTGTTGTTGTAGTGGGCCTATGGGCGGCAACGGGTTTTTATATCGTACCTGAAGGTCAATCTGGTATTGTGACTACATTCGGCAAATACACTGAAACGACTATGCCAGGTTTCCGTTGGCATATGCCTTGGCCCATTCAACAGGCCGATATCGTTGATGTCAGCAGTGTTAGAACCGTTGCTATCGGTGCAATGGGCCGAGCCAATCGCGAAGCCGAAGCGCTGATGCTCACCGACGACGAAAATATTGTTGATTTGCGTTTCAATGTTCAGTACCGCATTAAGTCGGGTGAAGGAGCGATGAATTACATTTTCCGTTCGCGTGATCCGGATGAGTCTGTTCGCCAATCTGCAGAAAGCGCTATGCGTGAAGTTGTTGGACGCAAAAAAATGGACAGCGTGCTTTTTGAAAGCAAGCAGGAAATTGCTGAAGACGTCAAAAAGATCATGCAGGAAATGCTTGATCGTTACCGCACGGGTATTGAAGTTATGAGTGTGGCCATTCAGAATGCTCAACCACCTCAGCCCGTTCAGGCCGCTTTTGACGATGCGGTGAAGGCTGGTCAGGATAGAGAGCGTCAGATTAACGAAGGTCAGGCCTATGCCAATGACGTTATCCCGAAGGCTCGAGGCATGGCTGCCCGTCTAGCTCAGGAAGCAGAAGGGTATAAAGCACGTGTGATCGAGACCGCACAGGGTGATGCTGAGCGTTTTGCTCAAATTCTAAAACAGTATGAAAAAGCTCCCCGTGTGACGCGTGACCGTATGTATGTTGATACGATGCAGCAAGTGATGCAATCAACGACAAAAGTTTATGTGGATACTAAAGATGGAAACAATTTGCTCTATTTGCCTTTTGATAAGTTAATGGAGCAAAACGCCGCATCGGTCAAGACTGAAGCACAGTCTACTTCAACTCAGCAGAGCACTCCTGAAGTACAGTCTCAGTCGACGCCATCTCAGAGAACTTCTTCAAGTACTGCTTCAAGAAGCTATAGTGCTCGTGACGCCATCCGAGATCGTTTACGCTAACCGCGCCGCTAGGGAGTAAAGAATGAAAAAAGTATCAGCTGTTGCCTTTGTAGCCCTTGCTGCGGTGGCTGTTGGACAGTTTTGTCTGTATACGGTCAACGAACGCGAACACGCACTGGTGTTTGCTTTGGGTGAATTAAAAGAAGTAGTTTCAGAGCCTGGACTGCACGTGAAGTTGCCGCCGCCTCTACAAAATGTTGTCTATTTGGACAAGCGCATTCTGACCTTGGATGCACCTACGGCAGACCTTGTGCAAACGAGCGAAAAGAAAAACCTCATGATTGACTCTTTTGTCAAATGGCGAATTGCCGATCCGAGACTCTACTGGGTGTCTTTCCAAGGCAATGAACGCGCTGCAGAAGACCGCATTTCGGCCTTGCTTCGAGATGCCTTGAACCAAACGGTTAACAAACGTACGGTCAACGGGATTACCAGTCGTGAGCGTGATGTGGCAATGCTTGAAATCCGTACCGGTCTGCAAGAACGTGTGCGTGATGTCGGTGTCGAAGTGGTGGATGTTCGTTTAAAGAGAGTGGACTTTACACCCGAAATTTCTGAGTCTGTTTATCGCCGTATGGAAGCTGAACGTAAACGCGTAGCTGCCGAAGAGCGTTCGACCGGTGCAGCCGAAGCTGAAAAAATCCGCGCCGATGCCGATCGTCAGCGTGCTGTTATTTTGGCTCAAGCATATAACCATGCTCAGCAAATTAAAGGTGAAGGGGATTCAGTGGCTAATGCTACCTACGCCGAAGCTTTTTCCAAGAATCCGGAGTTTGCCCGCTTCTACCGCAATATTGAAGCTTATCGGGCAAGTTTTGCCGATAAGAAAGATGTCATGGTGGTGGATCCCTCTGCCGACTTCTTCAAGTACATGAAAGAGCCGGAGGCTAAATAACCATGGGTTGGAAAACCTGGGTACTCGCTTTAGCTTTGGTCTGTATTATTGAAGGTCTCGTGCCTTTTACAGCACCTCAAAAGTGGCTGGACTCTGTCCGTGAAATCGCACGAGTAGCCAGCCCCGAGATCATCCGTAAGATTGGTTTGGGTTTGCTTCTTGTCGGAGTCGGCTCTATCTGGCTTCTGACAGCCTAAAAAAGGAATTGAGCCCATATGAGCCCGCATGAGCGGGCTCTTTTTTATTGACGATTTTCTCGAATGATTTTGTCGGGAGCCTCTCGCCAAGAAGAGCGAAAAGGATTGATGTCGATTCCGCCACGTCGGGTAAAACAAGCATAGACTTCAAGGACTTCTGGGTTAAAGGCCTTCTTTAAATCATGATAGATTTGCTCAACGCACTGCTCATGAAAACCGCGGTGACAGCGATAAGAAATCAGATATTTTAAGAGTCCCTGCGGATTAATTGCTCGTCCTGCGTAGTCAATCGTAAGGGCAGCTAAATCCGGTTGGCCAGTGACCGGGCATAGGGATCGAAAAGCATTAGTGGAATATGTTTTTTTAACGCTGGCGGTGCATTTGTCATCGAAAGACAAATAAGCCGGTTCAGTTTCATATACCTGGATGCAGTTACTTTTGTCCAACTGCAAATAGTCTAGTGACTCACCGGGCATAACTGACAAGCTTTCACGATAATCATTCAAACTGTAAAGCTTTACTTTAACTTGGCCTCCTAGGCAATCAGAAAGATCAGCCGTTATGCGGCGGGAGACTTCTTCTGGATTCTCTACTCGAGTCATGGCAAAAGAGCCTGCGTAAAGTTTCAGCGATTTGGATTCGACAATAAATGGCGTAGATGCGGGTACTGAAAGCTCTGCGATAGCTGTTTGGGGGATACCCTGTTGGTTGAGCCAGGAGAGTTCGTAGAGGCGCCAGATATCGACCCCTCGGAATTGATGCTCTCCAATGGCATCTCTTCCGAGAGAACGAGCAATGGGCTGCAGCAAATCTGGGTTGTACTGATCGCTGTAAACAGTTTCTTTACCCAGTAACGTGTTTTTAGGTTCAGGCATTAAAACAGGCATCAGCTTTGTTCCTCGGTAAAAAGTTCTAAAGAGCCGAACATTTTGCTGAGCTTTTCCTCGTCAAAAGGAAGGTATTCAGCAATGGTGAATCCGACGACATTTGTCGAGTGGCAGATCGCTTGAAGTATCTGGGCAAGTAAATCCATGCGCATCCTGCCGCAGCCAGAACCGTCTCCAACCAGTTCATGATTGGCAAAATAAGTCGAATGGAAATATTGAGGATCTAGTACATCAATATCTAGGTGTACCAGGATATGTTTGAACTTTTGAGCAAAAGTTTCAATTTCCTTAACGGTTACAAATTGTTCGGTTTGAATTTTGTAGTCCACGCCGAGTCTATCCAAGAATTCTGCCTGATAATCATGCAGGTTCTGCAGGCCGACGTAGAAAAGTTCGTTGGGTTTAAAAGGGGGATTACTAAGCATCTCAACCATGTCTTTTTCACCCTGTCCCAATAAGGCAGCAAGCACCATAGCATGCGCATTTGGGTAGCCGTCTTTACTCATAGAGACGTCGGGGTGGGCATCAATCCAGATGATCCCTGCATCAGGGTAAAGGCCGTGCAGGTAATCAAACGGAGCTTGGGAGACGAGACAGTTACCACCAATCGTAATAATTTTTTGTGGTTGATTTTCTGCAATCACTTTCTGAGCAGCTAGGATGCCGGCAAATACTTCTTTCTTACCGGTAATTCCATCCTGAACCGTGCGCTCTAGTCCGTCAGGTGCTGCAATGTTGACCTTAACCAAGGGCTGCTTGGGGTTGGCAGGCAGAATATGCTGCAAAAGATTGGCACCGAAGTAATATGTTTCAAGCCCTCCGCTGAGCCAATCGGGATACAGTAAGCGAATGGTTTTCATATTGGGAAATGTGTGAAGAAACCAAAAAATTATACTTTAGTTCAAAACTTACTCGGCTGAGACTACAAAAAAATCTGAAACTCGGCGATAATAAGACGGTTGCGTGTGTAATGAACAAACTCATTGCCGCTTTCAAGTTTTTATTGCTTATTTCGGGGATAAAACAATGGCTAAAAATGTTGTCGTAGTCGGCGCCCAATGGGGTGACGAAGGCAAAGGCAAGATTGTGGACTGGCTCACTGAGAAAGTGGATGGTGTCGTCCGTTTTAATGGCGGTCACAATGCCGGCCATACTTTGGTGATCAACGGTCACAAAACAATTCTTCGTTTGATTCCGTCGGGCATTATGCATCCGACGATGACCTGTTATCTCGGCAACGGCATCGTTTTTTGCCCGGAAGCCTTTTTCGGTGAAATCGAACAGTTAAGAGATCATGGCTGTGAGGCCGAGCACCGTATTCGTGTTTCGGGTAACGCTCCCTTGGTGATGCCTTACCATATCGCCTTGGATCATGCTCGTGAAGCAGCCGCCGGAGCCAAAAAGATCGGTACAACCGGACGTGGCATTGGCCCCACGTATGAAGACAAGGTGGCTCGTCGCGGAGTGCGTGTAGCAGACCTTTTTAATGAAAAGTTTTTCATTGAACGTGTCCGCGACGTGATGCAATATCATAACTTTGAGCTCACTAAACTTTTGGGTGCCGAAGCGCTTGATGTCAATAAGGTTATCGATGAGACATTGGCATTTGCCCCACGCATCAAACCGATGCTCACTGATGTCTCCTACACGATTAATAAGCTGATGGACGAAGGCAAGTCCTTCCTCTTTGAAGGTGCACAAGGTTCGATGCTCGACATCGATCACGGAACTTATCCCTACGTGACAAGTTCTAATACTGTGGCTGGAGCCGTTTGCTCTGGAGCTGGTGTCGGCGCTCACCGTATTGACTATGTCTTAGGTATCACAAAGGCTTATTGCACGCGTGTCGGTGAAGGTCCTTTCCCGACGGAACTCAATGATGAAATCGGTCAGCATCTGCGCGATAAGGGTTACGAATATGGCGCTGTAACTGGTCGTCCGCGCCGTTGCGGTTGGTTTGACGGTGCGGCTATGCGTCGAGCAGTCCAAATTAACGGCCTGCGCGGTCTGGCGGTTATGAAGCTTGACGTCTTAGATGGTCTTGAAACGGTGCGTCTGGGTGTGGGTTATAAGTATCAGGGCGAAGAAGTTGATGTGATGCCTTATGGTGCAGAAGCTTGCGCTCAGTGCGAAGTGATCTATGAAGATTTTCCGGGTTGGAAAGAAAGCACGTTCGGCGTGACACGCTGGGAAGATTTGCCAGAAACGGCTAAGCGTTACCTGCAGCGTCTCTCGGAAGTGGCTGGTTGTCCGATTGCTGTTGTTTCGACTGGTCCCGATCGTTCACAAACGATCATGCTTGATAACCCATTTGCCAAGTAATTAATCATTAGAGGGATAGGGGCGGCATCAAGCCGCCCTTTCAAATTTATGAGTGACCTTTTCGTTACCCAAGAACAATACGATAACTTAATTGAAAAGCTGATCTTAAAGGTAGCCGATGACGGCTATCAATTTGATTCTCTTTTGTGTCTGGCTCGTGGCGGTTTACGTATCGGGGATATTTTTTCTCGAGTCCATGACATGCCTTTAGCCATTTTGGCAACGAGCTCTTACCGAGCCGCTGCCGGTAAAAAACAGGGTGATTTGGATATTGCCACCTTTATTACTAAAACGGGCGGTGAAATTGCCGGTCGATTGCTTCTGGTTGACGATATGGTCGATTCTGGCAAAACTATTGTGCAGGTTGCCCGTCATCTGAAAGAACAGTATCCAGCCATCACAGAAATCCGAGTGGCTGTCCTTTGGTGGAAATCTCACTCGGTTTGTAAACCAGATTACTGGTGTGACTATTTGGAAGATAATCCGTGGATTCATCAACCCTTTGAACGCTACGACGCAATCGGGCTTGAACGGCTGCGCAAACACGATTTTTAGTCTCTTGCGTTTCAATAGATAAAAAGCTAAGTGGGGAGGTCTAAGCCTCCCCAAAATTATTTGAGTTCTTATTATTCTTGCTTCTGAACTCTATCTGGCTGCAAGTAATTTTGAAGCAATAGGAGAAATTGCTTAAAATGTCGAAAAATTTCTCTGTCTTCAATTCTTTATCAGTTCTGCCATGGATATTGCAGCTACTCTTGAAGCTTTCTACAACAAGGTGGATTTGTTGTACTTAACCGATGTCATCGGTATCGTTGCCTTTGCCTTTGCGGGTGTGTTAATTGGTATTCGTATGAAATGCGACCCCGTAGGCATTTTTGTGTTGGCTTTTTCTACAGCTTTTGGCGGTGGGATTGTTCGTGATCTTTTAATTGACAGACGTCCGATGTATTGGATTGCCAATCAGGAATTGGTTTGGTTGGTGCTTTTGATCACGATCTTTACACCGATGATTTTCCGCTTCTATAAAAAGCACCTCTCATACGATGTCTTTGTTTGGAGTGATGCAATTGGTTTAGGTTTTTTCTCAGCCGTCGGTACAAGCCACGGTGTGAGCTTGGGCGTACCGTATTTGCCAGCTGTCCTTTGTGGGGTGGCAACCGGTGTGTTCGGCGGTCTTTGCAGAGACACTTTTTTAAATATCAAGCCTTCTTTAATTTATGATCATCAGCCCTACGGCTCGGTGGCTTTTGCAGGCTGCTGGCTCTACATTGCGATGATTGAGCTTGGGTTTGATAATACTTTGAGCATTTGGGTCGGGTCGCTCTTTATCTGCTTTTTCCGTATGTGGTGCTACTATCGCTCCTGGCGTATTGCCTATCACGATGACTTCATTCACCAGGATCCGTCGCCTGAAACTGATCGAGATCGTCGTCAGTAGCCACAAGGACTCAAAAGTTGTGTCACGAAAATGGCGTCTGGACAAGACGCCGTTTTTTTTCTTACAATCAAACCTTTACTGTTAGGGAAATAGGACTGATTCGTGCGTCTGCGCCAAATTCGTATCAGCGGTTTTAAATCTTTTGCTGATCTCACCGTCATTGAAGTGCCTTCATCCATCGTTGGGATTGTTGGGCCGAACGGCTGCGGTAAATCCAATGTGATTGAAGCCGTACGCTGGGCCTTGGGTGAGGGCAAAGCCAGTGATCTTCGCTGCAAGAGCATGAGTGAGTTGATTTTTGCTGGATCTGATAATCGAAAACCTGCTGGCCGAGCCATGGTCGAATTGGTCTTTGATAATTCAGACAGTACGCTGCAGGGGCCGTGGGGCTCTTATACTGATATTTCTGTCAAAAGAGTACTCACCCGAGATAATACAAGCTCTTATCTCATTAATAATCAGCAGGTTCGAGCAACAGACGTCAGAGACCTTTTTATGGGGACAGGTCTTGGAGCTAACTCCTATGCCATCATCAGCCAGGGGATGGTGACTGAATTTGCGAAGGACTCGCCTGAAAAGCGTAGAGAATATCTCGAAGAGGCGGCCGGAGTCTCTAAATATAAAAAGAGACGCAAGGAAGCAGAATCCAAATTAGCCAGTACTCGTGCCAACTTGGAAAGAGTAAGTGACCTGCAGGTCACGCGCAGGGAATCTTTAAAACGCTTAGAAGAAGAGGCCCGAGTTGCCCAAGAGTATCAGCAACTCAATACTAAGCGTCAGGCTCAAGAATCGCTTTGGTGGTTCACGCAGATGCTTGAGGCAAAAAATGCCATTGATCGCATCAATGCCCAAATTACTGCTGCCCAGGCTGAGGTCAATAAAAACGATTCTGAATTGCTTCGTCTTCGGCAAAATTTGCAGAAATTACGCACTGAACTAAATGATGCCAATATTACGGTTCTCGGTAAAACTCAATCCTTAGCTGATGTAGATCGGAAAATTTCCGCCGTAGAGGGCAATATACGTTCAATTATTGAGCGTCGTGCTTTAATGCAGACTCAGCTTGAAAGTTACCGCTCAATGGTTGAGGCTCGCGGTCGCGAAATCAAGTCACAAAGTGAAAAGATCCATCAGTTGAGTGCTGAGCGCGAAGAGAAAGAAGAACTGGTAGCTACAGCTAATGAACGACAAGCCGCTCTAGAAGAGCAAAAGTTTGCTGCTGAAGACTTGGCTACTCAAAAACGCACGATTTTTGAGAATTTGCAACAGGAGTCTGCGCGTATTGAAAATGACTCCCGTGCACTTTCTCTTGAGTTGGCGAGACTGTCTAAAACAAAAGAAGAGCTGACGCTTCGATTGGAAAAGTTTAAACGCGAAGCGGCTCAAACGACCGCACCCGATACAAAGCGTTTTGAATCTCTTAAAGAAGAACTTGCAGTTGTTAAAGAGGATAACGAAGCGCTTAAATTTGAGCGAGAAGAATCTCAAGCAATGCTTGAAGAGGCTAGAGAGCACTTTTCATCCTGCCAAACAGCTATCCATGAAAAAGAGCAACGACTTGCCGCTATTAACGCCAAACTTATAACGCTAAAAGATTTAGAAGAAAAAAGCTTAACTCAAGATAAACTTTACGAGTGGTTAGAAAGACAGGGTTTATCCTCACTTTCTAGATTATTTGAGAAACTCGAACCTCAAAATGGTTGGGCTCGCGCTCTTGAAGCTGTCTTGCGTGAAAGAGTGAACGCTTTAGGGATTTCCAATTTGTCGATGGCGGCCGCTTTTGCATTAACACCGCCTCCAGCAAAACTTACGTTTTACTCAACAATGATCAACGAAGAGGCTCATGCAGAAACGACTCAAGCTTTGCAGGGTCTCATTACAAAGCTTCATTTTGACCGACACAATCTTGAGACTCGTGCAGCTCTTTTTCGTTGGCTTTCTCATTACTATGTCGCCGACAGCATTGAAGATGCTGTCTCACGCGTAAATCTTTTGCCTGAAGGGGCACATTTTGTCACTCCTGAAGGTCATATGGTTGATAAGTTCAGTGTGAATTTCTGGGCCGATGATTCAACAGGTTTGTTATCAAGACGCGCAGAAATTTCATCTTTAGAAGATGAGGCACTGAATTTACGTCATGAACTTGAAAGTTTGCAGCGGGAAATGGGTGAGGCTCGGATTAATGTTTCAAAAATGAGTGAACGACTACAAAGTATCAACTCACAATTTGAAACTATGCGGTCAAAAGAAAGTGAGTTAGCGCTCGAATTAACGCGCATGTCTGCTGCTATTGAGGCCTATCGCAACCGAAGTGAAGAGTTAGGGGAATGGATTGAAGAGGCTCAAGTACAGCTTGAAGAGACAACTGCAGCTATTGAAGAAGCCGATGAGCGTTTCTCTACGCTTGATGAAGAGGTAGCTAACCGCCAGCAAAAGTCAGAAGATGCACGCCTTGCTTGGGAGCGCGCAAGAGATGACGCTCACAGAGCAGAGCAGGCGTTTAACGTTTTTGCCTACACGCAAAGAGAAGTTGAGCTGGCGCTCAAGACTTTGTCTGAACGGATAGCCGAAGCCCAACGGGCTCAACTTTTAGCACAAAACGAGCAGACAGAACTTAAAGAAAAGATTGAAGCGGTAAGTGTTGCTCTTGAGGAGCTCGATGAAGATAGTGAAAAAGCTGGACTTCAGGAACTGTTATCTAAGCGTGAAGCAGCCGTTGAAGAGCTCGAAAAATCCAAGGCAGGTTTAAATACGATTGAATTTGCTGTCACAGAAGCCGAGAAAACGCTTGAAAGTATTGAGGAAACCAAGCGTCAGCAACAAAATAAAATGGCTGACTTAGTTTCTAAACGCGGTCAGCATGAAATTGAATACGGTACGGTGCGAAGCCGTCTAGAAGAGCTCGACTATGACGAAGAGGGTTTAAGAACCCGCTACGAAATTGAGCGGCCCAAATTATCCGCTTTACGTCAGCAGGTTGAGCTCCTTGCCCGGCAGATGGCCCAATTGGGAGCCGTTAATCATGCAGCGCTTGAGCAGCTTAAAACCGAGCGTGAAGAGGTTGAACGTATTGACCGAGAAGTGGCTGACTTAGAGCAGGCCATTGCTACTATTGAAGCGGCTATTAAGAAAATTGACCACGAAACTCGTTCGCTTCTGATTGATACTTTCAATCGGGTCAATGAAGCCTTTAATCAAAAGTTTACGCAGCTTTTTAACGGTGGACACGCACGTTTGGAGATGACTAGTGAGGACGCGCTGGAAGCAGGCATTGAGATGTATGCTAATCCGCCAGGTAAACATAATCACTCAATTCGTCAGTTATCAGGCGGTGAATTGACATTGACAGCCACGGCCTTGGTTTTTGCGTTCTTTACACTCAATCCGGCCCCGTTCTGTCTTTTGGACGAAATCGATGCACCACTCGATGAAGCTAATCAAGAGCGGCTTTCAAGATTGGTTGCTGCGATGAGTCTAAATACTCAATTTGTGATGATTACGCATCATCGTGTCACGATGGAGCATACCAATCAGTTAATTGGCGTCACCATGAAAGAGCCTGGAGTTTCGCGAGTGGTCAGCGTCGATATTGCAGAGGCGAGCCAATACGCTCAAAAACCGTCGGGACACTGACGGCTTAAGACCGGACACTTCCGTTCGGTTTTTTCTTTTGGATTGGATTGAATCAGTCGGCCTTCTGGGCCGGCTGAGGCTATTGTGTTTGTGATAAGAAATGTGGGAGAGGTGTAGTAATGTTTGCAAGATTTATGATTTTCTTTTTTGGTTTGTGTGTGTTGTCTTTAGGTATTGCTACGGTGACCAATGCCGGTTTAGGAACCGGAACTGTGAGTTCTGTTGCCTTCGTTTTAAATCGTTTAACAGATTTCTCAATGGGCTTTTTTGTTTTTTTGACCAACGTGTTTTTCTTTGTTCTGCAAGTCATTGTTGATTCAAAAGATTTGCTGAAAAAAGCATTAAGGCAGTTGCCCATCTGTTTTGTATTCGGGATGATATTCGATATCGCGTTGTGGGTGAGCGGGCATGTTGTTGCGCAAAATTATTGGCAGCAGCTTTTGATGGCCTTTTTCGGAAGCATTCTTACCGGTTTAGGAATTGCTTCGATGGTCTTTGCACGTTTGGCTATTTTGCCGCCAGAAGGTTTTGTGCTTGCCATTATGAACCGCTGGGGTGGATCCTTTGGGACACTACGTATGAGCGCAGATCTTTTCCTTTTAGCAAGTGCAGCCGTTTTATCTTTTTTAAGTTTGGGTACGATCGTGGGCATCCGTGAAGGAACATTAATCACAGCCATGTGTTCAGGTCCCATTGCGAAATTTTTTCTGAAAGGTTGGGCAAAATTTTTCCCGAAACACAGTCCGATCGATTAATCGGAAAAATTCTTGCTATAAGGCTGAAAAGATATACGTCCTTGATCTAAAATAACAGGCTGTATCGGAATATTTTCCGCTCTGTTGAATGGGCAAACACGCTGGCCTGGGCACAGCGTTTTTGAGGTTTTTTATGAATGAAACAGTTCTCTTCTTGGTCATAGGTGCGGCCGTCATTTTAGTGGGTCTTTTTCTTTGGTCCAGAATGGAGGCCAAGAAGAATGTGCAAAGTCGGGTCGGACTCAGTAATTTGCCTCGGGATAAAATTTATGAAGGTATGAATCGCCCTCATACCAAGCGGGAGAGTGGTCCTCAGGAATTGGTTACGACATTAAATTCAGATAATGCTTTATCAGAGGCAGCTTTTCAGGTTGAAAGTGTTAGTGAACCTCAAGCGGCCGATGACTCTAAAGTATCTTTAACGCCTTCTGTAGAAGCAGCCCCTAAACCTGAAGAGCCTAAAGTTGAGCAGGTCCCAATGGCCCCTCGCAAAACGGCAGAGCCAGCAAAACCAGAAGTAAAAGAAGTGTTGCCTAAACAGGAAGACCTTTTTACCCAGCCCATTGAGACTGAAGAGAAAGCTGAGGAAAAAGTTCAAGAGCCTGTTCAGCCTTCAACTTTTCCCAAAGAGGGCCTGGCTCGTTTCGAATATGACGCAGTGACTGAAACGGTGGGCTGGGTGCAAGCTACCAAAGCCATTGACGGCAAAAAAATGATGGAGATGGTAAGTAACCTTCAGAAGTTGGGACTTGCCCTTCGAATCTATGTTCGCCGTTCTGACAACAAGCGCTGGTATCAGCCAAGTGCTGTGGGTCGCTACAGCGAACTCGCCGTTATTTTACTTTTGGCCAATCGCCAAGGCTGTGTGAATGAAATGGATGCCAGCCGCTTCGCGACGGCTATTCAACAAATCGGTATTGCTTTGGAAGCTGACAGTGATACTGAGGCCTCTCACGAAATTGTCAAGCGTGCTCAAAAGCTTTACAACGATGTGCTTCGCCTTGATGTCCAGCTTAATTTTGTGATGGCTTCCAAGGAGCCCCTTAATCCCAATGATGTGGCAGAGGCTGCGCGTCTGGCGGGCTTTACACAGCTTAATCCCATGCGCTACTTTTTAGGTAGTGTTAGAGATATTTCTCAGGCCACGATCTTTTTGACGCAGGATGATTTCGACCGCAGGTATTTGACGATAGCTTTGGATGCGCCGCTGGCCGCACCAGACTCCAATCCTTTGCGCTCACTTTTCAGTGCCTCTAATGACTTGTGCGCTCGACTCAATTTGCAACTTCAGGATTCGCGTGACAGACCGATTAATACCGAGTCGGCACAGTCGATTAACCATCAGCTCAAGAAGTATTATGCTGAAATGCTAAAGGCTGATATTGAACCCGGCAGCCCTCGCGCCCGCGTTCTCTTTACTCGCGATTAACAGCTTTGACAATAAGAGCGACCTCTGGTCGCTCTTTCAAACTATGAGTTCCAAAAATACTGATACAACATTAAGTCTCTTTGATTGGGGAAGCGAAAATTCGATTCCTGACGCTGACAGCGTCAAAGCAAAAATGAGAGCGCTTGAAAAAGACTTAGAGCGTTGGAATTACGAGTATTACGTTCTTGACGCTCCGAGTGTGCCCGACAGCGAATATGACAAAGCTTTTAACGAGCTCGTAGAGCTTGAAAAAGTCTATCCGCAGTTTAAGTCTCCTGCATCTCCTACTGAACGGGTAGGCGGTGCGGCTCGTAGTGATTTGGTAAAAGTGCGACATGCGGTTCCGATGCTTTCCATTCACACGGAAACAGATTTTGAGGCAACCGGTGCTAAGGCTTTTGATGAACGTGTTCGCAAGGGCTTGGGATTAACGCCAGCAGACCCTCCTGTGGAATATGATGCTGAGCTTAAATTCGATGGCCTGGCAATGAATCTGCGATATGAAAATGGTGTTTTGGTGTCTGCGGCTACTCGTGGCGACGGTCTAGTCGGCGAGGATGTGACAGCTAATGTAAAGACTATCCGTACGATTCCTTTGCATTTACCGCTTGATGCTCCTTCCATTTTGGAAGTCAGAGGCGAAGTCATTATGCATAAGGCAGATTTCGAAAAACTCAATGACGAGCAGCGCCTTGAAGGGTTAAAACCTTTTGTTAATCCGAGAAATGCTGCTGCGGGTTGTTTAAGGCAACTTGATCCTAAAGTGACGGCTAAGCGAAAACTGTCTTTTTACGCTTATGGATTAGGGGAAGTCAGTGAGGCGTTTGCGCTCACTCACAGCGGTATTTTGGATAAGCTTTCTCAATGGGGATTTCCGGTTGCCAAAGAGCGCAGGGTGGTCCACGGTTGGGAGGCTTTGTCTCAGTTTCATGACTGGGTTAAAGAAATCCGTCAGAGTTTGCCCTTTGAAATTGACGGCGTTGTCTATAAGGTCAATCAGCTTGCCGAGCAAAATGAATTGGGCTTTATTTCCCGCGAGCCTCGCTGGGCTTGCGCTCATAAGTATCCGCCTGAAGAAGCGCTTACAGTGGTTGAAGATATCGATGTACAGGTCGGCCGTACGGGTAAACTCACACCGGTAGCACGTCTTAAACCGGTTTTTGTGGGCGGAGTGACCGTTTCAAATGCAACGCTTCACAATGAAGATTTTATCGGCGAATTAGGGCTAAAAATCGGAGATACGGTTGTGGTACGCCGAGCCGGAGATGTGATCCCAGAGGTTGTGCGGGTACTGACTGAAAGACGGCATGGATCCGAGAAAGATTTCATTATGCCCAAGCTTTGCCCAGTGTGCGGATCAGAAACTATTCGAGATGAAGAAGAAAAGGATACGCGCTGTACGGGTGGTCTCTTTTGTCCAGCGCAGCGTCGTGAATCATTAGTTCATTTTGCCTCGCGCCTGGCTTTAAATATTGATGGTCTAGGTGAAAAGGTGATTGACCAGCTCCTTGATGCAGGGCTTATTCAAACACCGGCGGATCTTTATCGCTTGACCGAAGATAAGCTTTTGTCGCTTGATCGATTCGGCAAAAAAAGTGCTTCTAATTTACTGCTAGCACTTGAAAAAAGTAAAGAAACTACACTGGCTCGGTTTATCTACGCTTTGGGTATTCGCCATGTTGGAGAGAGTACTGCGCGGGATCTGGCTGCGCACTTCAGAAGTCTTGAAGCCATAATGGCAGCTGATACTGTGTCGTTGCTTGAAGTCAATGACGTAGGAGAGGTGATCGCTCAGTCTATCCGGCACTTTTTTGAGGAGCCGCACAATCAAAGAGTCATTGCAGAGCTTTTGGATTTGGGAATTCATTGGCCGTTGCCTCAAGATAGTGCTGCTAATCAACTTGTTTCAGGTAAAACCTTTGTTTTGACTGGCACTTTACCTTCAATGGGAAGGGAAGAGGCTAAGGCATTATTGATTGCACAAGGTGCAAAAGTTGCTTCCAGCGTCAGTAAAAAAACCGATTATGTGGTAGCCGGAGCGGAGGCAGGAAGCAAATTGGAAAAGGCGCAGGCTTTAGGCGTCACAGTGATTGATGAAGCGGAAATGCTCAAATTGTTAAAAGGATAGGAAAGATGTTAGGGATTATTTTTGGCAGTGGCTTTGAACATTTTGTCCTTGACAATCAGAAGACTAAGAAAGTTGAGACGCCTTTTGGCGATGTGGAACTTGAGACAGGTAATTTTAACGGCCAGGCTGTTGTCCTTTTGCATCGCCATGGAAAGGATCATCGGTTTGCTCCGCATCAAATTCCTTACAAAGCACAGATGTGGGCACTAAAGCAGTCTTCTGTAACCGATATTATTGCTGTGGCATCGGTGGGTGGCATGGCAGCAGAAAATGCTCCGGGACATTTTACGGTGCCCGATCAGATTCTCGACTATACAAGCGGACGTGACGGCACTTATTGGGGTGAGGCTGGGATGCCGATGAAGCACATTGATTTCACCGAGCCCTTTGATGAAGGTTTGCGCGAAAAACTTTTTGGTGCAGCACAATCCGCGAAAATTTTTGTTCATAACCGAGGAACTTATGCTTGCACCCAAGGACCTCGCTTAGAAACTGCCGCGGAGGTTCGGCGAATGATCATGGACGGTTGCGACATGGTCGGTATGACAGCTATGCCTGAAGCAGCGTTGGCCCGGGAATTACAGATACGATATGCGTTAATTTGCTTTAGTGTGAATTGGGCTGCCGGTTTAGTGGATAAGAAACTGGACTTTGAAGCAATTAAAGCCGATATGAATCGCTCTGTCTCTGGAATCGTCAGATTGCTTGGTGTTTTGATAAACTCTAATCGGTTTGATTAGGAATTCATTATGACTACAAAGCAATTTATTTCTGTCGGCTGCCTATCTTTGCTGATGGCAGCAACGGCCTACGCTGGCAGCATTTCTTCATCAATGGTCCCTGCTCAGGTCAAGGAGGCTTTTGCTAAACAATTTCCTCAAGCTCAAGTTCTTGAGTGGGATTACGAAGATGATGAAAATGCCTATGAAGTTGAGGCTAAAGTTCAACGCGCTGAAATTAAAGCTTTGTATCGAGAAAATGGTGAATTGATTCGCTCAAAGGAGGATGTCTCAACTCATCAGATACCTTCTTTTGTGCTCGAAGAGATACAAAAAAATTGGCCCAGAGCAGAGGTGCTCGGAGCCAATAAAATCACAACGCCCAAAGAAACAGTTTGGGATGTTGGTCTGAAATTTAGAGACCGTCATCACAATGTCAAAATAAAGAGCCGCGACTAAAACGCAGACTCCTGCTTTTAACACACTTACTTTCTGACTAGACTTGCGGAGTCAAAACCTCCAGCAAGTCTTTTTCAATGGCCACCGTGGTAGGAATATCTTTGAGGGCCTCGCCGTCAATGAGAAAAACGTCTTCTACCCGTTCACCCATTGTCATAATTTTGGCCGTTTGAAGATTAACATGATATTTATTTAATATTGTTGCAATATCAAATAACAATCCGATTCGGTCCATACATGTGATGGAAAGAATGTAGTTGCGGCCAGATTCATCTGCTTCAATATTTACGAGCGGTTGAAGGGGAAAGTGGCGCGAGCGCCGTGAAAATTTCCCTGGTTTGCTCTTTGGAAGTTCCTTGGGGTTAATCAACCAGTCAGTTAATTCTTCGGTGAGCTTATTCGACAGCTCAATTAAATCTCTAGAGCCGTTGTCCGTAACAACAAAGGTGTCAAATGCTTTTCGATTGAGGGTGGTGTAAATTCGTGCATCTAAAACAGAGAAGCGTTTCTTTTGCAAAAATCCGAGAATGCTCGTAAAAAGCCCGAAACGATCCGGGGTGTATACCAATATTTCGATTCCCGCATTTTGAGGTAAAAGTCTTGTTGACACAAAGGCAGTGTCGGTAGGAAATACTTTCGAGAGGGAAATTGTTTGCCAGGCAATGCTCTCAGCCGTGTGTCTTAAAAAATACTGCAGTGTGAGTGTTTTCCAGATGGCTTCGATTTTATCTTCTGTAACTCCCTCATTGAGAATCATTCTTGCCGCCTCTTTTTGCCGTTGCAGTAAAAGCGCGTGCTTATCCGGGGCTCCTTCCTGACGCACTAAGGGCAGAGTTTGCCAGTAAAGGTCCTGCAGAAGCTGACTTTTCCATTGTGTCCAAACTTTGGGACCGGTTGCTCTAATATCGCAGACGGTTAAAAGAAATAAGCCGTTTAAGCGTTCCTCAGTTTGAACAATCTCGGCAAATCGCCTGATTACATCAGGGTCTGAGAGGTCTTGTTTTTGTGCAACAAGACTCATGGTTAAATGTTCTCGGACGAGAAAAACAAGGAAATCGCTGGTTTGGGGATCAATGTTAAAGCGTTTGCAGAAGTTTTGAACGATTTCGGCTCCGATTCTCTCGTGGCGGCCGCCCAGGCCCTTGCCGATATCGTGAAAAAGGGCGGCAAGCACCAGCCGCCAGCTGTCTTTCATACCTTGCATCAGACGTGTGCAGATGGGGTACTCATGTGCATATTCACTGCGGCTGAAATATCGGATGTTTCGTACAACGCGCATCGTATGCTGATCGACCGTGTAAGTATGAAAGAGGTCATGTTGCATTTGACCGACAATGTGCTGAAACTCAGGTAAAAACAATCCTAAAATGCCCCATTGATTGAGATCTAAGAGAGCGTGGCTGACGCCATGAGGCATTTTCAAAATCTGCATGAACATTGCCTTATTGGCAGGATCATTTCTGAAGTCTTCATTGATGAGCTCTCGGGCACTCATTAGTTCACGAAGAAGTGCAACACTCAGGCGTTTAAGCGGTGAGGAGCTCTCTAAAAGATAAAAAGCTCTCAAAATCGCATTTGGATCATCTTTAAAGGCACCGTCATGTGTGATATCGAGTGTATAGCCTCGGGCAATGAATGTTCTGTCAATAACCGTTTCCTGAACATGGTTTTCGCCGAAGAACTTATCCTCGAACATTTGCATGAAGATGTCGGTGAGCTGACGCACAGTTTTAGCAGTGAGGTAGTAGCGTTTCATGAGCGCTTCACTGGCGAGCTGATGTTCTGTGTCTTTGTAGCCTGCAGCCTGTGCTACCGGTGTTTGAATATCAAAAATCAAACGGTCTTCATGCCGCTTAGCGATTAAATGCAGATAAATTCTGATGGTTTGCAGCGCGTGATTAACTTCCTTTAATGTATCGGCTTCACGAGGAGCGAGTGTTCCGGAGGCTAGCATTTCTTCAGCACTTGCCCCGAGCCCCGCAGCCTGAGAACACCAAAAAAGAACATGCAAGTCTCTTAAACCGCCCGGACTTTCTTTAACGTTGGGTTCTAGTGAATAGGGTGTATCCTCGTGCTTTTGATGCCGCTGACGCATTTCAAGCGCTTTGGCTCTGAAAAAATCTGCCGCGTCGATTTGCCTGAAAAAAGATTGCTGTAGCTCTTCAAAAAGGTGCTTATTGCCGCAGATGAATCTCGCTTCAAGAATGGCGGTTTGTACCGTGATATCTTGGCAACTTTCGCGCAGTGTTTCTTCTAGCGTTCGCACGCTGCTACCTACGGTGAGCCCCATGTCCCAGAGCCGCATTAGGAAATGCTCAATCTTCGTAGCCTCATCGGTACTTGCGCTTTGCCTAAGCAGCACCATGACATCGAGGTCAGAATAAGGGAAAAGTTCTTTTCTCCCGTAACCGCCAAGTGCCACCAATGCAATTTCATTACCAAGTTCTTCACAGAGCGCAAGCTGCCTGATGCACTCGTCAGCAGCGGCAGTATGGCCGCGCAAATAAGTTGTGACACGACCGTCTGAGAGAAATTGTTTTCCAAGATTCTCGGAAGTGGTTTTAAAGTGATCAATAAAATCGGTCATAACGGTACTACAAAATCTCTACTCCTACTGTAGTTTAACTAAAACAGGCGATTCCCAATAGAAATTTCTTTTGTTACCATCGAAAACGTTTTTTGTATTTTGGCCGCTAATGTGTTCTGCGGCTATTTTGATTAGTGAGGAAAGGGTAATGCGCAGGGTTGTTGTAACGGGTTTAGGGGCGGTAAGTCCGATTGGTAACGATGTTAAGACACTTTGGGATAATGCTCTTAAAGGGGTGAGCGGAGTAGGTCCTGTCACTAGATTTGATGCGTCAGACTTTGGTTGCAAAATTGCAGCAGAAGTGAAGGATTTTGACGTTTCTGCTTATATGCCGGTTAAAGAAGCTAGACGTTTTGATCGGTTTATTCACTTTGGAATTGCAGCAGCTTTTCAAGCCATTCGTGACAGCGGTCTCGATAGCAGTCGTGAGAATTTGCGGCGCATCGGCTGCGCAGTGGGATCTGGTATCGGCGGCATCCCGATGATTACGGATAATCATAAGACGCTGATTGAACGTGGACCGCGTCGTGTTTCTCCCTTTTTGATTCCGGGTTGCATCATCAACATGGTCTCGGGTCAACTGGCCATTATGACGGGTTTTAAAGGACCCAATATGGCCCATGTGAGTGCCTGCTCTACGGGTTTGCACAGTATCGGAGAGGCCGCTTGGATGATTAAGAGAGGCGATGCTGATGTGATGATTGCAGGTGGCTCGGATGCTCCCATCTGTGCGCTTTCAATGGCCGGATTTGACAGTATGCATGCTATGTCCAGACGCAATGATGATCCTCAGAAAGCATCTCGTCCCTTTGATAAAGGTCGCGACGGCTTTGTATTTGGTGAAGGCGCAGGCGTACTGGTTTTGGAAGATTACGAGCATGCAATGGCTCGAGGAGCAAAAATTTATGCCGAACTGGTCGGTTATGGTTTGACTGCTGACGCTCATCATATTACGACCCCCAATACGCAAGGGCCTTCGTACTGTATGCAAATGGCTATTGAGCAAGCAGGCATTCGACCCCAAGATATCGATTACCTCAATGCACACGGTACATCAACTGTTTTAGGCGATGTCAATGAAACTAAAGCGATTAAGGAAGTGTTCGGTGAGCATGCAAAGGATTTAGTCATCAGTTCCTCGAAATCTATGATCGGTCATTTATTTGGAGGTGCAGGAGGCGTGGAATCTGTGCTCACAGTGCTTGCCCTTCACCATCAGATGATTGCGCCAACGATTAATTTGGATGAACCTGATCCGGAGTGTGATTTAGATTATTGCGCTAACGTTGCACGTCAAAAGACGATTCGCTATGCAATGAAAAATTCTTTTGGTTTCGGCGGAACAAACGGCAGTTTGATTTTTAAACGCTTAGAGTGACTTTCAATGTAGTTTGTTTCTGCACTGAAAATCAGAAAAAACACGCATTAGGTATAGGACCTTTTGCGTGTTTTTTTTCTCTAATAAAGCTTAATGTAATCGGGGATAGGAGGATAGCCTTCCGAGAGGGTGAGCACTTCGTATCCAGTTTCAGTAACCAATACTGTGTGTTCCCACTGCGCAGAAAGACTTCTGTCTGCAGTGACTACAGTCCATCCGTCGTTGAGTTCTGAAATATGGCGGCGTCCGGCATTGAGCATTGGTTCAACGGTAAAAATCATGCCGGGCTTCATGATGATACGGTTATCGTGTGTATCGTAGTGACAGACGAAAGGATCTTCATGGAAGTTGCGTCCAACCCCATGTCCGCCATATTCATGCACAACAGAAAGTCCTTCGGCATGAGCAACCTTTTCACAGGCAATACCTACATCATTTAAAGGACGTCCCGGACAGATGGCGGCAATGCCTCGCCACATACTTTCGTAAGTGGCCTCGACTAAATGGCGAGCAGAGACAGATATTTTATTGCCCACCATAAACATACGGCTCGTATCACCATAAAAACCGTCGAGAATAACGGTAACGTCAATGTTGACAATATCGCCTTTTTTGAGAGTTTTTTCAGACGGAATGCCGTGACAGACAACATGATTGACAGAAATGCAGGTTGAGCCCGGATAAGGGGTAAAGCCTTTCGGGGCATAGCCCAAACAGGCTGACTTTGCACCGTGTGCGAGCATAAAGTCGTTCATTTTGTTGTCAAGATCAATGGTCTTGACACCAGGGACGACAAAGGGCTCAATAAAATCAAGCACTTGGCTAGCCAAGCGGCAGGCCTTACGCATTCCCTCAATTTCTTCGGCAGTTTTAATTACGATAGCCATGGTAATCTTTTCTTACTTATTCAAAATATTGAGAAAATTTTGCTTTTTTCAAGCTGATTTCGCATATAATAGCGAGCTGTGCGAAAAAAGCTACTTTTTTTCGTGTCGAGAAGCGGTTTATTAGTCTTCCGTCCGCTTGCTCGGCTTTTTTATTTTCGGAAGGCTCTAATAGCGCAGCGCGCCATCTAACGGTTGTTTTGCCTCAAGACCGCAATTGATTAAAAAGATTCAATCGGTTCGCAAAATATAGCGGCGCGTTGTCAGTTTTAAACCTTAGAAGGAAAAATTATCATGGTTAGCATGCGCGAAATGCTCGAAGCCGGTTGCCACTTCGGTCACCAAACTCGCTTCTGGAATCCGAAGATGGGTCAATACATTTTCGGCGCCCGCAACAAGATTCACATCATCAACCTCGAAAAGACGGTTGTGAAGTTTGAAGAAGCCCTCAAGTTCGCTCGTGAACTTTCTGCTAAGGGTGGCAAGATTTTGTTCGTTGATACCAAGCGTGGCGGTCGTGACACGATCGTGGCTGAAGCTCAACGTGCTGGTTGCTGCTATGTTGATCAACGCTGGCTGGGCGGCACGCTCACCAACTTCAAGACCGTGAAGCTCACGATCAAGCGTTTGAAGGACATGGAAGAAGCCGTTGCCAACGGCGGCTTGGACAAGATGACCAAGAAGGAAGCTTTGGACTTTACCCGTGAAGTTGAAAAGCTCAACCGCTCCATCGGCGGTATCAAGGATATGACCACGTTGCCTGATGCATTGTTCATCGTTGACGTCGGCTATCACAAGATTGCTGTCCAAGAAGCCAACAAGTTGGGTATCCCCGTGATCGGTGTTGTGGATACGAACTGCAGCCCGCTCGGCATCGACTATGTTATCCCTGGCAACGATGACTCGGCCAAGGCCGTTTCCATCTACGCTTCCGGAATGGCTGACGCCATTTTGGCCGGCCGCCAAGAAAGCGAAGAAAGCTTGAAGGAAGTCGCCGGTGAAGAAGAATTTGTTGAAGTGGCCGAAGAAGCCTAATAAACTTCAATAGATGTTCTTTTTCGGGGCGAGGATTTGCTAAGAAGCCTCGCCCCTTTTTGAAATTCACAAACCAAACTCTACTGGAGAAATACATGGCCGTTATTACTGCCGCAATGGTTAAAGAATTGCGCGTCAAGACCGACGCTCCGATGATGGAATGCAAAAAGGCATTGACTGAAGCTGATGGCGATATGGCTCGCGCTGAAGAAATTCTTCGCGTCAAGCTCGGCAACAAGGCTAGCAAGGCTGCTGCTCGTATCGCTGCTGAAGGTGTGGTGAGCATCTACATCTCTGAAGACGGTAAGCTCGGTTCCATCTTTGAAGTGAACTCTGAAACCGACTTCGTTGCCAAGAACCCCGAATTCCAACAAATGGCTGCCGATGCTGCTCGTTTGGTGGCTGAAAAGAATCCTGCCGACATCGCTGCTTTGAGCGCTTTGGAAGTCAATGGTCAATCCATGGAAGCCATCCGTACGGCTTTGGTTGGTAAGATTGGTGAAAACATGACCTTCCGTCGCTTCAAGCGCATCGAAGCTCAAGGCAAGTTGCATCAATACGTGCACGGCGGCTCCAAGATCGGTGTGATTGTTGACTTGATCGGCGGCAATGATGAAGTTGGTCATGACATCGCCATGCACATCGCTGCTTTGAAGCCGAAGGCCTTGGACGCCAACGGTGTCGATCCCGAACTCTTGGCTACCGAGCGTCGCGTAGCTATTGAAAAGGCTCGTGAAGCCGGCAAGCCCGAAGCTATGCTTGAACGCATTGCCGAAGGTACGGTTCAGAAGTACTTAAAGGAAGTTACGCTCTTGTCTCAACCCTTTGTTAAGAATGACAAGATGAGCGTTGCTGAATTGCTCAAGCAAAACGGCGCTTCCATCGCCTCTTTCGTGCTCTACGTTGTGGGCGAAGGTATTGAAAAGAAGCAAAGCGACTTTGCTGCTGAAGTGGCCGAACAAATGGCAGCTGCTCAAAAGGCCTAATATTTTAGGTTAAGAGCCAGTCTCCAAGGCTCCCCAAAATTTCCCTTATGGAAAATTCGGGGAGCCTTTTTTGTATCCAAAAATGACACAAAGACCAATGAGCTTGAATATTTTGCGCCAAGCGCATGGGTTTTCATTACAATGGCACTAACGCGTAGAAATTGATCGTTTGAGGCGATGAGTCTTGAGCGTGATTTGTTGTGCGCAGATGACTCGGCAATCATTTTCGGGAGTTCATTAAATGACGGAACAAACGCCTGTGAAATACAAGCGAGTGCTTTTGAAATTGTCCGGTGAGTCTCTGATGGGACCGGATGCTTTCGGCATTAATCGCGAAACGATTCAATCAACGGTTGAAGATATTAAAGAAGCCTATGACATGGGAGTGCAAATCGGCATCGTTGTGGGCGGCGGCAACATTTTCCGAGGTGTTGCTCTGGGGTCAACCGGGATGGAACGTACGCAGGGCGACCACATGGGTATGCTGGCTACGCTTATGAATGCATTAGCTTTGCAGGATGCACTACGTAAAAACGGTGTCGAAGCCCGTGTTCAAAGTGCTTTAAATATTGAACGTATTGCCGAGTCTTATATTAGAGGCAAAGCATTACGCCATTTGGAAAAGGGTCGTATCGTGATTTTCGCAGCAGGTACGGGCAATCCCTATTTCACAACGGATACCACGGCTGCATTGCGTGGAGCTGAAATCGGCGCCGACATCGTGCTTAAGGCTACGATGGTGGACGGCATTTATTCGGCTGACCCCAAGAAAGATCCAAATGCTACGTTCTACAAGACCATTACTTTTGATGAAGTGATCAAGCGCGACCTCAAGGTGATGGACGCAACTGCTTTTGCCCTTTGCCGTGAACAAAATCTGCCGATCAAGGTCTTCAATATCCGCAAGAAGGGTTCTATCGGCCGTGTCTGCCGTGGTGAAGATGAAGGCACCTTGGTCTATAACCCCTAACCAGAGACATTATTAGTCAACGGAGTATTTTTTATATGTCAATCAGTGAAATTCAAAAACAAACCGAATATAAGATGAATCGCACGGTTGAAACGCTGCGTGAGGACTTCATTAAGATCCGCACCGGCCGTGCTTCCACCGGTCTGCTCGATCACGTGATGGTTGATTATTACGGTACGATGACGCCGATTAACCAAGTGGCTCAGGTTGGTGTGGCCGATGCCCGCACTTTGACGGTTCAGCCCTGGGAAAAATCCATGGTGGCACCTGTTGAAAAGGCTATTCGTTCCTCTGACTTAGGTTTGAATCCTGCCACTTCAGGTATGCTCATTCGCGTGCCGCTGCCGCCTCTGACCGAAGAGCGCCGCCGCGAACTCACCAAAGTTGTTCGTCACCTTGGTGAAGAAGCTAAAGTGGCTGTGCGTAATTTGCGTCGTGACGCAAATGAACAGATTAAAAAACTCACTAAGGCTAAAGAAATTTCTGAGGATGATGAATCCAGAGCCGAAAAAGACATTCAGAAATTAACCGACAACTTTGTCGTAGCCATTGATAAGTGCGTGGCTGAAAAAGAAAAAGAAGTGATGACGGTTTAATTCATTAACCGCCGCGATGACTTTAACTTCTCAAAAAGGCGGCGGGGCTCCGAGCCACGTCGCCATTATCATGGATGGAAACGGCCGCTGGGCTCAGCGCCGCTTGATGCCTCGCGTTGAAGGGCATCGGCGCGGTGTGCAGAGCGTGCGCCGTGTGATTGAGGCTGCCGCCAAGAGTGGGGTGCATTATCTCACCCTTTTTGCTTTCAGCAGCGAAAATTGGAAACGCCCCGCCGATGAGGTCAATGCACTGATGAAGCTTTTTGCCTCTGCGCTCCAAAAAGAGGCTCAGGCAATGGTCGAACATGGTGTGAGGCTTCGTGTGGCTGGCGACCTCAGTGCTTTTTCTCGCGAAATTCAAGATAGTATCGCTCACAGCGAAGCGATCACATCGCATTGCGATACGATGCTGCTTACGGTTTGTGCCAATTATGGCGGCCGATGGGATATTGTGGAAGCTTTTCGCAATATTTTGCGAAAGGATCCGTCAATTGCAACGCATCCTGAAAGGATTACCGAAGCGCTTGTTGATCAGAATTTAGCTTTTGACTGGGCCCCACCCGTCGATTTGATGATCCGTACGGGCGGCGAGCAGCGCATCAGTAACTTTATTTTGTGGCAGGCAGCTTATGCAGAATTGTATGCCTCGCCTACATTGTGGCCCGACTTTGATGAAAAAGACCTTCAAGCGGCCCTTAATTGGTATGCTGGACGTGAGCGTCGTTTTGGCATGACCGGTGAACAGATTCTGGCCCTCAAACAGGGAGAATAAAAAATGCTCAAGCAACGAGTGATCACAGCGATTGTTCTATTGTTGATTCTGATCGGTGCCTATATGTTGGGACCGGTAGCTTTTGCTGCAGTGATGGCGATTGGTTTTATTCTAGCTCAATGGGAGTGGCTGAAGCTGGCCGGTTTGAGCTCGGTTGCTTCGGCAGTGCTCGCTTTGATTGTCGGAGGCTCTGTTACGGGCTTTGCCTATCTTGCCTACCTTGATCTTCAAATGATTCATCAAGCGGCTCGTGAGTATCAGATGCTTTACGCCAATCTTTCCGGGATCTTCGTGATGTATCTGGCAGCCATTACGCTCTTGTGGGTCGGTATTTCCATTCGTGTCTTTTTTGCACGGGTTACGGGTCTTCCCGTTAACCGTATTTTTGTGGGGGTGACTGGCGTCTTTTTCCCACCAGCGGCATGGTTAGGTTTCGTGGCTATGTACGCTTCTTTCGGCATTTCCATGGTGATTTCTCTTTTAGCGATTGTCTGGGTAGCCGATATCATGGCTTACTTTACCGGCATGGCTTTTGGTAAACACAGAATGTCACCGGCTATCAGCCCGAAAAAGAGCTGGGAAGGCGTTGCAGGCGGCATGTTGAGCGTCATGCTCTTGGGATTAGTCTTTGCTTGGTTTCTCCCGGAAATCAAAACTATCCCTGGCGTGATTGTCCAAAACATGGGGGTTGTTGCCTGGCTCGCGGTAGCCTTTGTGCTCGTGAGTTTGTCAATAGTGGGTGATCTTTTTGAAAGTGCCCTTAAGCGTCAGGCGGGCATTAAAGACTCCAGTAACCTTTTGCCAGGTCACGGAGGCTTTTATGATCGGCTTGATGCCATGATGCCTACTTTGCCTGCCGGTTTTCTGTTGAGTGTTTTGATTGCTTCAGGCACACTCGGTTAATTTTTCCTATTGTTATTTTTATGCAAAACATCGCTATTTTCGGTGCAACAGGGTCGATCGGAGGATCGACCCTTGATGTCTTAACGCACTACCCCGATCGCTATCGGGTTTTTGCTCTGACGGCTAATAGCCGTTTGGATGAATTGACCGATTTATGTGAACGCTTTAATCCGCAGATTGCGCTTGTTGCAGATGCTTCAAAGAAAACGGAACTCGCGCAAAAGCTTGCTCAAAAGAATCTCAGTCATATTGAAGTGTGGGGCGGAGAAACGGATTTAGTTCGCTTGGCCGCATTACCTGAGGTCGATGTGGCGGTTCTTGCTATTGTTGGAGCTGCCGGTTTGGCACCGACCTTTTCTGCAGCACGCGCCGGGAAACGTCTTCTTTTAGCCAATAAGGAAAGTGTGGTTTGTGGCGGAGCGCTTCTCATGCAAACCATTCGAGACTCAAAGGCTGAACTGTTGCCTGTTGACAGTGAGCATAACGCTATTTTCCAGTGTCTGGCCTCAGCTGATGAACTTCAGCGAAGCCAGGCGCGCATTATTTTGACTGCTTCTGGCGGCCCCTTTAGAAAGCGTATGGATCTTACAGGAGTTACGCCCGAAGACGCTGTGGCGCATCCCACATGGAATATGGGTAAAAAAATCAGTGTTGACAGCGCTACTTTGATGAATAAGGGGTTGGAAGTGATTGAAGCCTCATGGCTTTTCGGTTTTCCACCCGATCGCATTGATGTTGTTATTCATCCGCAAAGTTTGATTCACTCAATGGTAGAGTATGCTGACGGCTGTATCCTGGCTCAAATGGGAGCGCCCGATATGCGCACGCCGATTGCCTATTCGCTGGGCTGGCCCGATCGCCTAAACGGTTTTGCCAAACGAGTGAACTTTGCTCAACTGGGTTCGGTTACATTTGAAGTACCTGATACAAAGCGCTTCCCTCAGTTAAGTTACGCTTATGAGGCACTAAGGGCAGGAGGATGCGCGAGCATTGTTTTAAATGCCGCCAATGAAATTGCCGTAGAGGCTTTTTTATCCCGACGCATAGCGTTTTTGGATATTGCTAGGGCTTGCCGAGAAATGCTCAATCAGCTTGAACTTGCCGCCCCGACATCTTTAGAAGAAGTATTGGCAGCTGATCTTCTTGCTCGCCAAAAAACCCGTGAGGTGATTGCCCGATGGTAACGGCAGTTTTAGCTTTTGTTGTTGCGCTTGGCATCCTCATTACCTTTCATGAATTGGGGCACTATGTCGTTGCGCGTTTATGCGGCGTGAAAGTTCTGACTTTTAGTTTCGGATTCGGACCGAAACTTTTCTCAAAACGGCTGGGACCCGATCAGACAGAGTGGTGCCTGTCAGCTTTGCCACTAGGTGGCTACGTTTCCATGCTTGATGAACGTCAACAGACAGCTGAGATTGAGCCTAAGGATTTGCCCCGAGCTTTTAACCGTCAGTCAGTCTATAAGCGCTTTGCTATTGTGGCTGCAGGTCCTATTGCCAATATTGTGCTTGCGATTCTCTTTTACGCAGTCATGGCCTGGAGCGGACAACCTGAAATTCGTCCTGTGATGGATACGCCTGTGAGCCAGTCTCAGGCTGCTGTATTAAATATTGAGCGTCTGGATAGGGTGGTTTCTTTCGGCGGAAAAGAAATCGAGGGACTTGAAGATTTCAATTGGGCCATATTGGAGCATATTGGCGAAAATAATGTCGAAGCTGTTTTTGATCGAAACGGAACACACTTTACCGTTTCTTTTAACCTTAAAGATATTAAGGTTGATGAAGAAAGTGAGAGTCCTTTTAAGCAGCTCGGCATCAATATTCGTTACGGTGATCCGCTCCTTTTTAATATTCAAAAAGACTCGCCTGCAGCTCGTGCGGGTATCACTGAGGGCGACAAAGTATTAAGCGCTGACGGTCAATACGGTTTGTCCGTTCAGGAACTAGTGAGTTATATCAGCCATAAGGGGACTGAGCCGATTCACCTTGTGCTTCAAAACATCAAAGATTCACAAGCTTTAGCCCGTGAAGTCATTGTTGTGCCTGAGATGAGAATTTTCGATAATGCTCAGGGACAAAAAGAAGAGCGAGCAGTCATCGGGGTGAATGTCGGCGTCATGCCTGATATAGTCTGGCTTTCCAAGGGCCCGATAGAAGGCCTTTGGGCAGGGATTGATCGAACTGTTTCTGTCACGAAAACGACCTATAAGGCAGTGGTGCAGATGATCACAGGAGAGGCGAGCACAAAAAATCTTACCGGTCCTGTCACTATTGCTGACTACGCTGGTAAAACTGCTCAGATGGGTTGGAGAGTTTACTTATCCTTTTTGGCTATGATTTCGGTCAGCCTGGGATTGTTGAATTTACTGCCGATACCGTTGTTAGACGGCGGCCACCTCCTGTATTATTTCATAGAAATTTTAAGGGGACGGCCTTTATCCGATCGGGTAATGCTGATCGGTCAGAAGGTGGGACTTTTTATAGTTTTGGCATTGGGGGCTTTAGCTCTTTCCAATGACTTCGTAAGGCTGATACAATAGGCCATCCGATCGAATCGTTAGAAAAAATGCATTTGAAATCTTCCCTGTTGCGCGCCTCTGTAGCGACGGCGCTCATGTCAATCGCGGGCGCTGCTGTGGCAGCCGCCTCAGATTTTGTTATTCAAGATATCCGCATTGAAGGTATTGCCCGTACAGAACCCGGTACGGTTTTATCCCATTTACCGTTTCAGGTAGGCGACGAATTTACCGACGCAAAGGGCAATACAGCTATTCACGCACTCTATGGGTCAGGACTCTTTCGGGATGTGCGGCTGGAGCGTGAGGGTAACGTACTTGTAATTCAACTGCAGGAGCGTCCTGCTGTTGCTTCCATCAGCACGCAAGGTATTCATGCTTTTGATAATGCCGCCATTGAGCAAAGCTTGCGAGACGTCGGCATGGCTGAAGGCCGTATTTTTGACCATGCAACGCTAGACCGCGCTGATCAGGAAATGCGTCGCCAGTATCTGGCCCGCGGTTACTACGGTGTGGATGTAAAAACAACGGTGACGCCTCTTGATCGCAATCGTGTACGTTTATCCATTGTGGTGGATGAAGGCGAGGCGGCAAGCATTTCTTCAATCCGTTTTGTGGGTAACCGCATCATGGATGACGAAACGCTTCAAGAGCAAATGCAGTTGACGACCTCAGGTTGGATGAGCTGGTACACCAAGAGTAACCTCTACTCTCGCGAAAAGCTTGCCGCTGATATTGAGGCGATTCGTTCATACTATCTCAATAACGGCTATCTAGACTTTAAGGTTGACAGCGTTCAGGTATCAATTGCGCCTAACAAGCAGGATATTTTTATCACCATCAATATGACTGAAGGTGAGCAGTACCATATTACTGGTGTGGAATTAACCGGTGATATGTTGGGTCTGCAAAAAGATCTTGAGCAGCTAATCGAAGTCGAACCGGGCTCAATTTATAACGCTGAGGTGATCAATACGGCTTCGACTGCCATTACCGATAAGCTCTCAAGTCTAGGTTACGCTTTTGCAACAGCCCGTCCGACGCCTGTCGTGACCGGAAATAACGAAGCTAAAGTGATCTACACGATTGACCCGGGCCGTCGCGCTTATGTTCGTCACGTTAACATTTCCGGCAACAGTAAGACACAAGACGAAGTCATTCGCCGAGAAGTTCGTCAGTACGAAGCTGCTTGGTTTGACAGTGAAGCGGTGAAGCTCTCACGTGACCGTATTGACCGTTTGGGCTTCTTTGACTCAGTGACGGTTGACCCGAAACCGGTTCCTGGAACCCGTGATCAAGTGGACTTGGAAGTTGTGGTGAAGGAACGTCCGACGGGTAGCATCAATTTGGGTGCCGGTTTCTCAACGAGTGACGGTGTGATTTTGTCAGCCGGTTTTGCTCAGAACAATATTTTCGGTACCGGTAAGTCCGTGAGCGCTGAAGTCAATACTTCTGATAGTACTCGTACTTATGCGTTGTCGCTCACTGAGCCTTACATTACTCCTGAAGGTATTTCACGCTCCATCGACTTATACGATCGCCGAGTCGATATGGATGAGCTCGACTTAGCTAACGACCTCGAATATGAAACCCGCGGTGCAGCTGTGAGTTGGGGTATTCCTTTCACAGAATATGACCGTGTGTTCTTAGGTGCTAAGTTTGAAAACACAATTGTGGATGCTGGCTCGAGAGCACCTCGCCGTTACAAGCAGTACGTAGATGACTTTGGTGATTCACCAAAGGCTGTAGCTGCCACTATCGGCTGGTCACGAGACAGCCGTGATAACGCTTTGGCTCCGACTCGTGGTACCTATCAGCGTTTGTCCGGTGAAGTAACGTTGCCGGTGATGGATTTGCGCTACTACCGTGCAAGCTATCAACTGCAGCATTATTGGCCTGTAACCCGTGATCTCACACTTGCCTTTAACGGTGAAGTCGGCTACGGCGACAGTTGGGGCGGCAAAGAATATCCGTTCTTTAAGAACTTCTACGCTGGCGGTATCGGTAGTGTCCGTGGCTACGAAAACTCAAGCTTGGGTCCGAAAGATAATTCCTACGGTGGAGAAGGTGACAGCGCCGGCGGTAACGCATCGCTTAATTTCTCTGTTGAAATGCTGATGCCTTTGCCCGGAGCCGACCGTACGCTTCGTTGGTTTACGTTCTTTGACGGCGGCTGGGTTTGGGGTGACTCCTACGGTGAAAATGGTCGTGTAGAAGACAAGATGGGGATTTCATTGTCTGACCTTCGTTACTCCGTCGGTGTTGGTGTAGCCTGGATTTCGCCCTTAGGCCCGCTGAAGTTCAGTATTGCTGCGCCGATTAACGACAAACCGGGTGATAAAACGGAACGCTTCCAGTTCCAAATTGGTACTGGTTTCTAACGTCGTTTGAGTTGGTGACAATCCGACAGTTTCGGGGGAAAGGGGATAAAGAGGCCGCCTTTCCCTTGAACGTACATGGAGAGCATAAAAATATGCTGAAAAAATTAGCGATTGCCTCGCTTTTATCGTTGTTGATGGTTGGTCAATCGGCTTTGGCTGATACCAAAATCGGGGTGGTTAATCCCGATCGAATTCTTCGTGAAAGTGCTGCGGCGCATACGGCTCAACAGAAGCTTGAAAAAGAATTTGCCAGTCGTGAGAAGTCGCTTTCTGTGTCCGCAAAGGCTTTGAAGGCAGACATTGAAAAATTTCAGCAGCGCGCTCCTAAAATGAAAAATACGGAGCGGATGGCAGAAGAAAGAAAGCTTGCTGATCGCGAAAGATCTCTGCAGCGCCGTGAACGCGAACTGCGTGAAGATTTAAATCGCCGCAGAAACGAAGAACTGCAGTCCATTCTGATGCGAAGCAATGAAGTTATCCGTGATATTGCCCGTAAGGGTAAATATGATTTGATCTTGCAGGAAGCGGTCTACGTGGGACCGAATGTGGACATTACCGATCAGGTCATTAAAGCTTTAGGAAAGTAAATCATGTCAGAACAAAGAACTGCTTATCCGATTGCTGTTCTGGTTGAGGCTGTGCGTAAGCAGTGTGCCGGTCGTCTGGAGCAGGAATTAGTAGGGCCCTATGAAACGGTGGCTGTTCGAAGCATCGGGGCGCTTAGCCACGCAAAACCTGATGAAGTGGCTTTTTTAGCCAATCCAAAATTTATTCATGAGGTTAAAGACTGTCAGGCTGGAGTCGTTGTCCTTCGCAAGGAAGATAAAGAAGCTATTTATGGTGAAGAAACGCCCCGTGCGATGGTGATTACGCCCAATCCTTATGCTTGGTTTGCTTTTGCCTTGCAAGTTGTTGAAAAATTGCAGACTCAGTTTGCAAGCGGCATTCATCCCCATGCTTCTGTTGCCGTGACGGCTAAAGTTGATCCCAGCGCTCGTGTTGATGCTGGTGCAGTGATTGAAGATCACGCGGTAATCGGTCCCAGAGCTTGGATCGGAGCCAACTGTGTTGTTGGTGTCGGTTCTGTGGTTGGTGCCGATACACGTCTGCATCCTAATGTGACAGTAGATCACCACTGCACAATCGGTGAGCGTTGCATTTTGCAGTCGGGCTGCGTCATTGGCGGAGACGGTTTCGGGTTTGCGCCCTTTGATGGTGAGTGGGTAAAGATTCCCCAAATTGGCTCCGTACGCATTGAAGACGATGTCGAAATCGGTGCCAACACGGCTGTTGACCGTGGTGCACTTGACGATACTGTGATCGGCAAGGGCTCTAAAGTAGATAACCTGATTCAAATTGCTCATAACTGCCGCCTGGGTGAACACTGCGTCATGGCAGGTGCCGCCAGTATGGCCGGTTCTACCACCTTGGGTGATCACGTGACAGTCGGGGGAGCTGCCAATATTAATGGCCATATCAAGATTCCGAGTGGGGCAACCATTGGGCCGGCTACAACTGTCGTGTCTTATCCGGACGATACGAAACTCATGATGGGCTTTTTCCCTGCTATGCCTAACAGAGATTTCGAGCGTTGTGCTGTTCTTGTTAAACAGTTGCCTCAAATGCGCAAGCGTCTCAAAGCTCTGGAAGCCGCACTGGATAAACTTGAACAAAGTAAATAATCAAGGAAGTGAGAAAAATGAAATACAACATTCAAGATATTATGAAGTATCTTCCGCACCGCTATCCGTTTTTGTTAATTGATCGTGTGGAAAGTGTTTCGGAAGATTTAACAACGGCAGTAGTCATCAAAAACATTACCGCTAATGAACCGCAATTTCAGGGACATTTTCCGGAATGCCCAGTGATGCCCGGCGTGCTCATTATTGAATCGATGGCTCAAGCCTGTGCCGTGTTGGCATTGGCTCGGTTGACTGAAGAGCAAAGAAATGACGGTTCGCTTTACTTTTTTGCCGGTATTGACAATGCCCGCTTTAAGAAAGTTGTTCAGCCCGGCGATCAGCTTCGCATTCACTGCCACTTCTTAAAGGATCGTGCAGGAATCGGCAAGTTTGAAGCAACGGCGATGGTAGATGACCAGGTTGCCTGTGTGGCTACGATGATGTGCGCACGCCGCAAGATGGACTGAAAAACGTATTCAGTCATTGAGCCCGAGGCCGGCGGATGCCCAGAAAAACAGCCGGCTATGATTAACAACCGAACAAAGGCAAGCCATTATGGCAAAAATTCATCATTTTTCTTTAGTTGATCCGTCTGCACAATTGGCCGATGATGTTATCGTTGGGCCTTTTTGTGTTATCGGACCCAAAGTGAAAATCGGTTCGGGTACGGAATTGATTTCGCACGTCAATATCAGCGGTAATACGGAAATCGGTGAGCGCAATCGTATTTTCCCGAACGCAAGTATCGGGTGCGAGCCGCAGGATAAAAAGTATAACGGCGAAGACACGCGTCTGGTGATCGGCGACGATAACGTGATTCGTGAACACGTGACGATTGCAACTGGTACAGTCCAGGATCACGGCATTACGGTGGTGGGTAACCGAAATCTTTTCATGGCTAATGTACATGTGGCGCACGATTGTATCGTAGGTGACGATACGATTTTGGCCAATAACGTTGGTCTTGCAGGTCACACGATAGTAGCTAATCGTGCCATTATCGGTGGTCAGGCTGGTGTTCATCAATTTTGCCGCATCGGTGAAGGCGCCATGGTGGGCGGAGGCTCCATTTTAGTGATGGATGTTCCGCCTTTTGTGATCTGTAACGGTAATCCTGCTGAACCTCATGGTTTAAATGTCGTAGGTTTGCGTCGTGCAGGCTACGATCTTAAAGCTTTGAATGCTTTTAAAGCGGCTTACAAGACCATTTACCGTGACGGTTTGCGCATTGCTGAGGCTATTAAAGTTTTGGATGTGTTAATTGCCAACAACCCTCAGGTGGGGCGCGAGCTGCAGTTAATGCGAGACTTTATTGCAACGAGTGAGCGCGGCATTATTCGTCCGAAAAACGACTGATGGCTCGTGACATTGTTTGGCTCGCCGGAGAAACCTCCGGCGACTTCATCGCTTCTTTGGTTTTGCCTCAGGTTGCCCAGTCTTATCCTGATGAATCGATGCTGGGCATCGGGGGCGACCGCATGATTGCTGCTGGGCTCAAGCCCTGGCATCACGCTAGTGCTTTGTCAGTGCGCGGCTATGTTGAGGTGCTCAAAAAATTGCCCTCTCTTTTGATGCTGCGCCGCGAAATGAAGCGTCGTGTTAGTCGATTAGCTCCCAGGGCTTTTATCGGAGTAGATGCACCTGATTTTAATCTGTCTATTGAAGAAAGCTTAAGACAGCAGGGAATCAAAACGATTCATTTTGTTTGTCCTTCCATTTGGGCATGGCGCCCCGAGAGAATTCATCAGATCAAGCGTGCAGTAGACCATATGCTGCTTATTTTTCCGTTTGAGAAAAAACTGATGGATGAAGCGGGAATCGACTCGACTTATATTGGACATCCTTTAGCGCGTGAAATTCCGATGAAGCCTGATAAGGATGTTGCTAGACAAAAACTCAATATTGATCCCCTTGGACCGGTTTTTGCAGTCCTGCCCGGATCTCGTCAGGCAGAAGTCGCTTGGTGCGGGCCTCATTTTTTCGGAGCTTGTGAAAAGCTTCTGGAATTTGATGCAAGGGTGACATTTCTTGTACCGGCAGCAGATGCCGCGCGTGAAGCTCAGATTAAAGCTTTACTTCACCAATACCCCAAAGCAGAAAAATCCACACGCATTATCAGCTCCGACAGCCATACTGTTATGCAGGCAAGTGACGCTATTTTGGTAGCATCAGGCACGGCAACGCTTGAAGCTGCACTCTTTAAGCGTCCTATGGTAGTCGGCTATTCAATGCCGGGACTAACTGGTATTCTCATGCAAAAAAAAGGTGTTATTGATTTTGTGAGTTTGCCCAATATTTTGGCCGGTAAACGCTTAGTGCCAGAAATTTTGCAGTATTACTGTCGCTCTGAAACGTTGGCCTATGCTTTGTGGCACGAATATCAGCGTCGAAATGACTCAGAGCTCATAGATAACTTTGCTCAAATGCACGAGTCGCTTTTGCGTGATACGCCGAAGTTAGCGGCTGAAGCAATTAAGCAGGTTTGCGGATAATCGTTTATGAATTCCGATTGTCTGGATCTTTTCTCTTTGGACCAATTTAACTTTGTGGCCGGTGTTGATGAAGTCGGCCGTGGTTGCTTGGCCGGTCCTGTCGTTGCCGCTGCTGTTATTCTCGATCCCGAACGTCCGATTAAAGGACTCAGGGATAGTAAAAAATTAGCCCCTCACCGACGCGAAGAGCTGGCTGTTGAAATTAAAGAAAAGGCACTTGCCTGGTCGGTAGCAAAGGTTGGGCCAGAAGTCATTGATGAAATCAATATTTTGCAAGCAACGCTAAAGGCGATGAAGCTTGCCGTTGAAAGTTTGACCTTAAGTCCTGATTTTGTCCGTGTAGACGGTAATCGTTTGCCGCATTGGAAATGGATGAGTGAGGCGATTGTTAAAGGAGATGACCTTGTGCCAGAAATCTCTGCTGCCTCTATTATTGCCAAAACTACTCGTGATGCTTATATGGTGAAAATGGCCGAGCGCTATCCATACTACGGATTTGAACATAATGTTGGTTATGGAACAGAGGATCACATTATGGCTTTAAAAGCCCACGGCATTACGCCCATTCATCGAAAAACGTTTGCTCCTGTTAAAGAGGTGCTGCATGCAGTTCAGAGCGATTCAAAGTGATGCCAACGAAAAATTTAAACGTTGGAAAAAATTGACTGAAAGTGCCCGTGCAATAAAAAAAGAGGGGGTAACGCTTGCCGAAGGGGCACATCTGGCCATTACTCTTTTTGAAAAGGGTATAAAGCCGCGAGCTTTGATTTTCAGAGCATCGGGTGTCACCGATGAATTAAGCGAAATTGTTCAAGTTTGGGCAGCAGAAAAAATACCGTGCTATGTGTTAGATAACAAACTCTATGATCAGATTTCGCCCGTGGAACATGGTGCGGGGATGATTTGTGAAATTCGAGTTCCTCAATTTAACTTGCCTCAAAAGGCAAAAACAGATGTGCTGTATTTAGACGGCGTTCAGGATCCCGGCAATGTCGGAACGTTGATCAGGACGGCTGTGGCAGCCGGCATCAGTTGTATAGTGGCCAGTCGCGGCAGCGCTTCACTTTGGTCACCTAAGGCGCTTCGAGCTGGAATGGGTGCTCACTTTTCAGCCAAGCTTTATGAAAATATTGATCCAGTTGATTTACCAGATCTTTTTGATGCAACGCGTCTGGCTGCTGATGCTAGAGGAGGAGAGGATCTGTATCAAGCTTCTGGGTGGGAAAACGGGCATACCGTTTGGATGATGGGGGCCGAAGGTCCGGGTTTAAGCGAGGTCGCTCTTTCTCAAGCCGAGCGGCGCTTATATATTCCGATCATTAAGGACTGCGAGTCATTAAATGTCGGGGCGGCCGCGGCAGTTTGCCTTTTTGAGCAAAGACGCCGCCGACTTAGTTTAAAACCGCTAAAATAAGAAACTTTGAATAATAACCGATCGGCTTTTTTGTGAAAGTTTTTAATTGCGTCTGTGAATTCGGTCATCAATTTGAAGGCTGGTTTGATTCAGTCGAAAGTCTCGACGATCAGATCAAGCAGCATCTTGTTGTCTGCCCATATTGTGACTCAACAAACGTTAAAAGGATGCCGACCGCTTCTTACGTTTTAGCCTCGCGCGATCGGGCGAAAAACGAGGTAACTGAAAAAGAACTTGAGGCTCAATGGCGCAGTAAAGTCTACACTGCAGCGAGAAAGCTCCTCAATGGCAGTGAAAATGTCGGAGAACGTTTTGCCCAGGAGGCTCGCGCTGTTCATCAGGGTAAAGCACCGATGAGAAAGATTCATGGGCGTTGCACGCTTGAAGAGGCCGAAGATCTTTTAGAAGAAGGAATCGGTGTCTTGCCTTTGCCTGAAGGTGTTGTGCACGAAAACAATTAGAACAAGGTGGAAACATGGCTTTATTTGGTCAACTGACTAAACCCGCTAAAGAATTACCTTTAATTGATGTAAGCAATCCCGATATCGTTATGGAGCTTCTTGAAGAGCTTGCCATTACGGTCTCTACAAGCCAATGGATTAAGGAAAATGAGCCTTATCATCCTGAAGCAGCAGATATCCATGATCAAGCCCAGGATGTGTATTCAGATCTTCTCGCAATTTTCCAAGGCAAAATCAAAGATAAGCGTATTAATAAAAAAGTGCACTGGGCTGGCGAGCCTTTACGAGAACACTTGTCTCGTCATGAAGGTGAAGTTCAAGGCGATGTGATAGAACATGCCATGGGCCGTTTTCTGACAGCTTTTCTTGAGCATGCCCGAGCACCTCAGGAAGGTCGTGAATCCATTTCCCGTAAAGAGTACTATGCCTTTATGAGCGGCTGGGCTCATTATTTTGCCGGTTTGGCTCCGGATGAAACCCCTCCTGTTGATAAGTCTGAAGAGGAGTAGAGCATGCCTGACATGTCCAGAGTAAAAAAGACGATTCGTCTGATCCTTAACATTTTATTTGTAATCGTGGTTGTCGCAGCCATTATTGCAGGCTGGGGTAAAGAGGTTGATGATCCGGACGCATGGTTTCCTGAATGGGTGGAAGAAAAAGAAGAACCCGCTCAAACTCAAGAGGTTCCTGTTACTCCCCAAAAGGATTCAGTACAAAAGGTCAATCCTTAATTATTGATAGCTGGCGGAGAGTTTTTCTCCGCTTTTTTTACATCATTTGAATACTATATATGTTATATAACATATATATTAAAACCCTCATAAATCAGCTAGGCAATAAATTTTTTATCAAATCCAAATGAGCCTAGTAAGAAAAAAGCTGATTGAGCATAGACTTTTAGCTTAGCTCAACCAGCTTATTAGCCAGAGTAAAAATTAGTTGTTTTTTATTCCGCACGCTCGTTCATTGAGCTGCCAGAAGTCGAGCTGACGGTACGCTCTGATGCGGGCTTTTTCTTCTTCACTAGCCTCCCGCATCTTGCTGTAATCAGTCATAAAATCCGCCTTTTCATCTGCCCAGGGATAAAAAAGAATCGGTCCCTGTAGCGTGTAGACCCCTTTGTCATTAAGCCAAAGAGAGATGTTGTACCCGAAAGCTTGATTAGGGCTATCCACAGGAGCAAGCATATTGCGGCCGCCTACCGTGCGGTAATCGGCTCCGGATAAGCTCAAAGCATATAACGTTGGGAAAATATCCTTGTGAGAGCCCACGCGTTTTGGATCAAAGTGGATATCAACAACATTTTCTACATCTTGAGAAGCCCAGAGGTAGAAAGGAATAGCAACATCTTTAAAGGGGCCGTCCTTAAGCAAAGGCTTCATGCCGAGCATTCTGTGATCGGCTGTTGCAGCCACTACCATCGCACGGTCTTTAATCCCTTTAAGCTTAGAAATCGTTTGTCCTAGAGCATCGGCACTGGATTGATACGTCTGCATAATGGTAAGCAGAGACTCATCATAGTCTTCGTGGTGGTAGTGCTGATTAATTACAGCCGGCACTTCCAGAGGTTTAGGTGTGTAACCCTCCGGTACGTGATAGGGCGGGTGGTTAGAGGTTGAAAGCACAACCACGAAAACCGGTTCTTTAGCCTTTTCAACAAGTTCTGCAGCAAAATCAAAAGCGTAGTGATCAGCTACCCCCCACTCTGTGGTACTTGTTAATTGAAAGTAATCCATTAAGTGCGTCTGATCGTAGACCTCATCGACATACTGAGTCGGCAGATACTCATCCATGTTTTCCCAAGCAGTAGTGCCTGAAGTAATAAAGATAGTCCTATAACCTTGCTTTTTATACACTTCAAAAGGCGTGCCCGGGAGGCTTACGTTACGAATGGAAGAAGTGCTTACTTGAGAGACAGGGCTCAAAAAGAGCAGTTGCGCCACAGATTGAATGGTGTGCAAGTCGGCAGAGGTAAAGCGTTTGAAAACATAATCGGACTCAAAGTGATTTCTTAAGGCTCCCATGAGATCAACTTTGCCGGGCACATCATAACTCATCATATTAAAGCCCATGCTTTCCATGATGAAAAATACGACGTTAGGTTTCAAAGCAGCTAGCTCGCGATTGAGCGGTGTAGTTTGATTGAGTGAGCCGATTTGAGCCTGTTGCATTAACTTTTCACCGCGCGAAAGCGACACCGGTTCAAATTTCATTGAACGTTTACGGTCTTGATTGGCATAGTACAGAGCCATCGGAGCGTTTAACACAAGCTCATTAATTTGTTTAACGACGGAGACTTGAGCGTTGTTTCTCCGAAGTGGGTAGCGGGATGTCAGAGAGCCTCGGGCGAGAAACACAAAAGCGATGATCCCCACTACGATTAAAGCAATAGCTTTAAGAGTAGAAAGATTTTCCCAGAGAGTGGAGCGGCTGATTAAATTAAAGAGTTTTATCCATCCCCAAGTCATAAAAACTGTCACAACAATAACTGCAATCGAATTAGAGATAATGGGATAATCCTGCCAGACAGTGGTCATCACAGCCTGAGGTTCTTCGTGCAGAAAATTAAAAACAAAAATGTCGATAGCAGTATGGAAAGTTCTGATGTAGTGAAAGTTGCAGACCGATAAAAGCGCTACGACAAAAAAGGCAAAAGCGCTCCAGAGAGTGAGGGATCTAACGAGAAACTTCCAAGTGCATTTGAAGTAAAAAAGTGCTAGAGACAGTAACAGGGGAATAATTGCTAAAGTGGTGCCAGTTCTCGCATCAAAACGAAGCCCCAGTAAGCGCATTCGCCAGACGTCATCGCTTTGAATCATTTCTTTAGGCACTTCAGCGACGACAAGAAGCCAATAATAAAGCTCTCGGATCGCTGCCAGAAAAACAATAGCAATAGCCGCTAAAGTAAAGCATTGAATGAAGACTAAAAGAAAACGACCCAAAGTATTTTGGGGTCTCACAGCGTCAGGAAAGAAGGTCATTTTTATAACTGAACGATTTTGACAGGGACATTTTACTTTATGTGCCTTATTACTTGTTTAGTCAATTTAGATATCACATAAATTCCTTTTATCGTGTGTGTTTTGACTTGAGAAGTGGGGCAGATCCGATAAAGTGAATATCTCTCTTAAATAGAAGGAAATCACGTTCAATGATATCTTTGAAACAAAAAGTGGTCTTCATTCACATCAGTAAATTATTTTCGAAAAAGGGAACTCTTCTTGAAAAGAGCAATTTAGACGAAATGGTTCTTAAATTCTTAACGGAATTCAGTCGTAACATTCATCAAATATTTAAGGTACTATTTTGATCAAGAATTAGCAGGAATTTGGAATGAATTTGGTTTAGGCGGTGATGTTCATAGTAATTATCGTGTTAACGTCGGTGCCAAATACACGTTCTAAGTGTTCTTAAAAATAAAACCCGCTTCAGAAGTTATTTCGGAAGCGGGTTTTACTTTATTTATCCGTTTTATGCTGATTAGTTTGAGCGAGCATCTCGTGGCTGTCGGAATAGAAAATACTCATTGGAGCATTCATGACCAGAAAATTCACCATCGGAATATCGCTGATAAGAGCGTGTTTTGGTGTTAACGGGTCGCTCGTGGTAATCGGAGACTGAACTGAAGTCCACATAAGACCGAAAAAGCATGTCAGACACAGCAGCCAATTAATCCAGTTCTCATTTTTCCATATAGTCGAAGTACTGAAAATAGTTGTAATTCGATGCCACAAGCCCAAAAAAAGTCCGCAGACTACGACCGTGATCAGAAAGTCAAAAAAGATCGGGAAAGTCACTCCATAAGCCAAAAGGTGACTGAAGGGCGAGAGCATGAACGCGTCAACTTGCGCCGCTGATAGTGGCATACCAGTTACCCCTAAGGTATGGATATTGGCAATAGTTGTAACCGTCAGATAAAAAGCACAGAGCGTAAACCAAGTCCCTAGAATTTTTAAGCACAACCTGAAAAAAGCTGGTCCTAAAAATCCGAAAAGACAAACTAAAACGCCGGGCAGCATCATGTAATAGGCAAATTGAGCATCAAAGCGAAGGCCAACAGCCCAAATGTCAACGTACTCGTGACGTTTAACGATAGCATCCAAGGGAGTTTGCGTGATAAAAACATCAATGTAGACTTCCCGGAACACAAAATTAAGTATGCAAACGAGCAGAGCAAAAACTGCCATACTCATTAATAAAACCAAAATTCTGGCAAAAGGATGCTCCGGGCAATCTACCGGTGCTAAGGCTTTAATCGTGCGGGTTGGCGCACTTTTTTGTTTTCTATAGTCTTTAAATCTCATAATTTAAATTTTCTTTAAATCACAGCCTCAATGGCTTCGGATAATTCAAGCCACCTTGCTTCCAGTTCCTCCACTTGGACACTGAGTTCACCTCGGCGCTTAAGTGCTCGGGCGACTTCTTCCTGATCGCCTTGAGTGTAGAAATCTGTATCGGCTAATTTAGCGTCAAGAGCCTTGAGTTCTGCGCTTAAGGGATCGAGTTTCTTTTCAACCGAATCGAGTTCCTTTTGCAAAGGTTTTTTAAGGTTGGCAATTCGTTGGCGTTCTAGAGCAGCCTGCTGACGAGCCTCTTTTTTATTAATTGAAGCAGCACCCGTCTCACTTTTTGCTTTCTCAGCTGTCAAAGTGGCCTTTCGGGATTCAAGGACAAGTTTTGCGTAATCGTCCAAGTCTCCGTCAAACTCAGTAACTTGACCTTCATGAACCAGAAGCAGCCTTTCGGTAGTAGCTGCCAATAAGTGTCGATCGTGAGACACGAGCAGTACCGAACCCTCAAAAGAGGAGAGCGCCATCGTGAGCGCCTCACGCGTTTGCATATCGAGGTGGTTAGTTGGTTCGTCCAAAACAATCAAATTGGGTTTATCCCAGGCTAAAAGGGCGAGCGCCAGCCGAGCCTTTTCTCCTCCGGAAAAGGGTTTGACAGGGGCATTAACCATGTCGCCGCTAAAGCGGAAACGACCTAAAAAGTCACGTAAGACCTGTTCACGCTCTTCGGGTGCTTTTCTTCTTAAGTGTTGTAGCGGTGACTCGTCTTCACGCAATTGTTCCAGCTGATGCTGGGCAAAGTAGCCGATTTGAAGACCCTGACCGAAGCGAAATTCACCAGCCATTGGTATGAGCTCTTTGCAAATTCCTTTAATCAAAGTAGATTTGCCAGCACCATTTACCCCTAATACACCGATTCGCTCACCAGCTCGAATAGAAAATTTCACGCCCTGCAAAATAGGTTTTTCACCATAGCCTAAACTGACCTCTTGGGCTTCAACCAAATGTTCAGGCAGGCGCTCTGGTTTTAAAAACTCAAAGCGCCACTCTCGGGTAGCTCGCACGGGTTCTACAGCCTGTAGACGCTCAAGCATTTTGATGCGTGACTGTGCCTGACGGGCTTTGGTGGCTTTGTAGCGAAAACGATCGATAAAGCTTTGCAGGTGAGCGCTTTCTCTCTCATAAGCCTTGGCTGCCGCATCTTGAGCCCTCAGACGCTCTACTCGTAACGCTTCAAAGGCACTGTAATTGCCGCTATAGCGGCGAATCGTCGAATCTTCGATGCTCCAGATAGTATTGACTGAGCGATCCAGAAATTCTCTGTCGTGGCTGATAATAACCGTGGTAGCCTGCTGGCGCTTGAGCCAAGCTTCAAGCCAAATGACGCTGTCAAGGTCCAGATGGTTTGTTGGTTCGTCTAGCAGCAAAAGTTCGGCAGGGCACATCAGTGCTCGGGCCAAAGCCAAACGGTTTCGCCAGCCGCCCGAGAAATCTTTGACATGCCGGGCAGTCATTTCTTCAGTAAAGCCTAAACCGTGCAAAATAATTTTTGCCTGAGCAGTAATTGCTCCTTCATTGAGTTCAGCAAGGGTTGCGTGAGCAGCAGCTAAACTCATATCGTCTTGGGCTTCAGAGAGCGCTTTTTTTGCAGCAACAAGTGGTGCGTGCCCTGAGAGCACCCAATCAATGGCTACTTCATCAACTGTATCAATATCCTGAGCTACGTGACCGATATTTTCAGGTGCGGGAGCTGTGATTTCTCCTGCTTCAAGAGGAGCCTCACCTAAAATCGCGGCGAGCAAACTCGATTTTCCACAGCCATTTTCACCCACCAAGCCAATTCGTTCACCGGGGTTAGCTAAAAGCGTGGCGTGCGAATAAAGCACTCGCACGCCTCGCATCAGACTGACATCTTGGAGTCTAAGCATTACGGAAGTTCATCCTTTCGCAAAAGATAGACCATCGCGTCTTCTTCTTCGGTTGCAAGCCATGTGAAGGGAATCTTGGGATAAGCCGCTTCACAAGCTTCTTTTCCGTCACCCACTTCCACAACAATGACGCCTTTGTTGGTCAAATGGGCCTTAGCATCGGTCATTAAGCGGCGAACAATATCTAAGCCGTCATCGCCTGCTCCAAGCGCTAAGGCCGGTTCGTGACGATATTCACCGGGCAGGTGATCCATGGCTTCCTGAGTAACGTAAGGGGGATTGCTGATAATGACGTCGTACTGACGGTCGCCCAAATTATTAAACAAATCACTTTCGATGAGTTCAATGCGATCCTGCATTCCGTAACGCTCAACATTGATTTTGGCTACATCTAAAGCGTCGCGGCTGATATCCACACAGTCTACCTTGGCATTAGGGAAAACTTCTGCGGCCAAAATACCAAGGCAACCCGATCCCGTACATAAATCGAGTACTCGAGTTACGTTTTCAGCATTGGAGACCCAGGGAGCGAGTTCATCTTTTAAGAGTTCTGCGATGTAAGAGCGAGGAATAATAACCCGCTCATCACAATAGAAGGGATGATCAATAAGCCAGGCTTCTTTTAAAAGATAGGGGGTCGGGATTTTTTCTACAGCACGCTTTTCAATACGTTCCAAAAGCATTTTGAGCTCAGCATTGGAAACTCGGGCATCCCAGAATCGGTCGGAGTCCTCAAAGTTTAGCTTTAAAGAACGCAACACTAAAAAATAGGCTTCCTCGTAAGTGTCCGCACAGCCATGGCCGCAGAAAATATTGTTGATTTCAAACTGAGTCATCGCATAGCGAATGACATCACGAATGGTTTGCAAGCGGCATTGATGAACATCTTGATCGGTAATCATAAAAATCCCATTTAAAACAAGCTTCAAAAACAGTGGCTTATTTTAGCTGAGATTGCCATTGAAGGCGATTGCCTGCTAAGCAGACCGTTTTAGTTAAAGCGTTTCTTTTCTGCTTCGGTCGGACTTTTCCGCAAAAAGAGGTAAGTCGAAACAATCATGAGCCAGGTTGCAGCAATCCAGACTAAAAAACCGCAGGAGATAACTGTCATTGATGCATCTCGGGCAAACTGACCGATTGAAAAGTTAGGGATACCTGAGCCCACATAGGCACCAAGATACAAAGCAGAAATTAATCCTGCACGTTCACGAAGCGAAGCATCCAGTAAAAGCAGCTTCAGTCCGCTACAGCAAACTCCTCCGATTGAAGCTCCGCAGATGGCGACAAAGACCATAAAAATAAGAGGGGCTTTGATGTTAAGCGTAATAAAAACGCCGCTTGAGCCAACAGCAAAAGCTGTAATCATGACGAGCAGTGCTTTGCTTGGGTTAAATCGTCCGGTCAGAAGACCGGCAACTGCAGTCGGTACGATTAAAAGCAAATAAGTAAGAGCAGCTAAGAGAACATTACTTTCACCAAAAACAATTTCTGCAAATTGAGCGGAAAACCCTTGAAAGAAACTGCTTACGCCCCAGGTTCCGATAAAAGCGGTAATGCTCAGAATAAAAAGTCTTTTTAGTCGAGCAGGAATGGCAATTTTGGGAATAATGACTTGCCCAATACTTTCTGTACCTAAACGCATGGTTTCGGTGCCTAGAATTGATAAGAAGATTCCCAAAAGAAGTAAAAGCACGCAGGCATCAAAGAGTTCACGCGGATTTAAAACTTGAAACTCAATAAAAAGACCAGTTAAGAGCGTACCTAAAGCTAAGCCAATATTAGGACCAGCCGCGGTCAGAGCCGTGCCCAGCCACGCTCGGGCAGGGGGCGCAGTATCGACCACCCATGACATGCCCGCGCTTGTCGCCAATCCGCAGGATAGGCCTTGAAGAAAGCGGCCGAGATAAAGTTCATAAGGAGATCCGCTATTTGAGAATAAGTAACACGCTAGTGCTCCGAAAGCCAATGCGGCAATCACAACGGGTTTACGGCCGAGAAAGTTAGACAGTCTTGCAAATAAAATCAGTGTCAGAACGCAGCCAGCGAAGTAGCTCACAACACTCATAGCAACTTCTGAAGCGCTTAAAGCAAGATCCTGAGTCCAGAAAGCCATCATAGGAATGGCTGTGGCAGCTGTGACAAAACAGCTGATTAAGCAAAAGGCCGCTACAGCAAAAGAAAAACCACGCCTTTTGATTTCGTTGCCTTCAGGATGAGAGATAGACTTTTTAAAAAACTGGATAGCCATGATGACAAGCCGACATGAACCTTTAAAAGAAAAACTCGATGCGTCGGCATCGAGTCATTCAATAATCTTGTGCACATTATGGCACAACGTACTAAAGAGAAATTGTCGATTTGTCTACAAAACCGCAGCAAAGCTCTTAACTGCTAAGGTGAGATTGGTCTTGTTAAACTTATAGATGCAAAATCATATTTTTGAAAAATAAGAAAAAATTCAGCTACTAAAAGACTGCGTTTCCTAGTAAAGCGAGAAGGGAAAGTTGATAACTTTCCCTCCCCTCGACAGCATTAGAAAAGATAATTAAGACGGCCGGAAACTAACCAAGTGTCACTGGTTTTGCCGCCTACTGTTTTTTCTACATCAACTTGAAGTAATAGATTGTCCTTTATGTTTGTGAATCCTCCAATACCAAAAGTTGACCAGGTGTCTGTGTCGCCCCAGTTCACCTTCATGGATTGTTCATTATCCATGAATTTTGCATCCTGACCATCGGTGAATTGGTGCATTACATCAGCTCTTGCGTAAAGTTCTCCAAGTACATCAGGGGATTCAAAAGTTTTACCGACTCTGACACCAGCGCGAGCGATAATACTGACATCGCTGTCAGCGTTGACTTTCATATTACGTTCAGTTTTGTAAGTATAGCCGTCAAGATATGCGGCCTGAACTTGAATTTGCGGCTCAATGAATACGTTATTGACATCTTTTAAGTTGTAACCGTATTCCACAGATAGAGCAGCGTACTTTTGATCAAATGATCCAGTTGTTCTTAAGGTTCCTATTTGATTTGTCACATCAAAGTCATTTTCAACTTGACCGAAGCGACCGACAAAGTCGAAATAGTGAGAACCGATTGTCAAAGTATCGTAAATAGAGCCTTCGTAACGTTTTATGTCGCCTGAGCCATTAACGTCAGAAAAGTCTGTGTTGCCGTTCGTATACGCAAAACTGAAACCAAGCCGATTATTCTGAGAAGAGGCATTTTCATAACCGACATAAACGCTCGTCATATCTGCTTCATATAGATGCTCAGCGCCTGCCTCGCCATATTGCACCCTAACCCACAGTCCATCGTTTTCTGCATTTTGGAACACGCTTTCATACAGACGGCGATCGCGTCGATCCATACGAACAGCAGCGTCATAGCTGGCATAGCCAGCAGAACGCATACCGATGGAAGCTGAGGATTGAGTAATCGTCAGACGATTAATAAACCAATTGGTTCCACCGAGATATTCATCAATGTTGAAATTTTTGTAGTCAGAGTAATTCTCTGAGATCAGTTTTTGCAGAGCGTCTTTATTTTCTTCTGTGATGGTTTCTTTATCCAGTCCCAATTCATAATCAAAAAGCGTTTCGCCGTAAATATTTTGTTTATCGGCAAAAGTAATGTTGTTTGCGCTTTGTTCTGTTAGAGCGAATGTCAGATGATTTTTATCAGAAACAGATGCCAAATCTTGCGGACGATAGGGTTCGATAAAGTGAGTGCCGCCAGTTGAAGACGATTCAATAAAAACCATGTCACTTTCAGTTTGGTTGTTGGAATTTAAGTCCAAACGGAAAATACCGTTTGAGCCTTTTAGATCGCCAATACGAACATAGTCATGTTTTACATCTGCCAATTGCGGCCAAACATCTATAAGACCGATTTCTTTCCATGTATTTTGAATATCCACATCGTATAAATTAATGATGCCGGCGTTATTTAAGGTGATTGAACTGATGCGTTTAGGAATGGTTGACGCTAAAACATCTCCGGAGACTGTGACAGTATTCCCCTTAAGTTCAAAATCCTTACTGATTGAAGAGTTAATTTCTTCTGTTAAACCGAAATATGTCCACTGTGCTCCGTTTTCTAATTTCAGATCCAATGTGTCAGTAATTGAAGTTCCTGGTAAATTTAAGATTGAGGCGAAGGGTGTTTTGAGTAGTGCCTCTATGTCTTGTATGTCTTGTCCAAACGAAGCGATAAAGGCCAAAATTGCGTCTACCTCTTTTTCAGATAAGCCAGCGATGTCAGGTAAATTCGATGATAAAAGCTTATTGATATCTTCTTCTGAAGTTGCTTGAATTTTTTCAGGAATGAAATCTTTCAGCATGCCTAGCAGACTTTCAATCTTCGAGTTATCGCTTTTGGCTAAAATGTTACTAATTTCCAGCCTCATATTTGAGACGCTTTGTTCATCACCAAACCAAAAAGAGTCACTACCGGAAAATGTCATTGTCACTGCTGAGTTAGCTGTTCCTATCGAGTCTGAATCAATAAAGTCAATTGAGCCAACAATTTGGTTCAGTGACGAGTTAAAAACTATTTTCCCTCCGTTTTTTGCAGAAATGGCATCAGGTTTTTTAGCAATAGCCCAAATGACAGTTTTTGAGTCCTTATTGCCAATTTCAACAGAGGCATTGTTTTGCGCATACAAGCCGTTGGCCCCAATGGTATCAGGCTGATCTTCTAAAGGAATAGTATGTTTAACTTGAATATTCAGATTTCCGTCTAAATTTGCGGTAGCGTTATCGACGTGCAGGGCATAAGTCCCTATATCCCAATTTGGATAGCCAGGCTTATCGGAATTTGAAATGATTTCTGTGTTACCGGTAACTTTCAACTGACCTCCCTTAGAGACGCTTACCGTGTAACGGCCATTTGCTATAGGAGGGGTCACGTTGATCTTAATGTTGTCGTACTCAACTGATTCAGAATTTGTAATATTCAGCTGGTAATTTGCTGTTTTATCATCGGTATCGTTATATCCGTAAATAAAGTCTGCAGCAGAACTTGTACCGATACTTAAAGTTAATAGAACAGCTGTACAAATTACACGTTGTTTATGGGGGGGGCATAACTAAACATTTTGGCCTCTTAAAACAAAAAAGATTTCGTATTATTTTCTTAAAATAAATTTCTGTCAAACACAGGTTTTATCATTTTGCATACACCAAAAATGGGAATTAGGTAAAGGATTTCACTAGTTCCCATTCTTTTAGCAATGAAGTGATTTGTTTTATGAGATTTTAGTTCAAATCAAATCGCCAGCTTTATTTTAAAGCACAGCAGCAAAGCTCTGAGCTACATAAGAGACATTGCTGTCGTTAAGACCACAGATACAAATCCTGCCGTTACGGACGGCGTAGATTCCGAAATCGTTAGCCAGGCGATCAACCTGCTCGGGAGTAAATCCTGTAAAAGAAAACATGCCGGCTTGTTCGGTCACAAAGCTGAAATCCCGTTTGGCACCGATTTTTTTCATTTCGTCAGATAATGCCTTTCTCATTTTTCGAATTCGATTTCTCATATTGGCAAGTTCCTGCTCCCAGCGTGCAAAGCTATCTGGATTACTCAATACCCTTTCTACGATGCTTGCACCGAAGGCAGGAGGATTGGAGTAATTGGCACGTGCACAGGTTTTCAGATGACTTTGAACGCGCAAAGCTTCATCTTCTGATTGTGTCACAACCGTTAAGGCACCCACACGTTGGCCGTATAAATTAAAGGACTTTGAGAAAGAGGAAGCGGCTAAAAAGCTTAAACCAGATTCGGCAAAGAGTCTGATCGCCAGAGCATCTTCATCTAGACCGTCTTTAAAACCCTGATAGGCCATATCCAAAAACGGAACAAGATGACTGCTTCGACAGATATCGATCACTTCAAGCCACTCGTTAGCTGTAAGATCATAGCCCGTAGGATTATGGCAACAGGCGTGCAAAATCACGAGTGTGTTGGGAGCTAGAGACTTTAAGTCTTGAGCCATGTTTTCAAAGTCAAGTCGGCAGTTTTGCGCATTGTAGTAACGGTAACCTTTTACAGCAAAACCTGATAGCCTCAAAATATCATTGTGGTTTCCCCAAGTGGGAATTGAGGCTGCGCCAACCTTTAGCCCACATCCCCAATGCATTAGATCCGCTCCCAGTTTGAGCGCTCCCGTGCCGCCTAACGTTTGCACGGTACAAGCCCGCTTAGAGGAGACAACTTCAGAATCTTTACCGAAAATCATAGCCTGTACCAATTGGTCGTAAAGAGCCAGACCGGTTTGGGGAATATAGGTATGCGGTCGATTTTCTTTTAAGAGTGCTTCCTGTGCTTCACGAACCACCTGCAAAATCGGCGGCTTGCCGTTTTCGTCAAGGTACATACCGACTCCGAGATTAACTTTGCAGTCTCTTGGATCAGATAAAAATTTGTCGGTTAAACTCAAAATGGGATCATCGGGCAGTTTGCTAAGGACAGAAAAAACTGAAGCGCTCATGATTGTCTTCCTTTTTAAATGACCTCTACACTATAGTCAATCGGAAAAGAAGACGAAATCTTTTTTCTAAGCAATAAATGCTAAAGACAAATAAAAAAGGCAAAACCCGAAAGCTTTGCCTTTTTTAAGTTGGATGAATTACTTCTTCATCGCCTCAATGGCTTTTTTCACGCTTTCTTGCGTGGGGCGGAAAGCAGTGAGGCGTTGCTGGATGATAGCCGGAGCTTGAGCGATCATGGTGTTGTAGCGATAGCCGCCCTTAACCAACGTCTTTAACACATTGGCAAAGTCAAAGTAGCAGTCTTCGCGTTTGATCTTAGCTGAGTGTTGCAGTCCCATGAAGTCAGTCCAAGTGACAGTATAAATGACACCCTTGTCGCTTACGTCACAGTGCGTGACACCCACGGCATCACAAACCCAGACATTGGGTTCCTGGGCAGGAGCTTGTTCTTTTTGAACATCTTTTTGGGGTTCTTTTTTATCCATTTTCGACCTCTTTTGAGTTAGGTTAAATAAGAATTGCTAAGCGGCTTTGGCTCGAGCTTTATTGGCCGCTTCGGTTCGTTTTGTGTAAATAGTAGCGCAAACGCCGGAAATAATAATCATCACCATACCGACTAAGCCTAAAAGGGTTACGTTTTCGCTAAAGAGGACGAAACTTACCAAGGCTGAGAAGGGGATGGCAGAAAAGCCCAGGCACGAACTCAAGAGCATATTGCCGTATGCGTAGGAGCGTGTTGTGCAAATCTGTCCAAGTGTTGCACAGATACCCATGCCAACCAGATAAGCGCCGGACTCCAGTGTCGGCATATGCATACCATCTTCCAAGAGGTAGCTGCCTACGACTCCGAACACGGCACCAAAAACTGAGAAGTAAAACACGATACGCCAGGAAGGCTCTTTTAAAGTACCTAATTCTTTAATTTGCCAATAAACCACCAAATCGATAAATGAAACAAAAAGGCAGATTAAAGCAGGCACAAGATAGCCTTGGTCGAAACTGGGCTGCAAGACAGTGGTGACACCGGCAAAGCCGAAAAGAATTGCAAGGATCACACCCCATGGCGCAGATTCTTTTTTAATGAAAGCCAAGATAATAAAATTGGCTGCCATAAAAAGCGGTGTTGTGTAAATCAGGGTCATGTTAGTGCCAAGTGGCATTTCACCGATCGTGAAAAACCACAAGCCCACCGAGATAGTCCCCAGTATTGCACGTTTGATATGACCGCCTAAATGCGGAGTGCGAAGTGACAGACCTTGAGAGCGCACGAAAAGACTGATTGTGACGATTCCTATTAAAGAGCGGTAAAAAACCAGTTCTAGAGATCCGAAGTGGCCGCTGCAGAGTTTTACAAAAACGGCCATAAAGGAAAAACAGGCCGCTGCCGCAAGAGCCCAAAGCGATTGCTTCATCATATGAGAGGTGTCCTTTCTTTGCGCATAAATGTTCGCTCATTGTATGCCAGATCAGGGTATATCGAAAGAGGGGAAAGCCTTTACTCAATAAAAGGATTTTCAGCTCAGCCTATAATGGCAGCGATTTTCTTTTTTGAAAGGCTAAAAATGATCAAACAGTCGGCTTGGTTAGGGCATGGGTGCGCAGCCGGTGCCAATGTCATTTGGGGACTGATGGCTCCGATTGCCAAAGTGGTGATGATCGGCGGTTTGGTTACGCCTTTAGTACTGACGGATATGCGCGTGTTTGGCGCAGCCCTTTTATTTTGGCTTGCATCCTTTTTTGCGCCGCGTGAAAAAGTCGCTAAGCCGGACTTATTGAGGCTTTTCTTTGCCTCTCTTTTTGCCATCATACTGAATCAAGGTAGTTACATTTTCGGCGTTGGTCTTACAACACCAGGCAATGCCACAATTTTGACTTCCAGTATGCCGCTTTGGGCAATGGTCTTGGCTGCTATCTTATTAAAAGATCCGATTACTCTTAAAAAGTTAGTTGGTATCTTGATGGGAGCGGTTGGTGCACTGATTTTGATTTTGTCCAAGAGTGATATGCCAGCCAATTCTTTAGTGGAGAGTAACGTTTGGGGTGATTTGTTAGTCACGGCAGCTCAATTAAGTTTTGCTTTTTATGTCGTGAAATTTAAAGACCTTGTGACGCGCTACAACCTCTTTACAACAATGAAGTGGATGTTTACATTCGCGAGCCTTTGCATTTTGCCCTTTTCTTTCTCAGCTCTAGCTCAGACTCAGTGGTTTGATTTAAGTTTAAGTGAATGGTCCAGTGTGTTTTTTGTTGTGATTGGTGGCACTTTTTTCTCTTATCTTTTAATTGTGGTTGGTCAGCGCAACCTTAAACCTACTGTTGCCGCTATGTATAACTACGTGCAGCCCGTTGTCGGATGTTTGGCTGCTACCGCAATGGGGCTTGATTCAATTACCTGGTTTAAAGTGTTTGCCATCTTGCTGATTTTTTCAGGTGTTTATTTGGTGACACACAGCCGCAGTGCCAAAGAGCAGGCTGCTATCCAGGAAAAGCAGCTTGAGGTTCTTCAGGAAAGAAGACATCGCTCGATTAAATAGCAACTGTCAACTATTTTGATATTGAATTAATATTAAATCAATTTATCTTTAATATTATTTAAATGTTAATTAACCTCATTTTTTGCTCTAAGATACCATCGGGTGGAAATGAGGCTAAAACATAGTCTTAGAAGTCAAATTGTCAACGGTTTTTTAGATTTTGCTCAGTCATCAGGATTAAATAAAGATTTCTCAAAATTGACACAATTCTTCTATATACTAGGGGAACGGATTGGGGCGGGTAGATTAAAAAAGATGCAGGAAAAGAAAAACGCTTAAATAACCAATTGATTTTGTTGATTATTTAAGCGTTTTTTGGTGCCCGGGATCGGACTCGAACCGATACGCCTCGCAGCGCCAGCACCTGAAGCTGGTGCGTCTACCAATTTCGCCACCCGGGCATGTCATAATTGACAGAGACCGCAATTATATACGAAAGAGAAACGAAGTTGCCAAATTTAAAGAAAACACCTCGCCCGAAAATTGTTAAAGAAAAACGGGTAGCGAGCAAAAATAAGAAAAGCACCCATGGGCGTGTTAAAAATTATGTTGTCACTGAACTTGTGCAAAAGGCTGTAGATATTCTCAGCCAGTCTGCAACGGATCTGGAAACCTCAGAGCTTTATGTTTTGCTTTCTCAGCAATATCGAAAACTCAATGAGAATCTTTTTACAGAAGTGCTTGATCGCCTCATGGGCGATAAACGGGTTCGGTTTGACTCTCAGACAAAATGCTTTACACATAAGCCTAAAAAAGAGCGTACGGGTATTGTAGTCACCCCGGCTCAGAATTTGCCCTATGTCAGCGAAGATGAAACCGGTGAACGCTTTGCTGTTACACAGGATGCTGCCAGGCTTTATTTGCCCGGTGATGCGGTTCGTTTTCGTGTCGGCCGCTCTCCAGAGCCATGGGATGACGATACCCTTTACGCTAACGTTACAGAAGTCATTGACCACGCAGTTAGTGAAATCGTGGGTGAAGTGAAAAAGAATGTCGCTAAGCACGGCAAGGTGACTTATCACTTTAAAAAGTTTGATCCCAGACTCTGTAACCTGAGTGTGAAGTTTCTTGACACCGAAACGGTGTTGGATGCTTGGCTCGATAAAAAAGTGATTGCTCTAATCGAGCGCTATCCCAGCGCAGAAGACCCTCGGGTATATATCAGAATTGATCGGGAGCTAGAAGTCAATAACGATGCCGACCTGGAAATTGAGCTTGCGGTCAGACAGTTTAATCTGCCGCATGAATTCAGCACGGCAACTATGTTGGAGACTGAAAAACTGCCCGATAAAGTTTTGTCTAAAGACAGGGCTCGGCGTGTGGATTTAAGAGATATTGCTCTTTGTACGATTGACGGGGAGGATGCTCGCGATTTTGACGATGCGGTTTACGCTCAAAAATTAAGTGAAGGCGCCTTTCGCCTTTTGGTTGCAATCGCCGATGTGAGCTATTACGTTAAGCCCGGAAGTGAGCTCGATCATGACGCTCAGCTTCGGAGCACTTCTGTCTACTTCCCAAGGCGCGTGATTCCGATGCTGCCTGAAAAGCTTTCTAACGGGTTATGTTCTTTAAATCCCGGTGTAGACCGCCTCTCAATGGTTTGCGACATGGTGATTGACTCTTTGGGAACGGTTAAAGCCTATCAGTTTTATCCGGCTGTCATTCACTCTCATGCCCGTTTGACTTATACAAATGCTTGGAAATATTTAAGTGGTGACCCTGTCAGTGATGAGGAGGTACCGGAGAGCGTTCGGCCCGGACTCGACTGTCTCTATGATCTCTATAAGGTCTTGAGAGGAGCCAGAAAACTAAGAGGTGCTATTGATTTTGTCACTCAAGAAACATTGGTTAAAACCGATGAAAAGGGTGATATTGTTGCTATCGTTGCCAGAGACTCTAACGACGCGCACCGGCTAATTGAAGAGTGTATGCTGGCAGCCAATACCTGTGCGGCAGACTTTATCACTCGTCACAATAAACTCAGTCTCTATCGCGTTCACGATTCTCCCTCGGCCGACAAGCTGTTGGAACTTCGAAGGACCCTGTCAGGATTCGGTTTGTCGCTTTCCGGTGGTAACAAACCCACTGCTGCTGATTATGAAAAGGTCGTGGAAGCAGTCAGTGAGAAACCTTACAGCGATGTTATCCAGACTGCACTTTTGCGTTCAATGCAGAGGGCGGTTTATTCACCTGACAACATCGGTCACTATGGGTTGGGTTATGAGGCCTATGCTCACTTTACCTCTCCCATCAGACGCTATCCTGATTTGCTGCTACATCGTACCATTCGAGGTATCTTATCGCGAAGAACCTATCGCCCAACGGTTTATGCAGCAAGTGCCGGAGTATTAAACAGCCTAAGCGGTATGGCGCTAAAGAGAAATCTGCTTTCTATGCCGCAGCCAGACCAAAGCCAAAAAACTGATCCGTCTCGTAGCACATGGCTGGAACTAGGTAAGATCGCCAGTGCTTGTGAGCGTCGTGCCGATGATGCGAGCCGCGATGTAACTGCTTGGCTTAAATGCCGTTATCTCAAGTCTATCGCCTCAGCCAAGCAGAAATTTACGGCAAGAATTGCGGCAGTGACCTCTTTTGGGCTTTATGTCCAGCTACAGGACTTTTTCATCGACGGCTTTGTTCATATTTCTAATATCGGCTTTGATTACTATATGTATACGCCGGACGGAAAACTTAAAGGACAGTCTTTCGGCGATGAATATGCAGTAGGTGACGTCGTAACGGTGAGCCTTATTGAGGTTGATGAGGATCGAAGGCGGATTGATTTTCGCCTCAGTAGAGGCCGACACTGATAAAATGTCGTGGTTTTAAACGAATAGATGAATATAAATTATGTCTAAAAACATTATTTTGGCTGGTTTTCATGCAGTAGGTGCTCGCCTCAGAAAAGATCCGGATTCGATTGTCTGCGTGTACGTTGATCCTCAAAGACGAGATAAACGTATGACTCAGATGCGCGCTGAATTGGAAAGCTTTGGAGTACGTGTGATGCAGGCAGGCCATGATCGATTAAGCGGCATGGTCTCTGGGGATATTCCTCATCAGGGTATTGTGGCAATGGCAAAACCCTTGGAAGTCAGTCTTACCTTTGATGAACTGATGGATCAGATTCATCCCGATTCACTCTTTTTGATTTTAGACGGAATTACCGATCCGAGAAATTTTGGAGCCTGTCTGCGTTCGGCTGACGCTGCAGGCGTTCAAGCGGTGATTATCCCTAAGGATCGCTCTGCAACGGTGACGCCTGCTGCCGCAAAGGCTGCAGCTGGTGCTGCTGAAACGGTCCCCGTTGTCACTGTGACCAATTTGGCTAGCGCCATTGTTGAGCTTCGAGAAGCTGGCGTCACTGTCGTGGGGGCGGCAGGGGAAGCTAGTAAGACAATTTATGATTTTGATCAGACAGGTGCATTTGCCTGGGTTATGGGTGCCGAAGGTCCGGGCTTGCGTCAGCTCACACGTAAACGCTGCGACGACTTGGCGAAGATTCCTTTAACAGGCTCTGTTGAAAGCCTGAATGTGTCGGTTGCAACAGGCATCTGTCTGTTCGAAAGCGTTCGTCAGCGTTTTCAAAAATAAAGATAGCTTTTTGATTTAGTTTTAAAACGAAAGACAGAGCTCAGTGATGGGCTCTGTTTTTTATTAAAGTTCTGAGAGCTTTTCAATCAATTCGGAGGCAGACTTGGTGCCAGAGAGCATTTTTTGAATTTTTGCGCGCTCTGACGCACTAATGTGTTGCTCAAGCGTTTGCAGTAACGCAGCAGCGTTGGGGTTATCTTTTGTTGAGAGGTAAGAAGCTATAGCATAAGCGGCACTGATGCTTGCTTTGATGCCGGCACCGAATCGATAAAGACTTGCAAGAAGCATCAAGGCTTTTTCTTCTCCCTGAACAGCGGCTCGTCTTGCCCAGATAAAGGCCTCTTCATAGGAGGCTAAAGTGCCTTCACCAGCCTGATAAAAAAGTGCGAGCTGATGCTGAGCCGGTGCGTAGCCAGCCAGTGCAGAGAGCTTGATCCAGCGGAAGGCTTCCTCTTCGTTGCGTTTGGGGTAGTCCGGGTGAATAAAAAGAAGCCCGAATTCATATTGACCTTTAGGGTCTCCGTTAACAGAAGCTTTTCTGAGCCATGTGGCTGCCTGCTGTAGGTCGATATCGCAACCTGAGCCGTGCGCTAAGGCGTAGCCCACGCGATATTGACTCTTTACATGCCCTTGAGCACCGGCAAGGCGAAACCATCTGAGCGCTTGATAAGCATCCGTTTGACCGTCAATGCCTTGCATTAAGGCGCAGCCTAAATCGTATTCAGCCTCAGCATTACCGGAAATAGCCGCTTGACGGAATAGCTCCAAAGCGCGGTGTTCGTCTCGGCTGACTCCTTGTCCTCTAAGGTACATTTTGCCCAAAAGATGTTGACTTGCTGCGTGATCTTTTTCGACAGCTTTTTTGAGCCACTTTAAAGCTGCACGGTTATTGGTAGATAAAGTTTGACCTTCTACAAGAAGCTTAGCGAGCTGATACTGTGCATCGGGATTGCCTTCGGCAGCAGCCCGAGCATAGTACTGCATGGCCTCCTTTGAGGCCTGAGGCGGAGAGACGGCAACGCCACCTAGTAAGCCCAAAACGTAATCTGCTCGAGCTTCGCGATTTTGGCTGGCTTTTTTACTTTTTGAGCGTCCTGCCATCGGTATACTTAAGCGCTAGAGGTTTGTTCCTAAAAGGTGGAGGCCAATGACGTAGGTGATGGCCAGAGCATAATAGGCGACCCAGCCTCCCACACCCCAGGAGATGCACTTAGCCCACATTTTGTGTTCGTAATCCTCTCCGTAAGTATCATTGACATGACGCAACTGCTTAATGCCGTCGGTAAATGTCCAGACGAGCCACAGCCCAACCATGATGGCGAGTAATACGTATTGTGTGTAGGGGATACCTCTTAACATGGGCTCTGCGAAAATATAAAGCACCATGATAAAAAGTGTTGAGCGCATAAAACTAAACGAGCGCACACTCAATTCTTCTTTTCCCATTGCGCGCCAATTCAGTCCGCAAACAATACCGCCGAAGACGGGAGTGAAAATGAAGCTGAGCAAAATGGCCCACATCGGATTCCAGAGCGCTGGCGCAGAATTTGTTGTGTTATTTTCAGCCATATCAATAAAGTACCCACAAAATATTGGCCATTCTATAACCGGCAGATTAAGATTGTCTTACTATTGGGCAGTAAAACCGAATCAAAGTAGATCAAATACAAGCAAAATATCTACTGAACTTGAAGCATGGTTATAAATAGGTGAGATGCCGTATTGAAATTTCATATTGACTGTATAGAATCCAGCCATAAACTGTTGTTGAATGTTATGCGTTTGTCTATTGCTTTTGCTTGCCTCGGCCTGGCCGCCGTGATTTTATCAGGCTGCTCTTCGGTGTCTGACCAGGAGAGCTGGCACGGTGCCGGTCAAAAAAATCTCTGTCTTGTAGACAATCCTTCGGTTCGTCCGCAAGTTTTCCTAACTTTGCGTCGAGCACTAATGGATAAGGGGCTTAAAGTCAGACGCGTGCAGGCCGATGATACAAAAACAATCCTAAGCGATTGTCCGCAAACGCTTCGTTATGAGGCTATCTACGGCTCCTCATGGACTCACTCTACTTTGCGCTACGCTAAACTCGAACTTACGGAAGTTGGCCGTCACAATAATGTTTATTCTGTCCAATGGGATGAAAGAACGGACCGTCCGACGCTTTTAGATTCTGTTGAGGATGCCTCTGTAGAACTCAGAGAATTGGTTGACCGACTTTTCCCGAGTGAAATTCCCTGGCGTTAAGTCAATTATCATTTATAAATCATATTGTTATATTGCTCACATTTTAAATTGCCTCTTTAGGGGTAAGGAAAGTCCTACTATAAATTCTCATGAAAAAGGATGACAATAAAAACGTGAGCAGTTGAACGGTATTGTGGTTTGGCTGTTCGCCGGGCGCTCGGTTCTTCGCTTACGGGTGCTCGAAGCCTGGTGAAACGAGGGGGATGTGAGTAAAGCATCCGTTTCATCCGGTGAACGGAATCGTTTGAGGGAGATCGGTTTCGTTCAGGAAAGCGCGGGCATTGAGCCTAGCTACCTTTCCAATTTCCGCCCACTGTGTCGTTCGATTACAGTGGGCTTTTTTTTGAACATTAAAACGCCCACATATAGCGGGCGATGAAAGGAGCAGGATCAACGTATTACTGAATCTGCGGATCTTCTTTGGCACGCATCAGTAAACGAGCAATTTCAGTTGCGTTGTGAATTTCAAGTTTACGGTAAGCGGCACCGCGGTGCACCTGTGCGGTCTTTTCAGAAATGCCTAGCTGCTCTGCAACTTCTTTATTAGATTTGCCGAGACTGATCAAATTGACCACTTCGCGTTCTCGCTGAGTGAGATTTTTGAGGCGATTCTTGAATTCAATCACATCAGCCATTTGTTCCTGTCGGTTCATGTATTCACTAATGACGTCGTGAACCACTTTAAAGAGGCGCTCTTCGCGAACAGGCTTTTGCAAAAATTCCACCGCACCGTTTTTCATTGTGTGTACGGCCATATCGATGTCACCGTGACCGCTCAGGAAGATAATCGGTAGATCGACTCCCATTTCGTTGAGGTGGGTTTGCAGTCCCAGACCGCTCATATTCGGCATACGGACATCCAAAATGATGCAACCCGGACGGGTGAAATCGTTGCTGGCTAAAAATTGAGAACCATCGCGATAGGTCTTCACTTCCCAGCCTTCGCCTTCGAGCAAAAAGGCCATGGAATTGCGGATGCCTTCATCATCATCGACGATGCGGACCAACGGCGTATTATTTTGCTGCATTTTTTCCCCTTATCAGAGTCTATCCATTAAGTATATAAAAAAATCAGGACAAAAATAACGATCTGTTTAGGCAAATTTCAGTAAAAAGCCCCAAAGAAAATCATTTCTTTGGGGCATACGGTTTAAATTACAGCAGATCTGTAATTAATTACCGATCGTGGCCGCGTTCCTTAGAGGAATACTTACGGTTGGTTTGACCCTTGATCTTCACCGTGTCGAAAGCAGCGATACGATCGCCGCCATCGCGGGTATAGAGCCACGTATCATAGACAGCGCCAGCTAACATGAAGCGGGCGAGGTCTTTTTGCACGAAGGTCATAACCATATCCAACTTACCGTCGCCGTTGACATCTTCAGCAGCGAAGGCGGTCGGCTTAGCCAAATCACCCATCACGCCGGAGGTCGTGAGGCTGGAGCGGCCCACACCACCGTAGGTGTTCTTTTGATCAATCTTCGTAGCATCGAGGTCTTCGTCGCTCAAGAGAGCAAACTTCACCGTGCTTGTGCTCTTCGGATCGATTTCGTCGGCCAGAATCACAACTTTATGCGGAGCGATTTCATCCAAGTGAGCTTGGATAGCACCTTGAGCTTCTTGAAGCTTGGCAACGTTGTAGCGATGCAAGAGGTTCAAAGCGTGTTCCTTAGAAACCTTCATGGCAGCCTTGGCTTGTTCGCGGATGCCAGCTTGTTCGTCAGCCCATTTTTCTTCAAGATCTTCGATGATGTCGAAGTTATCATCGCGGTCATCACGTTGGTATTCCAACGTATTGGCGTTGTTGATAAAGGTGATGCTGGCAAATTCCGGATGGTAGTCAAAGCGGCTATCGCGGGCGTTGAAATGTTCCTTCATGGCCGTAGCGGCGTCCATGAAGCTCATGCTGGCACCGGGTTTAGCCAACGGGTAGAACGGGATGTACGGCGTTTCGCACGGACGGGCCAAAGCGCGGTAGCTCGTAATGAGTTCAGGAATGTCGTTGATTTCAAAGACCACGGATTCGTGCGTCGTTACACGGCACGGACCGAAGCCCAGATGGTGGTACCAGCCGTCCTTGTCGTCACCGATTTTATCTTCGTGCAGACGAAGGATGTTTTGAACGTCATGTACCGTAAACTTCTTATCAGGCGTGAAGGAGTACGGGAACTTTTCAGCATCGGTGATCTTTTCACCAGTGATGTATTCCCAGGCTACTTGGTTACGGCCGAAGTTATAGCCCACAGAGCGTTGTTCAGCAGGTTGCACAGCAACACGGAAGTTGAAGTCATTGTAGACACCTGGTGTAGCGGGTTTGTAGCGGCCGTTCTTAATAGAGCGTTCGATCAAGCCCGGGGAAACGATCACGTTTTCAGTGTCGGTAGCGTCAACCTTGTCCATCATGAAGTTGTTCGGAATATAGATCACTTCATTGTCTTTGACGCGACGAGCAACCCAGACATTGCCCTTGTGAATGGCCAATTGCCAAGCTTCCTTCGTATCAGCGATCGTATAGGTACGGCCTTCAGAGAAATAGCCGTACTTGGTGAGAAGATCTGTGGCAATCTTCACAGCTTCACGTGCACTGTGAGCACGTTCGGCCATCAAGCGGCGGATACCATAGCCAATGCCGCCGTCCTTCAACTTTTGATCTTTATCGAAAATGTTCGAGCAAGCGTTAGAAACGATCACGACACCAGCGTCGTTTACGAAGCCGTCAGAGAAAGAGGCGCCGTTCGGATCGAGCGTTTGAGACCAGTAAAAGCCCAAGGTTTCGCGAACTTGGGGAATCATGGCAGCGGTCGGTTCATACTTAATCATCGTACCGGCCTTGTGTTTGGCAGGCGGTACATAGTATTGCGGATTAAAGACTCGGCCGCCGTTATCTTCGTTGTGGCCAACGATGACTTGGCCGGTGGCTGAAGCGTCTTTACCGACGATCACGGTCGAGCAGGCCATAGCTGTCAGAGGCAAGGCAACCAAAGCGCTCGAGATGGCGCAAGTCATCAAAGATGCACGTAATTTCATAGCAGTAAGCTCCTAACATTTATACAGCATGAGTTTTTACATATAAACTCAGACGCACAATTCCGGAACAAAATGAGGCGAAATCCGCGACAGTGTGCATTTTACTCTCCGTGAAAATAAATTCAATTAGGTGAAAGTTCGGGTAAGTGTAACAAACAGTAAGAATCTGAGTTAAGTGAAAAGCAAAATTAGGTTTTAATCAAAATACACAAGGGTTAATACGAAGAATTAGAAATCAAGCTGTTCAAAAGCTTTACGCATATTGTCAATTTCTAAGGGGTCTGCCTGGAATTCACGTGCGACTTTTTCCCAGTTTTGAGAACAAAATGCAGAGATGTGCAGGGCTTGTTCTTCTGCTTTTCTGGGCGTCAATCCAAAATATCGACAGACTTCAACGGCTTTTTTTAGGTCCGGGCGGTCGCAGTCATCGGTTACTGCAGTGGCATGGTGGCGTCGGTTAACGGAGATTGGATCCGGTTTTAAAGAGTAAATTGGTGCTAGCGTCCAGCCGTCGCCTTCTCGGATAAAAGAGATATTGTCGAGGCTGTCGTGGACATTGCCAATACACATATTAAAGACCATGCGGCGCCAAAGTTCTTCCAAATCCTGTTTAGGTTTGGTGCCTTCCTGGTTGAGAATATCTGCTACTTCTAAATAGCTATGTTCATCGGTCTGAGCGCATAAAAGAGCTTTGGCAGTTGCTGTCGGCAGAGCTGATCCATGAGCTGTCCGGTCAAAGCGCAAAGTGACAAGTGTATCCATCCCGCGGGTTGAAGTGAGCTCTGCGGTAACGGTTTTTAGTCCCAAACGCTTAGCTAAACTCAAGGCGACACCTTCCCAGATGATTAAATTGCGAACAGGATCAGGTATGTTAAATTTTGAAATTAAATTTTTATTTTTACCAGATATATAACCGAGCTTAAAACGTTCGCCGGGTAGGGCACTTAGACCTTTATAGAGAGAATCTATTGCGGAAATATTCAGGTGACCCATCATCAGACGCTCTAAATCAAGTGCTACAGCGCCGACTTCCTTATATTGAAGGGGAAGTTCAATCTCAGGTTTAAATCCAATTGCACCAACTCGAAGTACTTCTTGAGAAAGAAGCATTAACTCTATGTTTGTTAAGTCTTTTTTGTAAATAAAACGAGCAGCTTTACGCGCACCTAACCCTGGGATTAAGTCATACATGAACCCAAAGTACGGATGAGCAAGATCTGTTTTAAAAACCTTAGGAATTAAGGGTAAATCACGGCTTAATGCATAGCCGTAATCCAACCATTGGGGGTCATAGACAAAGAATAAAGTCGACCCCTCTCTGCCAGGGTCATCAATGCTCAATTGACCAATTGGCAGGGGATTGGAAGGACTTTTAAAGTAAAGGTTTAAGACCTTGCTAAGCATTTTAAATCAAACGACGGGGAGCGCGAGCTCTTTTAGGCAGCCGTTCTGATTCAAGTCGTAAACCAGACGTATCAGCTGACGGTGAAGCAATATCACCCATAGGGGCTCCTAAACCGATAGCTTGCATGATAGCAGCCACGTTACCGATGGCAACACCGGGGTCTCCTGCTTCAACTTTGGCTAGGGTGTTGAGCGAGATTCCAGCGCGTTCAGCTACCTGCGATTGCGGCAAGCGACGACGGAGACGAGCAATTTTCAAATTTGCTCCAAGCGCCTTTAACGAAGTTTCTACGGCTAATGATGGACGCATTTTATTCTCAAAATAATGAGTAAATAGTGTTTTAATACCCATTATTATGATGATTAATTCTATCTATGTCAAGAGGATCAGACTTTTAAAGTAAATGGGTTGAAACCCCTATATTTTTTTACTTTAAGTTGGATATAAAACGCAAAATAATAAATATAATCACTATATAAGGCTTAAAATATTGCATATTAATAGAAATATAAAACAGATAAATTTAACGTTTCGGATACTATTTTGATCCGTTTCTCAACTTTAAGTTTTCTTCTTCAATACGCTACGAGAAAGGTTACAAAAAATAAAATAAGAATATAAAATAATGTAAATAGATAAAAACTATTGTTCTTCCGATCGGTCTGGTTTTGAATAAAGTCGAAATTTTTAAAATATTAAAAATAGAAAAATAAATTCAAAAAATACCAAATTAATTTTTTTAATTATTTTTTGCTTAATACATAAAAAAAGACCGGCTTAATGTTTTGCCGGTCTTGAAACTATTACTGTTTTGTTCTTTGGTGTTTACCAACCATAAAATCTCGTCCAACAGTCTTTAATTTCTAAATTGTTATTTACAACGTAATAGTAAGGATGTTGTGCTCCGGTCGAACATGCATGATTGGGTAAAATTCTCAGACGCGTTCCGATCGGAAAATCTTTCGGGTTAAGTGTCTTACCGTTCCTGGCTGAAATGATTCCATGTTCCTGATTGGCACCACTGACCCATAAATCTTTAATCATGTGACCATTAATATCACAGACTAAACCGTATCCTTGGTCTACTTTTTGATTGGCAGTTCCTCGGTCGCGTGAGAGCGCCATCCAGCCTCCGTCTGTAATCACCCAGCCTTTTTCCATCTGATGTCCGATGACAGTTACCAATAGCGATAATGCAATATCATTGGGTTTACAAATACCCACTCCAGCTTGGAAAAGATCAAAAAATACATAAACGCCAGCTCGAACTTCCGTAACGCCGCTTAAGTCTTCGTCAGTTAGGGCTGTCGGAGTGGATCCGACAGAGATAATGGACAGCTCATAGCCAGCGTCACGTAGTGTCTGGGCAGCCCGGCATATTCCGTCTCGTTCACCCTGAGCTCGCTTCAAAAGCTCTTCATGTGTGTCGACGTCATAAGAACCTCCAGCATGGGTTAGAACTCCGACGAGTTTTGCGGGTGTTCTGAGTTCTTTTGCAACTTGCACGATTTCAGGGCTGTCAGGTGTGAGCCCTGAACGGTGTCCATCGCAATCTATTTCAATTAAGACCGAGATGGGTAAATTTTCTTTCTGGCAAAAGTCCGTGACTGCATGAGCGGCCTCAACACTATCGAGAATAATTTTGAGATCCACCCCTTGTCTGATCAAAGTGGCTACGCGATGAAGCTTTTGCGGGGCTATCCCTACAGCGTAAATCATATCTTTTATGCCGTGACGGGCAAATTCTTCAGCCTCTTTGAGTGTTGAGACTGTAGCAGGGCCCTCAGGAGTCCATATCTGGCGCTTAGCGACTTCCCAGCATTTGCTTGTTTTCAGGTGCGGTCTTAAGCTCACACCGAGCGATTTCATTTTGTTTCTCATTCGCTCGATATTGGCGTTCATTTTGGCTTCATCCAGAATTAAAGCCGGTGTATCAACGGTAAGCAGATTCACTTTTTCCCTCACTTTTTTTCTTAATCGTACTCCGCTTTAACTGCAGATTTAGATTTTTTTTGATTTGTGAGCGGTTAGTTCATAACTTTTTTGCGTTAATTCGACAAGCAGATCATTGAGCTCCTCTTGATCGTCCAAAATGATGCTGATCCAGTATTTTTTGTTCATGTGGTAAGCGGGCAAAATACTCTCGTACTGAAGTAATTTTTATCGGTCTTTCTCTGCGCACTTGAGATTGACAATGTCTAATTGACCGAAAGCACCGATTCCTAATTTTTTAGCTTCAACGGTCATCACAACCGCAAACCATTTCAAATTGTCTTTTCTTCGAAAGACAGCTGTGACCCAATCATCTTCAAACGGATAATCCGGTTCTGTTTTCAGTCGTTCGAAAACCATTTTGAAATATTCTTCGCGAATCATACTGTCCCCTGAAAGCCAAAATACGTAATGTTTAATATTATTTTTTGAGTATTTTAATGCTCTAATAATATTAAAACAATATTAATATAATTCTATTTTCTTGAGCAAATTCAATCTCATTGGTACGATAGCACCGGGAGATTTTTCATGGCTGTTGTCATTGCTTTGGATTCTTTTAAAGGATCATTGTCCGCTGCAAAGGCTTCTCGGGCTCTAGCTCAGGGTATCGGGGAAGTTGTGCCTGAAGAAAAGGTGATTGTTTTACCGATCGCCGATGGGGGCGATGGGCTGATTGATTGCCTCAATGAGTCATTCTTAGCTCAGGGTTGGAAGCTTCAATCCCTTTGGGTAACAGGACCTTACAGTAAGAAGGTCAAAGCTTCTTATCTTTTAAAAGAGAAAAATGCATTTATTGAAATGGCTCGCTCATCAGGTCTGACTTTGGTCGGTAATGATCAAAGAAGGCCGCTTTTAAGTACTACATACGGCTTAGGTGAAGTGATTACTGATGCGGTAAACCGCGGCGCAACAACGCTATATATCGGTTTAGGGGGTAGTGCTACAAATGATCTGGGCTTAGGTTGTATGCAGGCCTTAGGAGTTGATTTGTGGACCGAAGATCATCAGCTCATAGCTCAACCCTTTAAGTCCGGGGATCTTTTGAAACTTAAAGAGATTTCAACGGAAAAGTTTGAGTCTAAATTTAGCAACGTTAAAGTAGTTGCTGTCTGCGATGTCTCCAATGTCTTATTGGGGGAAAAGGGGGCAACTGAAGTTTTTGGCCCACAAAAGGGACTGAGATCAGAAGAGATTTGGCAAATCGAAAGCGCAATGATACGGGCTGCAACTCTCTTAAAAGAGTATTTCGGAAAGGATTACTCAGAAACTCACGGAGCTGGTGCCGCTGGAGGGATGGGAGCTGCGCTGATGTGGTTTTTTGATGCGAAGGTTGAAAACGGAATTGATACCGTATTGGATTTGCTTCAATTTGAAAACGCTCTTAAAAAAGCTCAGTTTGTAATTACCGGAGAGGGGTCTTTTGATGAGCAGTCCCTTTCGGGCAAGGCTCCTCTGGGCGTATTGAAAATGGCAAAAGCCCATGGGCAAAGTATTTCTTTAGTGGCCGGCCGAATTCGTGTCTCTGAAAAAACGCTTAGAGATTTAGGTTTCGATTCTTTTTTCTCTATCAGAGACATCGCTGCAAGTGATGAGGAGAGCTTTTTGAATGCTAAAGAGTTTTTAATTGAGGTCGGGCGTTTATGGGCGCAAAAGCATTTAAAGGCACAAAAACTAATTAATTAATCTTAAATAACTATTGGAATAATATTATGATCATAGCAGTCGCTAATACTAAAGGTGGAACAGGAAAAACAACAACCGCCCTGCAGCTTGCTCTTTACCGGCAAAGTCTCGGTCATGAAGTATGGCTTGTTGATGGAGATGAGCAGCAATCAGCTCTGACTGCGGTGAGCATTCGTTCGGAAAACAATGTTAAACCAGCTCTTGCGTGTTCTGCCTATTCTGATGCGAGAACATTGAAGTCGCAAATAGAAACCCAGGTCAATAAGTGGGAAGATATCATTATTGATGTAGGGGGACGGGATACTGGAGCGTTGCGTGCTGCACTTTTGGTTTGTGACGTCCTTTTAGTTCCTGTGCAACCTAGAAGCTATGATGTTTGGGCACTATCTAAATTAGAAGACATTATTCGTGATGCGCGTGACATCGGCGCACAATTTGATGCTTATTGCTTTTTATCTTGCGCAGACAGTCAAGGCGCAGACAATCAGGAAGCCGCAGAGGTCATGAAGCAGTGTGAAGAAATGCAGTTTATGGATCGTTTGATCGGACGTCGCAAAGCTTTTGCTACAGCGGGCGGGGCAGGGTTGAGTGTATTTGAATTGCGTCCCAAGGATCCTAAAGCCTGCGCAGAATTAAAGGCTTTGGCTGAAGCTGTTTTCAATCTTTAATTGATATTTAATTTAAATTATTTTAATATTAAAATAATTTATGAATAATACTTAATTGAGGTTTAAAGATGGCCATTACGATGTTGCGTAAAAAGCCGATGGCTGAGAAAAAAGAACTCGACGAGAAGGCAGTAGATGACTTTTTAGACTCTGCCTCTAATGTCAAAAAAGAAGTGGTTTCTAAAAAGAAAAAACAGATTACCCTTACGATTTCAGAATCATTATTGCAATCTGTAGATGAGGCAGCTCATGAATTAGGACTTTCTAGAGCTGCTTATATTAATGCAGCTGTCTCCACAGCCCTAAAAAACGGTTTAACCCGCTAAGTTCTTGGGCCGGATTAAACTTTCGGCCTGTACTCTGCTTTTGCCTTTTTCCTAAACTTCAATCAAGCCTTGTTCAAAATCCGAAATCGCTTTTGGAAGTTGATTTAAAGAGCTGATAACAAGCATAGGTGACGGAATTACTTCTGGTTTGGCCATACCAATTCGGTTGTGCCAGATAGTGGCTAATCCGACTTTAGAAGTTCCCAGCATGTCATAGGCAGATCCCACTACAAATATTGCTTCACTAGCCTTGACGTCGGCGAGTTTGAGTGCGAGTTCGTAAGGACGAGGATCGGGCTTGTAGTAGCCTGCCTGAGCTGCAGTAACTACAACATCAAAATCTATGCCGATCTGAGCGGCTGCTTGTCTGCCTAGCTTCTCGGAGCAGTTGGTGACTACTCCTAATCGAAAGTCTTTTTTGAGATTAGTTAAAACCTGAAAACATTCCGGCCAGCCACGTAGTGTATGCCAGCGCTTTTACAGCTCATCGGCAAGCGATCGATTAAAGCCTGCCGCAAGAGCCGCTTCTTCAACGAGCGTTTCGTAGGGACGATAGGCTCCGCAACCGTAAGTAATTTTTAGATATTCAAACCTCCATTTGCGGCCAGCCTTTTTGTCACCGGCGGCTTCTTCCCAGATGGTCCAAGAGTCCATCAATGCAGTCAATAAGTCAAAAAGAATTAGCTTTGGTTTGTTGCTCATTCACTTTCTCCTTTTTCAATAAACCCTTTTGTACAATTATGAGCTGAATTCTTGTTAGGAAAAGGTTATGAGCAGAGTTTTTGATCTTCTTTTGTGGGATGTGGACGGAACGTTGTTGGATTTTTTAGCAGCTGAGAAAATTGCCATTCGTTCTCTTTTTAAAGATTTTGAGTTAGGAGTGTGCACAGATGAAATGTTGCAGCGTTACAGCTCAATTAATGCTGACTACTGGAAAAAGCTTGAAAGAGGTGAAATGACGAAAGCTGAGATCCTCGTTCAACGATTTAAATCTTTTTTTGAAGAGCAAGAAATCTTTAATGTGGATTGTGAGGCTTTTGATCGAGCTTATCAAAAACGTTTAGGTGAAACCGTTGTTTTTAGAGATAACAGCTTTGAGCTTGTCTCGCGATTAAAGGGGAAGATTTCCCAATATGCAGCTTCCAACGGAACCGTTGTTGCTCAAACCGGAAAATTAACAAATTCTGGTCTTATTAGATTGTTAGATGGCGTGATTTTATCTGAAAAATTGGGTGCTGAGAAACCCTCAGCACTTTTCTTTGAAAAAGTTTTTGAAGTATTGGGTCCAATTGATCCAAGACGAACTCTCATTGTAGGAGACTCTCTTACGAGCGATATTCTGGGAGCAAAAAACGCAGGTATTCAGTCTTGCTGGTACAACCCATATCATCTTCCAAGCAACACAGCCATTGTGCCTGACTACGAAATAGATCACTTGGATAAGGTTCTCGATATTCTTAATTTAAATTGATTATTCAATAGTTAAATAAAATCAAATTAATATTTTATTAATATTAATAAACAATTATTTTAATTTAATTAAAAGACAAGAGTTAGGATTAGAGATAGAAAATAGAAAAAGAAAAATGTGTTGAGTTTATTGGCAATAAAGCCCACAATAAAACTGATTTGACGTCTGAAATCCAACAAGAGGAGAATGCTATGGCTAAAGAACGGCTTCGCGAAGGTGCCCGAGCTTTTGCAGAAAAAGTCTTCAATGATATTCGTGAATTTTCCAGAGATCCTGTTCGAGGTATTTCCCGCCAAGGCTATGGTCCTCTGGAAAATCAGGCACATGAATATCTGAAAAATGTTGCCCGAGAGTTGAATCTGGAAATTAAGATTGACCGTTGCGGTAATTTATTTTTAACGTTGCCTGGCACAGACCGTTCTCTTCCCTGTTATATGACTGGTTCGCACGCCGATAGTGTTCCTCAGGGCGGCCACTATGACGGATTGGCAGGTGTAGTTGCTGCTTTGACTACGCTATGGTGGATGAGAAAGATCGGCTTTCAACCTAAGCGTGACGTCACTATGGTCGTCTTTAGAATGGAGGAAAGCTCCTGGTTTGGTAAAGCTTATGTTGGATCGCTAGCGATGGCCGGTCAGTTAACAGCCGAAGATTTAGCCCTCAAGCATCGCTCAAAAGATCAGACATTGGCCGAAGCTGTTCGGGAAGCCGGATTTAATCCGGACGACATGATTCGTACAGATCCTGCAATTGATTTTTCTAAGATTGCAGCTTTCACAGAACTACATATTGAGCAGGGACCAACTTTGGACTCTCAAAAGAAAGCTCGGGTCGGTATTGTGACAGGTATTCGTGGTAATCTGCGTCATAAAACATGCCGCTGTATTGGTGTGACAGCTCATTCGGGAGCCGTTGATAAACAGTATCGTCATGATGCTGTGATGGCCATGAGTGAGCTCATGATGAAGATGGAGCGTCACTGGGCTGAGTGGCTTGTGAGAGGCGAGGATTTGGTATTTACAGTCGGCGTCTTTAATACTGCGCCTTCTGCTGCCATTGCGATTATTCCAGGTGAAGTTTCTTTCAGTGTTGATATGAGAAGTCTTTCTATGGATACCCTGGATCGTTTCCATAAGTTATTGGTTGCCGAGGCCAATGCAACCGGTGCAGATCGGGGAGTGACGTTTGAATTTGACCGCACATTGGTTTGTAAGGCCGCTCAAGTTAATCACGACCTTTTTGAACATTTGAAGGCGGCAGCTAAAAAGGCAGAAATTGATGTGATGGAAATTCCTAGCGGGGCTGGGCACGATTCAGCTGTTATGGCCGATATGGGTATTCCCATTACCATGATTTTTGTGGCCAACCAAGACGGCTCTCACAATTGGAAAGAAAAGATGAAGTTAGATGACTTCATGTTGGGTACGGAAGTTCTCTTTACTGCCATTTCGACTTTTGATTAATTGGCTGGGGCTGCCAACTTGAACTGGCAGCCCTTTCGCTTCAGTCATAATGCATCGAAATAGACTCATTGCGTTGGATACGGAAACAACTGGTTTATACCCGAAATACGGGGACCGTCTTGTTTCTATAGGCTGTGTGGAAATATTGCAAAACGGAGATCCCGGAAGAATGTACCACCAGCTTATTAATCCTGAACGTCCCGTCACTGTCGGTGCTCAACGTGTGCACGGTTACTCATGGGACATGCTCAAAAATCAACCTCGGTTTGTTGCAATTGCCGATGAGTTCTTGGAGTTTGTGTACGGAGCAACCTTAGTTATCCATAACGCTCGGTTTGATATCGGCTTTTTAAATACAGAACTTAAGAAAATTGGCCGTGGCTGTATTGGTGACTATTGCAACGGGATTGTGGATACCTTGACTTTAGCCAGAAGACTTCGTCCGGGACAACCCGCCTCTTTGGATGCTCTTTGCAAGGCATTTTCGATTGATGCATCAGCTCGCGTTAAGCACGGAGCTTTTATTGACTCGCTTCTTTTGGTGCGTGTCTATAATGCCCTGACAAAATTGTCTTAAAAAGAGATTTTCATGACTCTGTCTCCCAAATTAGTTGCTGCGGTATTAGCTTTTGTGCCTGCCTTGAGTTTTTCGCAAGGCAATACAGTTAATGACTCTTTTAACAAGGCAAAACAATTGCTTGAAAAGGAAGTTTATTTTGACCATCGGGTCACGCTTTATTGCGCAGCAGAATTTGACTCGCGGAAAAATATTACGCTACCGGCCGGCTTTGTTACTCAAAAGCATCAAAAGCGAGCAGGCAGGGTGGAATGGGAACATGTAGTTGCTGCTGAAAATTTTGGCCGCAGTTTTAAAGAGTGGCGAGAGGGTGATCCGGTTTGCGTCAATAATAAAGGCAAGAGCTATAAGGGGCGCCGATGCGCAGAGCGGGCTAACCAAGAGTACCGCTTTATGCAGGCGGATATGTATAACCTGTATCCGGCAATCGGAGCAGTGAATGCAGCTCGCCAGAACTACAATTTCCAAATGTTACCTCACGCTAAAAGTAGCTTTGGCACGTGTGAGATGAAAATTGAGGGCAGACGAGCAGAACCGCCGGAGCGGGCTCGAGGACAAATCGCAAGAACGCATCTTTACATGGCGGCTTCCTATCCGAGATTTCGTTTAAGTGATCAGCAAAGAAAACTCATGACAGCTTGGGACAAAATGTATCCGGTGGATGCTTGGGAATGCCAGCGAGCTCAACGTATTGAAAAAATACAAAAAAATGAGAATTCTTTTGTAAAGGATGCTTGCATTAAGGCTGGTCTGTGGAAAAATTAACTGTTAACAATACTTCAACGCAACAATTCTGCAGTTGTGGGAGTGAGAACTTTTAGTCTTCGGTGCAGCTGAAAGTCACACCATCGGATTTAATTTGGCCGATTTTTTCGATAATTGACAAAAGGCTATCAGTGCTATTATCGGTGCTGTTTGATTCCACGATTTTGAAAGATATCTCTGATCGTTATCTTAAAAAACAAAACATTTTGACATTTTTTCGGTCTGCAATACTACTGAGTCTTTTGAACCGATTCGCGTTAGGTAATTAATTACTCTGTTTTATTTGAAATTGTATTACAATATCAAATAAAAGACAGAGGAGCTGATTATGCAGAAAAAACAAAGGGGCGGTAAAAGATTAAATGCGGGCAGAAAGCCAGAAGGGGAAGAGGCTCTGAGCGAAACGATCATTGCTCGAGTGACACCAGATCAAAAAGTTGTCTTTCGTGAAAAGGGAGGCAGTAAATGGCTGAGAATGGCTTTAAGTCCTCTTGCTCCGCAGTTAAAGGATCTGCCTTCATGGATTAAAAAGGTTGTACCTCGGACAAGCCAATCTGTTCCGATGTTTGAGTATTCTGTACAGGCCGGTTTCCCATCACCTGCAGAAAGCTATAAGGAAACACTTGATTTTAATGAACTTTTAATTGATAACGCGCCAGCGACTTTTGTTTTGCGAGTTTCAGGACAGTCAATGGTCGATGCTGGCTTGTCCGATGAAGACTTAATCGTTGTAGACCGTTCGCGTACCCCTAAAAACGGTGACATTGTAGTGATGCAAATTGACAACGAGTATACCGTTAAGCGTTTTATCCGTACTCCAAAAGGTTTTTACCTTAAAGCAGAAAACAGCTCTGGACAATATCCTGATATTTATCCGCTAGAAGGCCAGGAATGGCATCTGTTTGGGGTAGTGAATTTTGTGATTAAAGCTCTTTCCGGCAAGGTTTCTATTTGAAAAAGCACACTATGTATGCTCTTATTGATGGGAATTCTTTTTATGCTTCCTGTGAACGGGTTTTTAGACCGGACTTAAAAAACCGTCCCGTTGTTGTTCTGAGTAACAATGACGGTTGCATTGTGACGCTCACGAAGGAAGCTAAAACATTGGGATTAAAAAGAGGCGTTCCCTTGTTTCAAGTCCAAGACATTATTAAAAGAAATCAGGTAGCAGTCTTTTCCAGTAACTATGAGCTTTATGGGGATATGTCTGCACGGATGATGAAAACGATTGCCTCTTTGACACCGGCCATTGAGGTTTACTCCATTGATGAGTGCTTTGCCGACCTATCCGGCTTGTCGGATTTAACGGCGTTGGGTTTCAAAATCAGGAAGCGGATTTGGCGCTGGATTGGCATACCGGCCTGTGTGGGTATCGCTCCGACAAAGACCCTCGCAAAATACTGCAATCATTTGGCAAAAAACATCCCCGCGCTAAACGGTGTGCTCAATTGGAACGATTTGACACCCGAGAGGCAGCGTAAAGCCTTAGCCTGTCAGAGTGTGGAAGAGGTTTGGGGAGTGGGCGGACGTTTAAGTTCCAGAATGCTTCGTTTGGGAATACAAACGCCGCTTGATTTAAGCGAAGTTTCGGAAGCACTTCTGAAGCAGTGTTTCCCGAGCAATGTTGTTGATACCGCAAAAGAGTTGCGTGGCATTAAAGCCATTGACTTTGAACCCACCGCTCCGATTCGTCAACGTCTTGTTCGAAGCCGAAGCTTTGCGGATGATGTCTATGATAAAAACGATCTTTTAAGTGCTATCACCATGCATGCGCAGGAAGCCGCACGCGTTTTACGCGAAGAGCGACTTGTGGCGGCTAAAGTTGGAGTTTTTATTTTTTCCAACCGTTTTAAATCAGATGTTCCCGCTTATGCGGCAATGGATGTGATTGAATTAGGACACCACGTCAATGACACGCCTACGATATTGGGCAGCGCGGAAAAATTGCTCCACCGGCTTTTTAGGAAAGGCGTCGCTTATAAAAAGGCCGGCGTTGTTTTAAGCGACATTCAACCTGTCTATGAAACAAACGGTGATCTGCTGGCGTTTGAAACTGAAAAAGCCGATAAGTTGTCAGAAGTGATTGACCGGATCAACAGTAAGTATGGTAGGGACACTGTTAGCTTCTCAGCTGTGAAAAGGAACTCTGGTCACTGGAAAATGAGACGGGATATGAAAAGTCCCTCTTACACGACGAGATTTTCTGATGTTTTGGTAATCAAAACTTAATTGTCTGGAGTCTCATCCTTTTTGTTTTCTGTTTTATTTTGTCGCATGAGATCTTTAACGAGCTCTCCGGCTTCGGTCACAATTTTCACCATTGCCTGTACCCACGAATCAATACACTGGGCAGCCTTGGCAAAGAATTGACGGGTTTCTTTAGGGGCAATGACAAGGGTTGTAAGAGTTGCAATGACGGCTAGTGTCAACACGGAAAAAAGTACGGAAATCGTGCAAATCAATAGCGCGATTGCCAAAATAAAAATAAGAGTGACAATCAATTTTTTGAAGGCTTGAGAGGTCTTTTCCAGCATAAAAGTTCCTTTAAAGCACTTTTCGGTGTTGAAGAAGGTGGACAGTCAGAAGAGCTAAAAAGGCACCGCCGAAAAGAACATGACTTTTTGTTTGAGAAGTGGCTAAAACTCCCACACTGAACAAAAGACTCGCAAGCATTAAGCGGTTTTGTGTGACGCGGCGCTTTCTGGCTTTTTGTTTAATATCGTGCGCTATATAAGGACTGAGCCGATCAAGAACGCTATTGCCTAAAAATTCGAACTGTTTTGCCAAAGACTTGGCGCAATTTTCAATCTGACCCGTTGAGGCGTTTTCTTTGGATTTTTTCCTTATTGAGTATCCCAAGATCGGAGGCGTAATTGAGATATTCGGCAGCTTCACTAAAAAGTTCTTTAATATCCAAATTATCGCGATTAGGATCCCAGGTTATTAAAAGACTGCCAACTCTAGGATTAAGGCCGACTGTAATGCTTTCTCCGTGGCTTTCGACCCATTGAGTAATCAGTAAAGCGGAATCCTTGTCGATGTTGACAAGTTGAGGCAATCGAAGTCTCAATCGTCCGGGCAATGATGAGCGAACGGTTTTTAATATAGTTTTGAGATCAATGTCAGTGTCCATGACGGCTCCCTTGTAGGGTGTTTGTGATCTGCGTGACATAACGTAGGGCATTTCGGATGGTCTCTGAAAATTCTCCGGCGCCAACTTCTTTGTCCATTGTGACCGGCTCTCTCATGGCGTTTAAGCAAACTCCTATTGTGGTGCCATTATGAAGTAAGGCTCCAGCGGCCGGAGTAAGCCAGCCGGTTAAACCACCGGCCAAAAAAACACTGTTTAACCCGACTGATGTGATGAAATTTTGACGGAACCGGGTCATTGTTGCTCGTCCCAGTGTAATCGTTTGAGGTAGCTGCGAGAGACTATTATGTGTTAGAACCACATCTGCGACTTCTTGGGCAATGTCGGCTCCATCGCGAAGCGTGACACCAACATCACTAGCTGAGAGAGCAGGGGTGTCGTTGATGCCATCGCCGATCATCAATACCTTTGCGCCTTGCGCTTTGAGGGCTTCAACGATCCTAGCCTTGTCTGCGGGGAGGATGCCGGCGTGGAATTCGTCAATGCCCAGTTGTGCGGCCACGGCATGAGCGGTGCGTTTATCATCACCGGTTAGCATCAAAATCCGTTTGATGCCAAGAGCGTGCAATTCTTCTATCACCGCTTTGGATTCCGGGCGAATCGGATCTTCTATTCCCAGCACTCCAACCAATTTATTTCCGACCGCTAAGTAAAGAATTGATTTTCCTTCTTTGGCTAATTGGGCGCAAATCTTTTGAGCGACCGAAACATCCATTTGTTCATCATCTTCAATGAAGTGCCTTGAATCCAGAACAATGCGACGATCGCCAACGGCCGGTCCGGTCAAAGCTGATGCGGAAATCAGGACGTATTTTGGTCAACGTAAGGGTGTTTCCGGCCGCGTCTGGGTTCGCGATGAGTTTTAAGCCAAGTCACTCTAAACGAAATAGAGAAGCCTTTAATGGCGGCGCAGAAAGTGTGAGTAACAACCTGAATCAACAGCCGTTGGAAAGTGCCTGACCAAAAATCAGGCACTTTTATATTAATTAGCCGTCAAGGATTGGTTTTTTACTCATTCAAAATGCTGTCGATGTCTATCTTATAGTCGTCTTTTATAAGAAAATAGTTATAATTGCGTAGCATGCATTGCTTTAGGTTATATTCGTTTGTACTTATTAAATCTTCCTTGACTAAATTAGTAAACTGTCGTTTCTCAATCACTTTTTCATACTGCGAAATATCGTGGAAATGATTGTTTATATAAGTGCGGCTGAATACCAGACATATGTATTTGATTTCATGTAGGTATTCGGGCGAAAAATCATTTTCCCAACCAAAAGGTATATAGCAGCCTTCCACAATGTAATTTTGGTCGTTCTCAATACAAGTTTTTATTATTTCACGAACTATCGGCCATAAGTATTCGGTTAGTTCATCATCAGAATCAGCGGAAAGTTCACATTGACCACTTCTGATAAGCCCCATTTTCAGATGGTCTATTGATAGGTAGGGGAATTTAGTTTTTTCCAATAGCTTTTGTGCCAATAAAGTTTTTCCGGTATGCGTATCTCCTGCAATTAAAATGATCATGGTTTAAAAATTCTCCAATAGCGTAATTTTTTAGACAACCACTGGCCTTCAATTTCTTGAATTTAGTACAGAGGATGAGCAATTTGAGATGATAAAGCAAGCGAGACTTTTGAACAGTTATTTTGTATAAAAATAACCGTGGAGTTTAGAAAGAGCGCTTTAATAACGACAGACTTAAAAATAACTCAACTTATTCGAACCAAGTAATACTTTTCAAAAATTATTTTGGATTTTGTTTTCAACAACTTAGCTTAAATTGGGCATAAACGTAACCGAAGATGTGTTTCGGTAAGCCGATGCTAGCAAGATCTTTATTGCTGGGGTTGATTAAATTTTTTAAGTTCAAAATTGTCATTTGCATAGAGCGCTGCATGAGAAATGACAGAGATCAGAAAAGGTTATTTTTTATCTATCATAGAAACCAAAACAGATAGAGGAGAACTTTGGATAACTGAAAACCTTTAATAATTCAACATAACTATTATTATGTTGCGTAGTTTTAAGGGATTTTTATTAGTGATTTTTATTTGAATTGTTTTTTTATAAGCACTTAGTTTTGTATCGTAGTACCATGAGCAGAGCTTTTCGTTAAATGAGGTCTCTGATATGGATTTACTTTTGAATCCAATCGTCCTTTCAGTGTTAGTACTTTGCGTACTGTGTTTGGTGAAAGTCAATGTTTTGTTGGCCTTAATCTTTGCAGCACTTACGGCGGGTTTTGCTGGCGGTCTTGACATCGGTAAAACCATGACGCTGCTCACTGATGGGTTTTCGGCTAATGCGACAACAGCACTGTCCTATATATTATTAGGCACTTTTGCGGTTGCAATTGCTCAGACAGGTCTGATGCAGATGTTGGTTGCATGGATATCAAAGCATTTGGGCTCCCGCCGGTTGATCTTTTGTCTTGTCTTAGCATTCATCGCCTGCCTGTCTCAAAATGTTGTACCGGTGCATATTGCCTTTATTCCGCTTTTGATTCCTCCACTTTTAAGTTTGATGAACAAAATGCAACTTGACCGTAGAGCAGCTGCCTGTGCATTAAGCTTTGGTTTGGAAGCACCTTATGTTACTTTACCTATTGGTTTCGGCTTGATTTTCCAGGGTATTGTCGCTGATAGCATGACTAGAAGCGGTATGACGACCACTGTTTCAGATGTTGCTTCGGTTAACTGGATTTTGGGCGCATCAATGTTTATCGGATTGTTGGCGTCAATTTTTATTTTCTATCGTAAACCGCGCCACTATGAAAATAAAAAGCTTCTGGGTGCACAACCAGTGGAAGCGCCTGTTGAGACAACATGTAAAGCTAAGCACTGGGCCTCTATGGCTGCAATTGTGTTAGCTGTGGCCGTACAGCTCATTTGGCAGTCTTTGCCTTTAGCAGCGTTGTTCGGTTTGATCGTAATGATGCTTGGACGTGCCTTTAGGTTTTCAGAGCTGGATCAGCATATTGCTAAGGGTATTTCTATGATGGGATTTATTGCCTTCGTTATGCTGATTGCCGGTGGCTATGCGGCAGTGATTAATGAAACAGGTGCAGTCTCTCAGCTCGTTCAAAGTGTAGTACCGTATTTGATGACCAGTAAAATCCTTGCAGCAACCATAATTGTTGTGATTGGTTTGTTGGTTACGATGGGTATTGGGACATCTTTCGGTACTGTGCCTATTTTGGCAGTGATTTATGTTCCGTTGTGTTCAGCTGTTGGTTTTTCTCTGCCTGCAACCATTCTTTTAATGTCAGCGGCTGGCGCATTGGGTGATGCCGGCTCACCGGCTTCCGATACAACTCTCGGACCGACGAGCGGACTTAATGCGGATAATCAGCACGATCATATATGGGATACTTGTGTGCCTACATTTATTGTTTATAACATTCCTCTTATGATTGCAGGGATTATCGGTGCACAATTCTTATAGAGCTTGAATATCTAATTCCGGGGATGCTTAAGAATGAGAGTGCATCCCCTTTTTTTTATTTTTGTTATTAGAATAGTATCATATTACGATCTCAATTGTCAAATATATTTCAACATATTTATCAATAATTGTATTTTTGTAAACAAAATATATAGCTTCTGAAATTTTTCTACTTTCCCCTCCTCTATCCTAGGGAGAACCATATGGTGGTTCTTCAGAACTTTGGGCGTACAATCGATTGTGATAGCGCTGTTATTAGCCTTTCGCCGGGAGGCGATAACACTATTTTCGCGCAGAATGTCTGACCGGTAGGATTTGTCGATTATGAGCGCCAATAAAAAGATCAATATGCTCGAAGGCAGTCTCTGGGACAGGATTGTCATTTTTGCCTTACCTCTAGCCTTTACTGGCATGCTGCAGCAGCTCTATAACGCAGCCGATGTTGCTGTTTTGGGTCGTTTCGTCTCTGATCTTGCGGTAGCTGCAGTTGGTAACAATGTACCTGTTATCGGTTTAATCATCAGCTTTTGCATGGGTTTGGCTTTAGGTGTTAATGTCGTCGTTGCCCGTGCTTTAGGGATGAAAAATGACCGCAAAGCTAGTGAGGCGGTCAGAACTTCTTTTTTTACTGCCGTTGCCTTTGGTGTTGTTGCTCTAGTTATTGGACTTTTATTCTCGGACTCTGCCATGGATTGGCTGGATGTCCCCATAGAGGTGAGAGATCACGCTCTTGTCTATTTACGTGTCTATTTATTAGGCATGCCTTTTATTGCTGTATACAATTTTCTGGCGGCGGTTTTTCGTAGTCAGGGTGATACGCAAACCCCACTTTGGGCATTGCTTGCGGCTAGCCTCTTTAATATTGCTGGTAATTTAGTAGCTGTTCTAGTTTTAGATTGGGGTATTGCAGGCGTTGCACTGGCAACCGTTTTAGCCAATCTGCTCTCTGCGGTTATCTTGTTTGTAAAACTTACCCGATTGGAAGGACCACTCAAGCTTGAAGTTTCTCAGTTGATGAAGCTTGATCCCCCGTCTTTAAAAAGTATTGTCCGCATCGGTATGCCGGCAGGTATTCAGGGGGCGGTTTATTCCATTTCAAATCTAGTCATTCAATCAGCAATCAACAGTTTGGGGCCGGATGCTATGGCCGGCTCCGTTGCAGCATTTACGATTGAAATCAACGTCTATTGCTTTATCAACGCTTTCTCCTTGGCTGCTACTACCTTTGTTAGCCAAAACTACGGTGCACGGAACTTGCAACGTTGCTCACGAGTTATGTGGGTGACGATGGGGTTAAATATGTGTGTGACGGTTTTGATGACAGCTTTGGTTCTGACGTTCAGCAGAGATTTACTGGGTATTTTCTCCAGTAACGAGGAAGTGATAGCTCTCGGTATGTTCCGTATTTTATGGGTTGTTGTGCCGCAGCCGCTTAGTGTAGTGATGGATACCTTATCGGGTTGTATGCGTGGTTACGGTTATTCAATGCCTCCTGCGATGGTCACTTTGATTGTTGTTTGTTCTGTTCGCTTGATTTGGGTTTATACGGCATTCCCTATGTTCCCAACTTATGAAACTCTGATGATGGTTTACCCGTTAAGCTGGGTGATTACCATGATTGGCCTCATTATCCTTTATGTGCGTCTGGTACGCAGAATTCGCACTCGCAGACTAATAGCAAGCGATGAAATTTAGGTTTTTGAGTGGTTAAAAGCTTAAATTGCAGGGACATCATTAACATGCAGAAATTTTTTGTTTACCTGGTTTCTCTCGGTCATCTGTGTGTTGATTTGGCCCCGGGAGCTTTACCCGCAATACTTCCCTTTTTTGTATTGTATAACGGTCTGTCCTACACGGAAGTTGCAGGACTAATGTTTGCCTCATCCTGTCTGTCCTCTGTCATTCAGCCGCTTTTTGGTTATTGGGCAGACAAAAGTTCAAAGCACTGGTTTATGGCTTTAGGTATTGCGATGAGCGGTATTGGATTGGGTATCTCTGGGCTCTTTTCCAACTATTGGATTGTTTTTCTAGCCATAACGATCATGGGAGTGGGTACTTCCATTTTCCACCCTGAAGCTGCTCGTCTTGTTAATCGAACTTCTGCAGGTCATCGCGCAACTGGAATCGGTATCTTCTCTGTTGGCGGCAATGCCGGTTTTGGCGTAGGACCGCTCATTGCTGCGGCAGCTTTGACAGCCTGGGGAACTTCTGGGACGCTTCTTTTTGGTGTCTTCGGCCTTTTGATGGCTGCTGTTATGCTCTGGATAGTTCCTCGTATGCTGTCTTTAGTTCAAAAAGCAGAAGATAAGGTTGTTTCAGCCGGTAAAGAACTCTCTCAAGGACGAAATGATTGGGCGGCATTTGCCCGGTTAAGTATAGTGATCTTGTGTCGAAGCGTTGTTAATGCCAGTATTTTGGCCTTCCTTCCCCTATACTGCATCGATCGTTTTGGTGTTTCTGAAGCCATGGGAGGTACACTCCTTTCCTTTTTATCTATTGCCGGTATCTTCATGACGGTGCTGGGGGGATGGCTCGGTGACAAAATCGGTTTAGTCAGAGCCTGCAAATGGGGATATTTGTTCATGGCTCCGGCTTTTGCTCTGTTACTTATAGTGCCTTCAGTCTGGTTAGTTTTTCCGATTTTGGTTTTAATCAGTTTTACTTTAAATGGGACTTACGCTGCTTTTGTCGTACTCGGTCAGAGTTATCTTGCCAAAAATATCGGTTTAGCCTCTGGCGTTACGCTTGGATTGTCTACGAGTTTGGGCGGAATGATTACGCCTTTATTGGGAATGGTAGCCGATTCTTACGGCATCACAAGCGTGATGGTGATACTCGTTGGAATCGGCGCGCTTTGTGCGTTGGGCTCCCTGCTTTTGCCTGAACCTAAGCAAAGCAGTCAAAGTACAGTCAATCGGTAATGTGTTTTTCCAATACCGTTGCGCTCAGAAATCGTTGTAAGCATTGTCGAGTGCTGTTTTTCCCACTGAGCTCGGACTTCCGCAGTTGGGGCTGCACCAAATGTAATGTCGATTGCAGCCTGATCCAAAGCGACTGGATCATAACTCGCTAAAATGCCTATGTTGCCTAAATTTTGTGCACTTTGGCAGCCATCCTGCGGTTCAAAAGCATCAATGACATTAATAAAGACCCAGCGACCGGGTTTAGCTTGCATTGCAGCTTTTACGGCATCAGACATTGATTCACATGTGGTTTGATCGTCACGGGAGGAAAAATACTCCATAACTTCACCCGCACTATGAATATGGCATTTACCTTCAGTGCCGGTACCCATGCAAATAGAGAGATTTTTAAGTGTGCCGCCGTAGAAATCGAGGAAATGCGCTTTAAAGCGAACCACTGAAATTAAAGTGTCGTAATTGGCAAAGTGGCTGCCTGTGCGCAAAAACTTCAGGTGGTAGCCATTTGAAACAGGCAGATCTATATGGCCGTCTGCATCCAAAATATCAATCGGAGCAATGGAGGCGTCAAAACCATTTTCTTTAGCAACCGCCAAGTGTTTCTCCGTTGTGTCTCTTGGTGAGAAGCAATTGTTGTCTATGAGGGTGGCTTTAGTGTGCTGAGCCAAGGCTTTGACCAATTGCGGATCAAGATGCGGCCCACCTGGCGTTTCGAAGGTCATTTTGAGACATACTTTTCCCTTAATCGTCTGCTTGAGTGAGTCATACACTTTGATGATGGCTGACGGTGAAACTTCAGGGATGAAAAATACAACTGGAGCTGTGATATCTTCTACCCGGTGAGTTAGATTAGCGGGGTTTACAACAAATTCAGATTCTGCCCAAGAGAGTCTAGGAAGAGCGCCAGCTGCCATTAAAGCAGTAGTTTGTTTGATAAAAGTCCTTCTTTTCATAGCATTACTCGATTCAATCAATTGAATTATTTTTGAATTGCCCTGAAAGTAACCGTGCGCTCTGCGCTTTTGCGAACCGCCTCAGTAGCCTCTTTAGACATTTTTCCCATGGGTACCAAGTCAGAAGAGTGTCGAAAATCCTTAATAAAAACACAAACGTTGCCCCAAGGGATGTAGTAGGCAAAGTCACCGACTACAGGCGTAGTTGAAGTTGGAGCATTACCAATTTTGAGTGCATTTTTTAAATAGGCGATTCGTTCGGTTTGACCAAAATTTTCAAAAACGAGAGTCATCGGCAAGCGGCTCATAAAATCTTGAGCTGCGGCGTGATCTTCTAATTGCACTTGATAAACCTTTTCGTCAACAACCATTTCAATTGTTGCAGCCATGACAGCTTCTCCTGCTAAAGAAATTGCTAAAGCGATAGGAAGAATGTGTTTGAGCATTAGTATTCCCCTACTAGATATTTTTAAATTTATTTTCGCTCAAGAGTCAGAATCATTCTTTCATAAGTGCACCGAATTATTGAAAAATTCTCTCTTTAATAATTTATTACAGAAAAAGCATTATTGAAAAATTGCCATTTTGTGCAAGGAATTTAGAGAAATAGTCACAGTACGGTTTTTTAACTGCACTATAGTTATCAGCGTTTTAAAAGTGTTATTTGCTTTGTTTTTTAGGAGTGAATCAATGTTAGGAAACTTTTCTTACTGCAATCCCACAAAACTTTATTTTGGTGATGACTCACTGCAAGCTTTAAATACAGAATTGCCCAAATACGGTCAGAATGTGGTTTTGATTTACGGCGGTGGTTCTATTAAGAAAAACGGCATTTATGATCAGGTTATTGAAATTTTGAAGGCTAACGGCAAAAACGTTGCAGAGATTGCTGGCGTCATGCCTAACCCGACACTCATCAAACTCTACGAAGGTGTCGAAATTGCTCGTGCGCACAAAGCTGATTTCATCTTGGCTGTTGGCGGCGGTTCTGTGTGCGACTACGCTAAAGCTGTTTCTGTTTCCGTGCATTGTGATGAGGATCCCTGGGAAAAGTACTACGTGCGCTTTGAAGAGCCGACCTGCGAGACGATTCCTGTTGGTTGCGTCCTCACTATGGTCGGAACTGGCTCTGAAATGAATGCGGGATCAGTGATTACCAATACGGAAAAGAAACTGAAAATCGGTCATGTCTTTGCAGATGAAAAGATCATGCCGCGTTTTTCCATTTTAAATCCGCTCTATACGCTCACGTTGCCTCACTATCAGATGGTGGCAGGCATCTATGACATATTTAATCATATTTGCGAGCAATACTTTTCGGGTACAGATGACAATACAAGTGACTATTTAGCAGAAGCTTTAATGCGTTCAGTGGTCCACTCCAGCCGTATTGCTAATAAGGATCCGAATAATTATGAAGCTCGCAGCAACATTATGTGGACCGCGACCTGGGCTTTGAATACCTTAATTGCTAAGGGTAAAACAACGGACTGGATGGTGCATATGTTGGGTCAGGCTGTAGGTGCTTACACGAACGCAACGCATGGCATGACCTTGGCAGCAGTTTCTCTTCCCTACTATCGTCATATCATGCCTTTCGGTCTTCAAAAGTTTAAGCGCTTTGCTATCAATGTCTGGGGTGTCAGCGCAGAAGGAAAGAGTGATGAGACCGTGGCAGAGGAAGGTTTAACTGCTATGCAGGATTGGATGAAGGAATTGGGCTTAGCGATGAACATTTCTGAATTGGGTGCTAAGGAAGAAATGGTTGAGGGTATAGCGGGAGCCACATTAATTCTAAAAGGCGGCTACAAAGAGCTTGATCACGATGAGATCGTTAAGATTTTGAAGGAAAGCCTCTGATGAGTCACATTCTTGTTGCTTATTTTTCTGCAACTGGCAAAACGGGTCGAATTGCTGAGGCAGCGGCCCGTGCCTGCGGGGGAGATCTTTTTGAGATTCGCCCGCAAAAGCCTTACACATCCGCAGACTTAAATTGGACGGATTCTAAAAGCCGCTCCTCTTTGGAAATGGCTGATACGACTTCGCGCCCGGCTATTGAAGGTCCGTTGCCCGATTTGTCAGGCTATGACACTGTCCTTTTAGGATTTCCGATCTGGTGGGGTGTGGAACCTCGAGTAGTTGACACTTTTTTAGATGCAATTAACGCCTCCGGCAAACGCGTCTTTGGATTTTGTACTTCAGGTGGTAGCGGTTCAAGCGGTGCTGTGAAGCGCCTTGCGGCTTTGTATCCGTCGCTTCAGATCGAATCTGTCAAACTTCTGTACGGGACAGGAGGTGTTGAAAATTGGATTCGCACTTTACTTTAAACCGTTAGATTGACTTTTTGTAAGGCAGAGAGCGATGAAGATATTGATTTTAAAAGGCAGTCTAAAATGCATTACCAGACCTTAGTCCGGTATCTTGGATTTAAAGATGAAGGTATGGTCTTGGGAGCGGGTTGCGGAACGCCTGAGATGACAAAATCTTCAAAATTCCCCGATTTAGCCTATCAACTCGGTTTATCACTGAAATAAAGCTAAAAAAATGCCCCGTTTCACTTTCGCTTTGAGTGCCGGGGCATTAAATCAGAGGGGGAATAGATCATCCACTTCACAGTTTATCGAAAAATAAGTCCCATTTAAGGGTTTTTACCAATCCAAATGGTTATTTTTTCCGCTTTCCTGTTAAAAAATGTTAATCCTGCTGCTTTCTCAATCAAAAACATTTTGATGTCTTTTAATCATGAAAAGGCCGGCAAGTAATAAGGCGCAAATAAAAAGGAAAGCACCTTGTAAAGAAATCGCAGAAGAAATGGCTCCAATTAAAGCCGGTCCGGCTAAAAGTCCTCCGTAACCTACGGTTGTGACAGCTGTAATGGCTTTAACGCTATCGGTTTCTGATGCTCTGGAAGCGGCTGAAATTAAAATCGGTGCAAGATTGGCTATGCCGAGTCCCATCACGAATAATGCTGCGAAAGCTGGTAACGGATGAGGAATAAAGACTAAAATAAAAAGCGTAGCAAGCAAGATGACCACCCCTGCAGTAATCACATTTCGGGCACCTAATTGTGTGGTCAAGCGGTCACCTACTAAACGCGAAATAGCCATCGCGATTACAAAGAGCGTGTAGCCGAAGGCGCTAGCTTCCTGCGGCACGCTCGCGTTGTCTCTCAAATAAATAGCACTCCAGTCAAGCATGGCACCTTCTGTTAAGAAGATGACTGCGCAAATCACTGCCAAAACACTCACCGCTCCTCTAAATTTAAAGTTGGTTCGAGCGTTCTTGGCCTTTTTGGGAGAGTCAATTTTGTGATTGTCGATATTGCGTAAAACAGCAATCAACGCAACTGATAGGACGAGCATTAAGGTGCTGACAGCTCCTAAGGGAGTGACGCCTGCAACAAAAAGCGCAGTCAAAGCAGCCGCGGAGGCTACCTCTCCGATGGAGTACGCGGCATGCAATCCGCTCATCAAGCGCCCTCTTTGACGGTTTTCTAAATAGGTACCGTAAATGTTGACACTGACTTCAAGGCATCCGAGCGTGACACCATAGAGCAATAGTGCTATACACTCAAAGTAAAATCCTGGCATCAAAGCTAAAAGAACCAGTAATGCGCAGGATAAAAGTCCTGAGAGTGCAATGGCATTACGAGCACCAATTTTCTGTGTGAGAGTCCCCGCTAAGGGCATGCCGACAAAAGATCCTACCCCCAGCCCCAAGAGCAAAATACCTAAAACGAAAGGTTCAAGCGCAAGGTTGGATTGAACAAATGGAATCAGGGGCGCCCAGGAAGCGACAGTAAAACCGCCAGTGAAAAAGCCGATGCGAGCCGCCCAAAGTTCATATTTGGAGACGGCTTCAGAGAGGTTGCGGTTAGCTGCATGGGTTTTCTCACTGAAAGGTAATTTTGAGTTCGGTGTATGCAAAGCAGACAAATCATGATCAAGTGCCTGATGGGCGTTTGAAGGTTTGCGGTTTAAAGAGTCGAGTGCCATATAACGTAAAGTAAGCCTGTGATGCTTGAAATTATTTCATCAAAAATACGAATAATCGAGTTAGAATCTATCAAAATATTGATGGTTTATTGAGGCAATGACTCATGGGACTCAAAATTGATGAAATTCGCTCCTTTGTTGCTGTCGCTGAAACAGGGTCATTTTCAGCAGCTGCCAGACGCTTGCGTAGGGCTCAATCCGTTGTTTCAATGCATATTGCGGGCTTTGAAGCTGAACTTGGTTATGCACTTTTTGACAGAACCCCGAAACCCGTTTTGACTGCAAGGGGTTCAGAGCTTTTGATCAGTGCAAAACGAGTATTGGTTGAAGCTGAACGTTTAGAAAACCGCGCCTTAGCCTTGTCAGATGTTCAAACTCCCTCTTTATATATGGGTATCGACCTAGTACTCGAAGCCCCTATGATGATTGACTGGCTTAGAAATTTTGCAAAGGCCTTCCCCTCAGTGAGACTACAGGTGGAAAATATCAGTAGCTCGGAAGCTAAATGGTTTTTTACTAAAACCGGTATGAATCTGGCTTTGGTTTTTTCCTCCGATCCAGCATTAGAGAGCGAAGAAATTGTTCTTGGTCACTCCCCTTTATCCATTGTAGTTTCTAAGAATCATCCGCTTGCCGCTATACCGCATCTTACGGTTGATGATCTGAGACGTTACCGGCAGATCGTGGTTTACGCCCGCGATCCCCAAACCTCTTCGGTGCCACATGTTATTAATAATGATCATTGGGAAGTTGATAGTGGTCTTTGGGCGTTGGGATTGGCAGCTCGGGGTGTAGGATGGGCTGTTTTGCCGAAGTTTCTGCTTTTGGGCCAGTCGCCCTTTAAAAATGCAGTGGTTACGCTACAGTCGCCTTTTGCGCTTGAAGCACAACGGCTTGTTCTTAGAAATAAAAAAGGCGAGGTAAGTGTCGATATATTGAAATGGTGGTCACAGATGATTGATCGCTATAAAGATAAATTAGGCTTAGAAAGCTGAGAAACATATAGTGACGAAATAAGGGGTTTGAACAATATTAAATTTCCTTTTTGTCCCATAATTTAAACAAAGTTCTTTTGAAAGGAGGCTGAAAATGAAAATTACTGTATTAATGGGCAGTCCCTATACAGACGGCAACAATGATAAATTGGTTAAAGCCTTTACGAAAGGCGCTAAAGAAGCCGGGCATGAAGTTGTACGCTTTAATGTGGCGGAAATGGACATTGAACCTTGCAGCAAGGCTTATTTTGATAAGCTCGCAGCTGGCGTTGAAGCCGATACCCCCGATATGCAGAAAATTTTAGACAGTGTCTTTGAGTCGCAGGTGGTTGTTTTCTCCACTCCCCTTTACTACTATGGGATGACTTCTCAATTAAAAGCTGTGCTTGATCATTTCAATTCCAGAAAAGCAGAATTTACAAAGCAGTCTAAATCTGCGATTTTGCTGGCAAATTGCGGGGGATCGGCTCCCTGGAGTATGAACGGGATTCTGATTCACTTCGACTGCTTCCTGCGTTTTTTGCACTGGCGTGATGGCGGCCATGCTTTAGCTTACGGCTTGGCCGAGCAAACGATTGAATCAACAGGAGCTCTGGCAGAAGCCTATAAGTTAGGTTTAAATGCTGCAGCTCAGGTCAGATAGTTTTATGCGACGTATTCTTAAATCATTTTCTCAATTGAGCGCTGATGAGCTTTTTGCTATCTACAAGCTCCGTGTTGCTGTTTTTGTCGTTGAGCAGAAGTGTGCCTATCAGGAAGTCGATGAGGTAGACAAGGCTTCGTATCATCTTTGGTATGAGGACGAAGATGGTATTGAAGCCTATCTGCGAATCATTCCCGCGGGGGTGACTCGTAAAGAAGTTTCTCTTGGAAGAGTCATTGCGGTTAAGCGTCGATGTGGTTTAGGCACCAAGATTGTCTCAGACGCGATTAGTTTCGCAAAAAAAGAATTAAAAGCAAAAGAAATTGTTATCGAGGCTCAGACTTATGTGAAGTCGCTCTATGAGCAATTAGGCTTTAGGGTGGAGTCTGAAGAATTTTTTGAAGACGGCATCCCACATGTACAGATGCGCCTAATGCTTTAAAAAATGTTGTTAAAGTGCAGACAAATTGATTTGAACCTGATAAAATTCTCCGCCTAACGTTCGTTAGATACCTTTAGGGGCATAGCACAATGGTTAGTGTACTCGGCTCTGAACCGAGGTATCTTGGTTCGATTCCAAGTGCCCCCGCCACTTTCTTGATTTCCCATTCAATTTTTCTACAACTAATCTGACAGAGTGTCTTTTTTGCACTTTCGGTACATATAAAAAACGAATCTCCTTGAGCCGTTTCTCCAAAAGAGCTGTTTTAATAACGAAATGTTACATTTTTATTGGTTTCAGAGCCCAATATTTTGTGTTTTAAACATTGATCTTAGGGTTAATTACATAACAGTGAGAAATAAAGTTCTCTAAAATGCCCAGCAAATGTCATATTCGTGTCATACTCATGTCATATTTTGTGATTGGGATGACCGTGTGCGGCATTATTTCCCGTAACTTTTTTCTCATATCATGAAAAAATCTGACATACCGGTTGTCTGTATTATTTATGCGATCGCTATCGCATTTTTAATCATGACACTGCAGTTGCCCGAGGCTGCTCAGGTCTATCCGATGGTTCTGATTTCTGCGCTGATCCTCGTTAACACACTCTACCTTATCCGAACTTTTCTGCATTATCGGCAAGATCACCACATTGAAGACGACTATCCAATTATTTTTAAAGGATTTTTGTCGTTTCAATTTTTTGGTGTCTTCATCTCCATCGTAGCCTACCTAGTCTTGATGTACTTCTTCGGCTACTATGTCTCGACAGTTTTATATCTGGCGGGCTCCCTGCTCTTTTTGAAGGTGCCGATGAAATTTAACCTGATGACCGTTGTTGTGATGGTTATCATGGTTGCAGTCGTTTTCTCGTACTTCCTGAAGGTTCCCCTTCCAGAAGGTCTCATTTTGGGATAAAAGGAGCATGGCTTGTTAGAGACTTTATATTTAATGGGGGCGGGTTTCATTAATGCCTTCTCGCCGCTGAACCTTTTAGCCATGATCGCTTCGACGGCGCTCGGAATTACAATTGGCTGTTTGCCGGGCCTTTCTGCCGCTATGGGTGTGGCTTTGCTTTTGCCGGTGACCTTCGGTATGGATCCTGCAACCGGTCTGATTGTGTTGGGTGGCATTTATTGCGGCGCAATCTTTGGCGGCTCCATCAGTGCGATTTTGATTCATACGCCAGGTACGCCCGCATCGGCCGCAACCGCTATTGAAGGCTATAAGCTTACGCTCAAAGGACAAGCAGCTAAGGCACTCACTGTTGCGTGTTTCGCCTCATTCTGTGGTGGCCTTTTGAGTTGCATTTCGCTTTATTTCTTCTCCCCGCTTTTAGCTGAACTCACCATGCAGTTTAAGAGCCCGGAATATTTTTGGCTCTCGATTTTCGGTTTAACAATTATTGCCGGGGTGTCCAGTCGCTCAATTTTAAAAGGTCTGATGTCTGGTATCTTGGGTCTTTTAATTTCTACAATTGGCATGGATCCGATGGAAGGAGTAGAGCGCTATATGTTTGGTGTCAGCACACTTTATAACGGTGTGAATGTCACCTGTGCCCTAATTGGTCTTTTCTCCATGTCTCAAGTGTTGATTTTGGCTGAAAAGAAAATCGTAGAACGTGCTAAAGCGGCTAAGATCAAAGATAAGCTCACGCTCACTAAGGGTGAAGTAAAGCGCATTATGCCCACGATTACCCGCTCATGGATTATCGGCAACATCTTGGGTATTTTGCCAGGAGCTGGGGCAACCATAGCCTGCTTTATGGGTTATAACGAAGCTCGTCGTTTTTCTAAGCACAAAGAAGAATTCGGTACGGGTTCAATTGAGGGTGTAGCAGGATCTGAAGCGGCTAATAATGCTGTGACGGGCGGCTCTTTGATTCCGACGCTTACCTTGGGTATCCCGGGTGAATCCGTGACAGCTGTGCTGATGGGTGGACTGATTATTCATGGTTTACAACCAGGCCCCGAACTCTTTACAACCTATGCTGACATGACCTACACGTTCTTTGCAGGTTTCGTGCTCGTTCAGTTTGCTATGCTGGCGATCGGTCTTTGGGGGTGCAAGATTTTTGCCAATATCGCACGACTTTCAGACGCTATTTTGATTCCTTCTATTGTGGTGCTCTGTGTTGTGGGTTCCTACGCGATCAATAACAATATCGTCGAAGTAATCATCATGTGTATTTTTGGTGTGATCGGTTACCTCGTGCGTAAGTTTGATTTAAATGCAGCAGCCATTGTGCTCGGTCTGATTTTAGGACCGATCGGTGAAAACGGTTTACGCCGCTCGTTGATGTTAAGTGACGGCGATCCCTCAATTTTATTTGCAACTCCTCTTTGCTGGATGCTTATTGCGCTTTGCGTTGTTGGCATCTTCTCTCCCCTTTTCATGGGGCGGGTCGAAAAAGATATGGTTGCCAAACATAAATAGAGTTTTTGACGATCAGGGTAAATGCCGGACCTTTATCCTGATCGAACAGTAAACGGCCCGGAAGAATGATTAAGAAATCATCAAAGGAGTTGAAAATGAAAAAATTAGCCTTAGCTTTGGCCGTGGCCATGGCGATTCCGCTTTCCGCCCAGGCTTGGACACCGGAAAAGGATGTGAGCGTCATCGTTGCCTACAAGGCCGGATCCGGTACGGATACGGGCGCACGCCTTTTGATGACGCTCACCGAAAAGGAAATCGGCAAGGCTATGATCATCAATAATCTTCCGGGAGCTGACGGTAAGATCGGTTGGACAAAACTTGTGAACTCCAAGCCTGACGGTTACACGATCGGTTATATTAATTTGCCGACCTTTACTACTTTGGCTAACGAAAAAAACGCTCCGTTTAAGATTACTCAAATCGATCCGATTGCTAATCACCTGACAGAAACCGGTGTTGTTGTGGTGCGCGCAGACAGTAAGTGGCAGAGTCTGCAGGATTTGGTGAAAGAAGCCAAAGCCAATGATAAGCTTCGCTGCTCTACAAACGGTGTGAAAGCATCTAACCACACAGCCGCTCAGCTTCTGTCCCAAAGTGCGGGCTTTAAGTATAAAGCTGTTCCTTATGGTGGCACGGCTGACCAACTAATGGCTCTGCGTCAGGGTGAGGTGGACTTCTCTTGCGCTAAGATTGCCGATGTTGCGAAACTTCTGGAAGGCGACAAACCCGAACTGCGTCTTTTGGGTGTTTTCGATACGAAGCGTCTTGAAGCTTATCCCAATGTGCCAACATTGGGTGAATTAGGTTACTACGATCAATGGTACGGCTCGGCTCGCGCTATTGTGGCACCGGCCGGTATGCCTGAAGATGTGTTGAAATACTGGGTAGAAACTTTCAGCAAGGTTTTAAATGACCCGGCTGTCAAAGAAGCTCACGAAAAGGGCGGTTTGACGATTGACTACAAGGACAACAAGGCTTTAGGCGAATTGATTAAGGCTCAAGACGTTTTTGCCAAGGAAGTGATCTCTAAGCTCTACTAATTGATAACTGCCGGCACAAGTGCTGGCCGGACTACTAGGTAAATACGCTCCGAAGGTATACACTGAGGAGCGTATATTTTTTATCTTGTGCTCATGTCTGAAGATTTTTTTAAGCAACGCTCAACTCCCCTCACGGTGTTTGCAGCGCTTTTGATGACAATATTAGTGATGAGGGGACCTATTACCTGTGTGGGAGCCGTTGCTGACGAAATTATCGAGGCTCTTGGCATCGGTTACCCAGCTTACGGTTTTTTGTCTGCATTACCCATTGCATGTTTCGGTTTATTTTGTGCTGCAGCACCTGCGATGAGTCATCGTTTTGGGCTAATTGGCACTCTTTTGATTTCTCTGGCTTTGGTATTTGTTGGGGCTTTAGGCAGACTCCTGCCCTTTTATGCCACGATGCTCTTTGCAACAGGTCTGATCGGAGTCGGCATTGCCCTTTTAAATGTTCTGATGCCGGTTCTTTTGCGGGATTATTTTCCTAATAATATTCCTCTTGTTATGGGGGTATTTACCGGATTTATTGGTTTTTCAGGATCAATAGGCGCCTATTTTTCCGTTCCCCTTTTTTATGCAATGAATTCTCTGCTTGGCCCTTTGGGATTATGGGTTCTCTTGGCAGGGACAGCGCTTCTGAGTTGGTTTTTAGTGCCTAAGCGCAAAAAAATTAGTGTTTCTGGCGGCGTTTTTGATTGGTCGTTACTTAAAAAGCCGCTAACTTGGGCAGTGATTTTTGTAATGGGCATGCAGTCGCTCACCATTTATACAACAGTTGCATGGTTGCCAACCATATTGGGTACTTTAGGATTTTCTGCATCAACTGCTGGTTTAGGTTCTGCGGTCTTTTTATTAGTCAGTGCTCCTGCGAGTATTCTCACCGCTGCTTATATTAAGCTTGTAAGAGGTGAACGCCCTGCTGCGCTTATTATGACCGCAAGTTTTGCTCTCGGCATTGTTCTTTGGCTTGCTGGCGGCGCAATGTCCTTTGTAGGCTGTGTTTTAGCAGGAATTCCTCAAGGCATCACGTTTAGCATGGCGATGATTTTGATGGCTCAGAAAACTAATAATCTTTCTGAACTATTGGTTATCTCTAGCTTAGCTCAGGGGATCGGCTATGTGCTAGCTGGCTTTGGACCTTTTATTTGTGGTTTACTCTATCAAGGTGATGGAGACTGGGTCTCTGTGATTGCCTTTATGTTGGGAGCTGTGATCCTTTGGGGGGTGAGCGCCTGGTACGCATTCGGAGACCGAAAGCTTTTTGATTAGGCGCTCACTGATATCGGTTTTTTAATTTTTGCCTTTGATGGATGGAAAATCTTCAAGAAGCTCTTCTGTCACATTTTCAGCCAATTTTTCGTAAGGCGGCTTGATTTTGTTGTACGCAGATGCGACAAGGTCTGTCGCTAAAGCGATGTGCCAATCGTCAAGCTGCGAATTAGGCAGTGAATCAGACGAGTAGGTCTTTTTGTAAATTAACTTACCTTGAGCATCGTGCATTTCGTAGTGAACACGAAGCTTTGTGTAAGTGCCCAAGACCGCATAATTATTTTGGACGCCTTCAATTCTTGCCACGAGTTTGGCATCAGCGTCGTTTGATTTTGGGGTTTCCTGAAGGACGTTATAGCCCTTCTCTTTTAACCCTTTTTGGGTCTTTTGAAGTAAAACTTGATAAATGTCGGACTCGACTTTGTTTTTAGGCAATCCCGTGTATACGAAGATGCTGTCAATTCCTTCAGTATTAATTTCCGGTTGATGTGAAAAGGTCGTGCAACCAGTTATAAGTACCGCACAGGCGGAGAGGGTCAAAAGCTTTGTACGCATTGGCGAACTCCGTCAAAAATGTTATTGAAGTCCGCCATTTTAACTAAAAAACTATATATTCTTTACCAAAAAATCGTAAAAAAATATGAATTCTCAATAAGTTATAGAGCAATCATCATTTTTCAGACAATACTTTAAACTGGTTGAGTAAAGAGATTTGCAAGTAAATTAATCTTAAAGTCAAACTTCAAATCAGCAAACTTATGGTGTTGGATGGGAAGGTTTTCTTTAATACTTTTTCAAGTTCTTCTTTAGTTCTATTGACGAATGCCTCTTGAGGTCTTTGGCTTATTTTCTTTTTCGTAGAGATGCATTCTCAGCCATTTGATATTCCTATTCGTCTGCTATTTAGTAAACTCTAAAAAACTAAGGCCCCTAATTTTAAGTTTCTCTTTAAGATAGCCATAATTTGTTTGATTTTTAGTAAGTTACGTCTTGTCTGAAGCTCTTCTTTAACTTTGAAACTGTTTTTAGCTGATAGGGATTTATTTAAATAGCTTCGCGCTCTTGAGTATTAACGAAGATTCATTTTTAGATAAATCATGTCAATGAGTTGTTGGCCATTTTCAATTATTGGTTTTGAGTAATGATCAATAAAAAAATTAGGGACTCTATGGCTATATTCAAAACCACAATTTTTGTAAAAGCGAAGAGTTTGCTCATTTTCTCCAGTTCCGAGTATGAGCGTAGAGTATTGTTTACGGTAATGTGACACTATAAATTCAATCATGGTGCGGCCATAACCACGTTTTTGGCTATCGGTCCGGGTGGCTAGATTTTTAATTTCAACTGCATTCCCCTCTTCGGTAACCACACAAACTGTTTTTGCTTCACCCTTATCAAATAGGACAAACAAATCGCCTCGATCAAGATAGCGCTCGACCATGGGCCACTCTTCATCACCCAAAAGCAGAAGATCTTTAAAGCAACGCTTTAATTGTCCCTGATTAGTGTTAAATCTCTGAATTTCCATTAAATAGTTAAAAATTATTGCATTGCTTTAAATGACAGCGAACTTTTTCAATCAGACCTTGGTCAGCCGGTAACCAATCTACGGTATCAAGCGTTTCAAAGGTGAGCCACTTTGCTGCTTCATGTTCTTTGAGTACTAAGTGACCAGTTTTGACCGTGCAGAAGAAGCAATGCATGGTTAAATGAAATTTCGGATAATCATACTCAACCGTATCAATCAATTCTCCGACCTCGATTTCGGTGTCGAGTTCTTCCATAATTTCACGGACAAGGGCCTCTTGGGGTGTTTCGCCGGCTTCCATTTTTCCACCTGGGAATTCCCATCCGCCTTCAAATTCACCGTAGCCGCGCTGGGTAGCGAAAATCTTACCTTCGTGCTTGATGACAGCTGCGACTACTTCAATGGTTTTCATGTTGATCATCCTTTAGTTATATATTCATAGATATCATTTCTAACAGGCACATCTAGCTTATAGTAAATATTGGTAGTCTGTAGTTAAAAATTTTTCCCCGAATCCCCTTTTCTTTTAATTCAAAAGAGTTTGAAGAAGGCCTACTAATCCACTCATAGTGATAAAGGCCACACTAAAAGAAAAGTCTCTACATTGTTGAAGTTCGTGCTCAATGACACTTAAAAGTTTTTGACCGTGCTCGGCGTCATTCAAAAGTAGCTTGGGGGCGTACCGTTCATCAAAACGATCTGTACATTTATTGTCAATAAAAGCAAAATGAATAGCGTTAGTGATACGGTTATTCGTGTCTTCAAACATGGCTTTAGAGGGATCTGGTGAATGGTTCGAATCAACTAATTTCCCATTATTGGAGACATTTCATTGTCTGTCAACGAATTGAGAACTCCCATCGATAGATAAGATTTATATACCCCATAGATTTTTATCCAATTTTGAGTTTTTTACAAATTTTTGAGTACTACAGCTAAATATCTAACCTATTGAAAGCGTTCAGTTTTCAAAAAATTGCAAACTCTTAAAAACTATATCTTGTGTCAAGAGTTTTTTATTCATCAAAATTTAGTGCTTAAACTATTTGATTTTCGGTGTCTTGTGTTTAAAATGACACGCTCATTGATCTAATTTTTTCTTTGCCGGTGTTGTGCCGCAGGTCCTGAGGATGTGCCATGAAAGTTGTTAAAAAAGACCAGTCGCTTGAAGATTTCAACCCACAGAAGATCTCTGTAGCTGTTAATAAGGCCGCTATGCGCTGTGATAAGACGGTTGATGAAGCGTCTTGTCAAAAGATCGTTGATGCTATTTTGCGTCGCATCAAAGAACGCGATCAGGTGACTGTGGCAGAACTTCATGAATTGGTGATTGCCGTCTTGTCTGTAACGGGTTTCGAAGATGTTGCTAAGGCTTACGCCGAATACCGCTACTACAAAACCAATTACGCAAAGACTTTCGAAAAGTTGCGCCAGGACGCAGATGACGTATTGCGCTTGGGCGATCGGGAAAACGCAAACTTTGATAGCTCTCTCGTTTCCACAAAGGGTTCCTTGATCAAGGGTTACTTAACAAAGAGCCTTTATAAACAGTTCTATTTGTCTGCTAAGGAAAAAGAACTTATTGAACGTGGTGACATCTACATCCATGACCTGCGCGATATGATTTTGGGATGCGTGAACTGTTGCTTGTTTGATATTAAGACCGTTTTGCAAGGCGGCTTTGAGATGTCAAACGTTCAGTACACTGAACCGAAGACCGTTTTGTCTGCACTGCAGGTGATTGGTGATATTACGCTTGTGGCTACGGCTCAGCAGTTTGGTGGCTTCACTTTGGCTGAACTTGATAAGGTGCTCCTGCCCTACGCTCACAAGACCTGGAATAAGGCCTATACCGATGCTACCCAGGAATTAGGTTTAAATGAAGATGTCGCCCGACGCTTTGCAGACAAAATCCTTTTGCGCGAATTAGAGCAAGGGTTCCAGTCACTTGAATTGAAGCTGAACACCGTGCCTTGCAGTCGAGGTGATTTCGCTTTCACAACGATTTCTTTCGGTCAATGGGACATTAATTGGTCTGATGAAGACAAGCGCCTGATGGCTTTGATTAACTCCGTGATGCTTCGCGTGCGCCGCAATGGTCATGGTAAAGATCACAAGCCTGTGGTTTTCCCGAAGCTCGTGTATCTCTATGATAAGAATCAAGTCAAAAATGACTTACATAGTGCCCAGTTGTTTGATGAAGCCGTGAAGACTTCGTCAACCTGTATGTATCCGGACTACCTTAGTATTTCGAGTGAATACGGTACGGTTTCTCGTCTTTTCCGAGAAGAAGGTGTGATTACTAGCCCAATGGGTTGTCGCGCCTACCTTTCTCCCTGGAAGGATCCTGAAACGGGTAAATATGTGACGATCGGCCGTTGCAACATTGGCGCCGTTAGCCTGAACATTCCCTTAATGATCAAGGTAGCAATGACCGAACATCCCTTGGATTGGCGTGAAAAGTTCTGGGATTTGTTGGATGACCGTCTGCAGGTCATCCGCGACTTCTTAAAGAAGCGCTACGATGTCATTCGCAATCAGCGTTGCTCTTCGAACCCCTTGGCCTTTACGCAAGGAGGTTTCTACAAAGGCACCAAGGATCCCGATGACCGTGTGGGTGATTTAGTCGATTACATGACGGCAAGTTTCGGTATCACCGCTTTGGATGATGCTACGTACCTGTGGACTGGCAAGCGCATGATTGAAGACAATTCAGCTTTTGCGGTTCAAGTGCTGCGTTACCTGCAACAAAAGCTAAATGAATTTAAAGCCGAAGACCATTACCTCTACGCTATTTACGGTACGCCTGCTGAAAGCCTGTGTGCCACGCAGGCCCGCCAGTATGATGAATACTGTAAGGAAATGGGGTTGGTGAACGAATTTGCTACGGCTGAACACTACAGCACTGAATATTTCACGAATTCGTTCCATCTGAATGTGACCGAAGATATTACGCCTTTTGAAAAGCAGGATCACGAATTTAAGTGCTTCCACTTGTGTGAAGGCGGTCATATTCAATATGTGCGCCTGACCAATCCCGAAAACTACCAAGCCGATAAAGCTATTATTGAGCGCGGCATGGAAATGGGTTTCTATCAAGGTGTGAACTTTGATGCGGCTTACTGCAACAATTGTGGAAAACATTCTACAAATGTTATGTTTAAGTGCCCGCACTGCGGTAGCGACAATTTGTCTGTTATCAGCCGTGTTTGTGGATACTTGGGCTACAGCAACGTTAACGGTCAGTCTCGCATGAACGATGGCAAGATGGCTGAAATTAAGCGCCGCGTGTCGATGTAAAGAGGCCTTGTTATGAAGTACGCCCAATTACGTGAATTTGATACGACAAACGGTCCTGGTGTTCGGGTGTCCCTCTTTGTTTCAGGTTGTACCCTGCATTGCAAAGGGTGCTTTAACCCTGAGTCATGGGACTTTAATGCCGGAGACGATTTTACGAATGAGACGATTGAAAAAATTATTGATTTGATCAATCGGCCTTATATGTCGGGTTTAAGCGTTTTGGGCGGTGATCCGTTTGAAAAGGAAAATATTGACGCTGTTACTGAGCTTTGCAAACGTGTGCGCGAAGCTTGCCCCGGAAAGACCATTTGGGTTTGGACCGGTCGTAAATACGAGCACTTTAAAGACCATCCCATCATGCAATATATCGATACATTGGTTGATGGTCCATTTGTTGAAAAGCTTAAAGTGAAAGAACAGGGACAGTATTTCGGTAGCACCAATCAGCGAGTCATTCCGATTAAGCACGAAGACTAACATTAAATGCTTTAGCTTAAAAAAGGATGCCAGTGAGCAGGCATCCTTTTTTATTCGGTTATTTGCTTCATTGATCAGTTAAAAACCGGTATCACATAAAGCAAAACAGCTAGAAATTGAAGAACTGTGCCAGCAAAGACAAAAAGATGCCAAATAGCATGACTGTACGGTAAGGTTTTCCAGACGTAGAAAATTACTCCGAGGCTGTAAGAAAGACCGCCCGCCGTTAATAGCCACAGACCAGTATTGGGTAAGCTCTCAATGAGTGGTTCGATGACCAGTAGCACAAGCCAGCCCATGGCTAAATATAAGAGCGAATTGAGCCACTTGCTCTGCTTAATCAATATCCCCTGCAAAGCAATTCCCACAATGGCAATAGACCAAACTGCTATACATAGGCCAATTCCTGTCACACCTTTAAGAGTCACAAGGCAAAACGGTGTGTAGCTGCCGGCAATTAAAACGAAAATCATCGAGTGATCAAGGCGTTGCAGTATTTGTTTCGCTTTAGGATTGGGAATGGCATGGTATAGCGTAGAGGCTACATAAAGAAAAATCATGCTGGCCCCGAAAACGCTCACCGCAGTAATCACCGTGGGAGAGCCTGAATAAGCCACGGCAAATCCTACTAATATAGCTAGACCAGCAATACTCATGAGAGCGGCAACGCCGTGAGTAACGGCATTGGCAATTTCTTCACTTGTCGAGTAAATGGATTTTTTTGAAAACGGTTTTTCAGAAGTAAAAAGTTGTGTACTCATCCGTTTGTACTCCTCTTTTTTGGGATTGTATGACAGCTCAATTGCCTTAAATCCACTTTAAAATTGCGACTTTGTATCAACTCATTTCTAACCGAATCCATTATGAAAAAATCGTTATTGCCGATCCTTTTAATCGCCGCCTCGCTCCCCGCTTTTGCATCGGTAACAATTGGCGATATCAATTACAGTGATTCGCTCGAAAAAGACAATGCTGTTCTCAAACTTAATGGTGCCGGACTTCGAGAAATTTTCTTTGTGGATGTGTATGCAGCTGGGCTTTACTTACCTCAGATCACTTCCGATGCTAAAGCCGTTATCAATATGCCCGGGAATAAATGCGTTCGTTTGGGACTTTTGCGCGATGTGGATGCGGGTGACTTTGTTGATGCGTTAAAAGACGGTATTAATGACAATACGACCGAAGAAGAAAGGAAGTCTTTAGATACCGAATTGCAATCGCTAATTGCTGTTATGAATCTGATTGGTGATGTAAAAAAAGGCGATATCGTTGATTTTGACTATACGAAGTCCCGAGGCACGAGCATTACAGTTAACGGCCAACTCATCGGTGAAAAAATCGGCGGAGAAAAACTGTATGAAGCAGTTCTTAAAATCTGGTTGGGTGACAAAGCTATTGACAATGGTTTGAAAGCCTCACTTTTAAAGAAATAGCGCACGGTATTGATAGGCTAAAAGAAAGAGAATCCTACCTCATAAAATATAGAACCTTCGATTCCGCAAATTAACTTTCAGACAGAAAGTTTGCTGCCAAGCCATGTGAACGTTGACGTTGATGCGCTTGTCTGTGGATATCGGATATCATAAATAATCCCCATAGGATAAATATGTCCTACGGGGATTTTCTTTCGTATGTTGTAGCGAATGCGAAGCGCTACAATCGACTACAGATTAGTATTTCGTGAACATTTCTTGAATCTTCTTCGGATCGCTTGTCTTTGTCAAAGCTAATTGCAAGAGCAAGCGGGCCTTTTGCGGATTCAAGGAATAGCCGTCAAGGAAACCAGCCTTAGCGTACTTGTCGTCAGCAGCTGCAGGCGTCACGATACCGCTACCCGTACGGCTAGAGCGAACAACCACAACACCCTTCTTCACAGCGTTGGCTAAACCGACTTCGGTATCCTTGTGGATGGAACCGTTACCCGAACCGGCAGAGATGATGCCCTTGGCACCGGCTGCAACGGCAGCATCAACCAAGACGGAGTCATCATTGGCGTGGGAATAAACGATGTCAACGCGCGGGAGCTTATCGAGCTTGCTCACGTCGAATTCCGTTTCATGGGTATGCTTCATCGTGGTGTCGCGCAGGAAGTAGTTCTTGCCGCCAGCCACATAACCCAAGAGACCTAAAGTCGGAGCTTGGAACGTGTCAACATTCGTGGTGTTGGTCTTGGTACCTTCGCGGGCGCTGTTGATTTGATCATTCAAAGCGATCAAGACACCGCGATCCTGTGCGTTGGGATCAGCGGCCAACTTCACGGCGTTCAAAAGGTTCATCGGACCGTCAGCGGAGATGGCCGTGGCAGGACGCATGGAACCCACGAGCACAACAGGCTTCTTGCTCTTAACCGTGAGGTTTAAGAAGTAAGCGGTTTCTTCCAGGGTGTCCGTGCCGTGCGTGATCACAACACCGGAAACCTTCGGGTCGGCCAACAATTCGTTGCAGCGTTTGGCAAGCTTGAGCAACACATCGTCGGTCATGTTGTTAGAGCTGATCTTAACGATTTGTTCGCCGGAGACATTGGCGAAATCTTTGATAGCGGGAACGGCGTCAATCAACGTTTGGATAGCCAGATCGCCGGCTTTGTAACCGGTCACTTGGGTGCTCGAAGAGGCGGTGCCGGCAATTGTGCCGCCCGTGGCAAGAATGGCCACATTGGGCAAATTGGCTGCAAAAGCGCTGCCAGCCATGGACAAGGCCAAAGCGGCCGCAAGCAAAGTCTTTTTCATGTTAAAACTCCTCAATTTTTGTTGAGACGGGAGAAAAATTGTTCCCGATCGGCAGATATTGTCTAGGAAGTTTTGCTTATAAACAAGGTGGGAAAACACCTAAATCATAGGTTAAGGCAGAAAAAAGAATTAACAATAGCATAAGATACTTCAACAATTTCAATATTAAGCCATCAATTAGAGGTATTGCATGTCTGCTTCTCTTGCCCGCTTTTTAAGACATCAGACATTTTTTTATGCATTTTGTTCTGCTGTTTCGGCCATGTCCGCTGCACCGACGGAAGCATTAGCCATTCAAACAACGCCTGTCATTTCTTCGACAGGTGTTCACTATGCTAATTTACATTTTGCCGATATTGGGGCAACCTATGATTTCACTGAGATTTTAGGTTTTACACCGGCTGAACGTGCGATTACGCCTGACGAAATTCTCGGATTGGAACGCGGATTTGAATACTTTTGGCAAGTTTTAGGAAACGATTATCGAGCTCAAAGACCTATCGATATTTTTGTCGTTCCCTATTCTGAAGCCGATAGCAATGCATCGGCGTTCAGTTTCCCGGATTCTGATCTGACTGAATTGGCTTTGGCATGGATGGGGAGTAAGCCTAAAAGTCAATATCAGGCTTATATTTCTGTGAACAATACCTTACCAGATACGGTTTGGGATAACAGCGAACTTAAGATTTTGCCCTCTAATGGGATTGATTCTGATCTGCCCGGCACAATGATGCATGAACTATTTCATGCTTTTGGTCTTAGCCTATTTACGGATATTGACGATACCGGTCAAGTTGCTATAAAAAAATCAGATCTGACGCAATACACTAAACACTTGTACGATGTTTATGACAGAAGTATTGAAACAATTGCCTCGTATACAGATAAAGACTTTATTCCGATAGTAGCTTTGGATGCAAGTGAGTCTCGGCCCGATTTATCAACATTGGATCCCGGAGCGATTTATGTCGATTACAAAAATCTGTCTTCAGGGATGTATTTTAGGGGTAAAAATGTCGATGAAGTGCTTGACGGCGCACTGCTAGCCTGGCCGATTGAAGTGTGGGGAGATTCTGAAAATACTTCAGATCCTGTTCCGGGTTTGCCAATTAACGGTTTTGAAGCGATAGGTTACCAAGGTTATGAGCCATATTATGAAGGCAGTCATATAGAACTACAAAATAGTTTAATGAGCCACCAGGTATACCGAAACTGGATGATATTGATGGAAGCGGAACTGGCGTTGCTGCAAGATATCGGCTTTGACTTTGACAGGAAACGCTTTTACGGTTATTCGCTTTACGCCGACGGCAGAACCCTTGAAAATCACAATGGTTATTGGGCAAGAAATGAAGACGGAACTGATTGGATTAAAGGACTCGCCAGTACCCAAGACTGGGGCATAGGGTTGCATATTTACGGCTCAAAGAACAAAGTGACTCAAAGAGCTGATTTAATGACCGAAGGCTCTTACGCAATCGGTGCTCGTGTTGACGGGTCAGAAAATCAGTTGACTATTGCCTCTGGAACAACTGTTAAAGCTGACGGGTTCGGAGGTAAAGGCATTCTTTTTTCATGGGGTAAAAACCATGAGCTCGCGATTGAGTCCGTCGCCTCGGTCTCAGCACTTGGAGAAGGCGGCATTGCGCTCGCATTTGATTTCGGTTCCAATGAGCTCGGAGATCAATTCGGTTATTACGGCTCCTATACCGCTGATGTATACGATGATAGTTTTGGCTGGTATGCTCAAAATGAAATCCCTGATGTGTTGAAAGGTCCATTGATCTCAGAGCTCAGAATTCAAGGCAGAGTCGAAGGTGATATGGCGAGTATCTATATTTCGCCCAACGCATTTGTCAAAAATATAGTTATTGAATCAGGTGCTCAACTTAAGGGCGATATCATTTCTCTCTGGGATATGGAAAAAACGCTCTATGGATGCGACCACACGGGCATGCAGAGTAACGATCGTTTAGTCACGACATTAACTTTCGGATCAGCTTTACAATCGGCCGCTCATAGAGAGCCAAGCTCTTCAAGCGAAATTGTGTTTAATGATTTGATTTGGGGACCTAAGGGACTCACCATTGAGGTCAATGACACGTATCTTCATTTCGGAGGTGTTGCAACGGTGCTCAGTGTTGCTGTTGAACCCAATGCTACAGTTGAAGGCGGACGTTATCTTTTGATGCCTACCAGTTATTCGACTCCCCTATTTGACAATAAAGGTCGGGTAATTTCGACTGTTCTAAACCCTGTTTCAATTTCCGGAGACTATCATCAGGCTGATAACGCTTCTTTGACTCTAACCGTTCATGACGGACATTTTGTTCCGATGAGCGTTGACGGCACTGCTAAGTTTGAAGAAGGTTCGGCTATCGTAGCGACTGCTGAAGGCGGTTGGATGCCAGATGGACATGTGACAGTTGATAAAGACTCGCCGATTATTATCGATGCTGAGTCGCTTTCAGCAGAAAACTTAACCTATCACTATTTGAGTGCCTCTGAGCTTCCCGTCTCTCCTACTCTTGTCATTAGCGATGACACCGAAGGATGGGTAGTCAACCGTGCACCGAATGCCTACTCTCGCTATGCACAAGGGGATGCAAAAAAGATTGCTCGCATATTCGATACCAGCGCGGCACAAGCTGTAACAGACGAAACCAAAGAGCTTTTTGCTTACCTCGACTGGTCTGATTCCAATGGCTCAGCCATTAACGAAGCCGCTGCAGCTTTGACTGGTGACGGACTGATTGATATGGTAGCTTCTGCGATTGCATTACAAAGACTGGCTCAGAGCGCATCAGAGTCGAAACTTTCTATAGCTCAGGGCGACGGCGATTACGCTTGGGTGAATCCATTTGGTGCGACTGCATCAGCAGCAATGGCTGGTCACAGCCGTATGGATGTAGCAGGATTGGCCGGCGGATGGGTGAAAAAGTCTGGTGACACACAAAGCAGCCTTTCATTGGTAGCACTTAATAGTGACGGTAAAAGCGCTCATGCCCGAGAACTTAATGCCCAGGGGCTTTGGATTGCAGGTAGCTGGGAAAAATCTCATTTGAATCAATCGAATGCTTTTATTCAAACGTCAGCTCATTTGGGCTATATCAATGCCGAAGAAAAGCGCACAGTTCATTTCGGCAATTTTTATGACAGTATCGAGGCTGATCCTCAGTATTGGTCTTTCGGGCTTTCGGGTATCACGGGATTGAAGTTTAAGGTGCTTGACTCCATTACTATTGCTCCCTACGCCGGACTCTCGGGTTTTGCGCTTTATATGCCTAGCTTTAAAGAAGATTCTGCAGGTATAGCCGATTTGTCTGTTGATTCATCCGTTTTTCATTCTCTAGAGGCTCAATTAGGTGTTAAGTTTGAGGGAGCAGTTTTTGAGCCCAATAAGGCTTATTGGCAGATGAAGCTTGCTTATGGCAGAGAAATTTTGTCTGATGTAGGTGGGCTGGATCTCTCCTTTAATCAAAAAGACCTTAGCGGGAGCTTTGACCGCAGAGCTCAGTGGGATTCAAAAAATCGCTTCAAAGCAGGACTTAAAGTTGGCATTGAAGCCCAAAATGGTCTTTCTTTGAACGCACTCATTCAATCGGAGTGGGAATCCTCTGATAGCCATAGCCTTGCTGGAGGCTTAGAAGCCAATTGGCGTTTTTAAAAGCACTAAGAATAGGTCCGTCTTCTTTAAAAAGAGAAGACGGACCCCTAAGCTGTTAAAGAATTAACGGATCGGCAAGGTGGGTTTGTGGCCCAATGCCCCTACAAGAGCTGCAGCTGTGAGGAATATGAGCTGTGGTCCAAGGTGAATATCAATCTTATCGAAGTATTCTTTGACTGTATGGGTGTTGATTTGAGCGCCTCCAGCTGAAAGACAGGTTGCTGGTACACCTTGGCTAACCGGTGCATTGGCGTCAGTAGATGAATAGCCATAGTTTGTGAGCTCAATACCCAAAAGCTTTTGTGCAGAACGAGCAGTTTGCAGTACCGGGCATTCTGGCGGGCGAATTCCTGCTGTAATCGCTTTTGAAATTCCCCCGGACATAAATCCACTTTGACACGACCCTGTAC